>ENA-UOIV01002665-UOIV01002665.1-human-gut-metagenome-genome-assembly--contig:-C59-NODE-2665-length-11623-cov-5.421335_pt1 | contig 11623 bp, 8 predicted proteins | sample MGYA00242333_ERZ723880 | MGnify/ENA metagenome assembly ERZ723880 | reverse complement strand
TAAATATTATAATTTCTAAATCAATACGGTAGCATAAGCGGAAATCCCCTCCTCACGGCCGGTAAAGCCGAGTTTTTCTGTAGTAGTAGCTTTAATGGAAACATCATCGGTATCTGTTCCCATCACCTCAGCCAGTTTCTCCTGAATAGCGGGGATATGAGCCTTCAACTTAGGACGCTCAGCACAAATGGTAGCATCGATATTACCGACACGGTATCCCTTTGTAGCAATCAGACCAACCGTTCTTTTTAATAATATCTTACTGTCAACATCCTTAAACTCACCGGCAGTATCAGGAAAATGGAAACCAATGTCACGCATATTGGCAGCTCCCAACAGAGCATCACAAATAGCATGAATCAGTACATCCGCATCCGAATGTCCCAGCAAACCTTTTTCGTGTTCCAAACGGATCCCTCCTAACCACAGCTCACGACCTTCCACCAACTGATGGACATCAAAACCGAAACCTACACGTATCTTCATTTTTATTCATTAATTATCTGAAACAATAAGGCAGACCAAACCGATCTGCCTCCTATATTTATATCCGGCCTTATTTATTAACGCCGGCGTCCAAACAAATCTCTGATACCGTCAAGATCAAATCCCAATGTGAAGCGCAATGTCTGGTCGAGCGGGTTACTCTGTGCCGTAGATATCAGATAAGCAGCATCCAACGAGAACACACTCATCTTGAAGCCGGCACCGAAAGAGAAGTACTTACGGTTACCTTTGTTTTCATGTTCATAATGATAACCACCGCGAACAGAGAACTGATTGTGATAAGTATACTCCACACCCAACGACCATTGGATTTCCTGAAGTTCTTCTTTAAAACCACCGGGGGCATCACTGAAAGACTTGAAAATTCCCTTGATCGGAGAAATATCATTGTATCCTTCTGCATCCAACCAATCATTATATCCTGATGTGTCTTCCGCACCGGTTGCCGCTTGATATTGTTCTTTGGTAGGGCGTGTAGGCACCATCAGTTTATTCAAGTCCAGACTGAATGCAATCGTATTATAGTCATCAATCGGAGCAAGCAATGAACCGCCTAAACGGAAATTAGTAGGTAAGAATTGACTGTGGGCTCCACTGTCATAAGAGATCTTCGTACCGATATTGGAAAGATTCAATCCGAATGAAAGCATGCACTCGCGCTGGGCAAGCATGATATAATTCGTATAATAAAACGCAATATCAGCCGCAAACGCAGAACCCGGAGACACTTCTTCGTCCTGCTTATAAGCCAAATCGGAATAGATATAACGAAGGGCAACAGCCGCAGAAAAGCGCTCGGACAACATGCGCGAATAAGCCACGTCTACTGCCATTTCATAAGGGCTGATATTGTAACCGCCGGTACCGTCAGAGCCTTGTCCTACCGGTACTTCACCCAAAGAAAAATAACGGAGCGAACCACTGATAGCCTGATAATCACCGATACGATAATATCCGGCCAGATAGGCCAAGTCGATATCACTTACCAATTTGCGTAACCAAGGAGTATAAGAGATCGATACCCCTGCACGACCGATAGTAAACGGATACTTGGCAGGGTTCCAAAACTGTGAGTTATTATCCGGATCGGTAGCGGCGCCGACATCCCCCATACCACCACCGCGAGAATCGGGAGCGATACCGAGAGAATTGACACCTGTGTTAATTGGATTGAACTCATCTTTCTGCGCCCATGTACTGACAGAGAAAGCAAAGAACAGTAAAAATGTTATAAATATTTTCTTCATAATCAATCTTATGGATGTGTAGATATAAACCGGATTTTCACTGATTTATTGTGCCAGAATGACTATTTTCTCGGTTTTGGTACTCTCCTTACTACCACCGGAAGTGATGGAAGCACGGTACAGATAAATACCCGGTGACAATCGCTGACCGCCATTACTGCACAGATCCCAATCGACATAATAATAGCTACCGGCAGAAATTCCCTGTTCGGTATGTACCCAAAGCTCACTACCGGCAAAGTCACAGACGGCAATACGTACGTCAAGCTCCGAGCCCGGACGATCATGAGAAAGAATAAACGTCGTACTCTCACGAGCCGGACTCTTACTGCACATTATAGAAAGCAATCCAGGACGCAATCCGTTCACGACTTCAAAGTCAAGTGTCTGTACGGAGGAGTTATTCATAATATCCCAGGCACGGAAAGTCAAAGTATGCTTACCCTCAGACAAAGCAGGAATAGAATACGCAACCGTACCTTTGGTATAACTGCCGGCTACCGGAGTATAATAGTCATTCAGAGAATAGGTTATTTTTCCATCGATACAAAGAGAAAGATCATGTCCGATACCATTACCCACCGTATTGATACCATCTTCATCTTCCAACTCTGCAACGAAATAAGGAGTCTCGTTCACCTGCCCCCCCCATGGGAAATCAGGAGTATTCAGATAAACCATCATCTTAGGCCCTTCGCCTCCGGAAGGCAGATCATCCGCCGTTCCACCAACGAGGAAGTTACTGAAAACTCCGCCGGCCTCACGCTTGTTCGTATCACACGCATAAAAATTCAGCAATCCTTGCTCATTGGAATAATTAATATCCAATGGTACCGGGAAGGTCAATTCAAAACGACCGTTACGTACGGAATCCATTCCCGAAAAAAGAACTTTCATATGATCGGTGTAAGTAACCGCCCCTTTACCAACACCATCAAGAGTTGAAACCGTTTCTTTGCTGTCATAAACCAACGGATGAACAGTACCGGTGAAGTCATCGGCCGGTTCACCCTCGGGGGTAAGGATATGCCCCTTGACTGTTACTTTGGCACCGGCTTTCACATAGGGCCATTCATCGGACAAAGGGCCGTCAAGTTCATCGACTTCGACCTTATAATCGGGATAGGAAGGTATCAAGGCAGGATCACCTATCAAACAAAAGTTCAACTTATTACTACCACTGCTAACATAACTATTCGTAGTTTTAGACAAACGAGTAATATCACCTAATCGTAAACGCTTATTTTCTTTATAAGAAAAGAAATGTTTTATAAATTCCTCGTTCAAACTATCATTCGGACCATCAAAGACGACACGTGAAGTAGAAAATAACGCAATAGCCCCACCTTTTTTATTTAAGAAAGCTAATTCTCCGGCAGTAGTTTCAGCAGCATCAAAACGCGTAAACTCACACGAAGCAGTAAACCATATCGGCAGACGGGGAGAAGAAAGCTTAACAATATCAGCAGAAGTCAAAAGATTTTCCGCTGACCAAGAAGTAGTACCACTATGTCCCGTATAATTAACAAGCAACATCCCCTGTTCGAACAATTGCAACAAACGCTTCGTAGCTTGAGGGTAGCTATGTCCCGTAGCCGATGATTCACGTTTATAAGCATCAGCTAAAATACGTTCCGCACGCATAATCGGATTAGTTGCATGCACCAAATCAGCTAAATCACAGGCTTGCGTCATAAATCCATTATTATCATCTCCGGCAGCATCATCAGCCACAAAACATGCTGTACGTTTCCAAGTACCTGTATTTTTATTATTTATATAATCAATTGTCTTATCAACAGCAATGATAGCTTCATCCACAGTACGCACAGGAAAACGGCCTATACCAATATCCAATAAATTAGTAGCTAAAGAAGTACCATCATTATCATCAAGAAATCCGAAATAATCATCAGTCATAAATGATTGCGTTTCATCTACAGAATTCTCAAATTGGTAACACAACAAAAAATCAGAAGGCTTGTAACTTCTCCAATTGGAAGTTATCATCCGGTTATCATAACTACAATCACCGAATAATAACAAATACCTTATACGGTGTTCATCTGCCGCAGTCCCTCTGTCATAAAGCATCTTCATCAATCGCCGGTAAGCCGTAGCATCCGGTGTGCCGGATGAAAACTCGTTGTATACCTGTGAAGATTTTACTACCTCGACCGTTAGTCCGCTTTTTTCACGATGTGCTTGCGCCAGACGCTCTGCCTGCTGTACAAAAGCAGTTCTATCGGGCACAATGATCACCATATCTATTTCATTAAGAGCATGTAGATTCTGATTCGGTATCTCTCCCATACTTTCTACCCCACTAAAAGAACCCGATGTATTTACTGCCACAAATTCGCGCAAAGTACTACTTGCCGGAATAGTAAATGTATAAGTATCTCCATTCAAGGTTCCTTTCATCTGCTTATGCCCGACAGGTGAAGTAACATCCCACACAACTGTAGAAGAATTAGCACCGGAAATAACAAATGTACTCTCTTTATTTTTAGAATCTTCCGAACGGAACACAAGATATGCTCCATTCATCTGTAGTCGGCGCTTATAATTTAACACAATATAATTCAATCTTCCCGGAATACCGGCAGAACGATTGTGAGTTAGCGTCACCGTTGTAGATTCCGTTTTACTTCCTGTCCATTCATGATCAAAAATTCCTTCGGCTGCTTTTTTATAATACGCATTAGGATCCTTCGAACCAATCCCTTCAATGGTTTGCGTTCCAATATTCTTCCCATTGATAGCAACATTCAACGTAGTATTCACATCCGTTGATTTTGCTGTAAATGCCACCTTGATACGTCCATCCCCATCCGTTATACCGGGAAGTTTAAAAGAATAGCTCTGCGAATTTCCCAACGAATAATCATAAGAGTCATACAGCTCCCGCCCGGAACCCGACCAAGAATAAGCATCATTTTCATGCAAGGCAAAAGCATCAAAAGTCTCGATTCGATTTGCATCGCTACCGTCTGTACCGTCCTCTACCGGAAACTCAGCAGGAGCTTCGTCACTTTCCGTCAAGAAATAATAGGCATAATCCGAATAGAAATTCTTTATGCGCCCGAACGTATTACCGTTCTTCTGCCAGTGCAGAGTCCCACGGGCATAAAAAAGCACCCCGTCTCCACCACGGTATAAAGGCACTTCCGGAAGATCATCCGCCGGATGCTCGGAGAAACGATTCGATAACAGGTAACCTCCATATCCATAAAGCCGCACTTTATCAGGATTGGAAAAACCCATTCCTCTAAGCTCTGCACTTGTAATACGATATACTCCCGAATCGGAGACACGTATCTTCACGAACCTCCCGGAAGAAAGCACAGACTTTTCCGTTGTTTTTGCTACAGTATAATTTGCACGGGCAGCCACCGGAACCGGCGTAGAAATAACCGATAATTTAAAAGAGTTGATACGTTGATAGACACCTCCTCGATGCACGACAGGCACAAATCGGACACTCAGTATTCCCTCATATGCAGCCACTCCGACAGAAGTTTCCGCTTGCGGATAATCCGGCAAATTCACTTTCTTCCGAGTCAGTTCAGCAGCAGCTTCCGGATCGAGATCCACAAATTCCGGGAATTCAATCTTCACATGATAAGTATAAAAACGGAAATCATCGGGCAGAGGTATGCTTTCCACAACCTCCGGGAGAGTCTGGGCAGCAGGTAATTCCTGCCAGTTCAACGTTATAAAACGGTTCTGTGCCGAAACCGGAAAAACAACGAATAATAAAAGAATATAAAGTACCCTGTGCATAAGCAATAGATTAATACGCTAATATGCCGGTTGCGATACGGAATCACGCCACAGCCAATCACCGATCGGCGAACAGACACATTATCTGATATAAAAGTCGAGCAGCTTATCTCCTTCAAGGTATCCTTCCAAATGTTGTCCTACACTGACGGGGCCTACGCCTTCAGGAGTGCCTGTAAACAACAGGTCACCAATTTTCAGCGTTACAAAGCGGCTGACATACGCAATAATATCATCCACATGAAACAACATCTCCGCCGTACAGCCTTTCTGGACTTCCTGCCCATCAATCGTCAGATTAAAATGCAATTGCTGAATATCAGCAAAACGTTCTACCGGAACAAAAGTACCGATTGCCGCCGAACTATCGAATCCTTTACAGAGTTCCCATGGTCCGCCAGTTTCTCGGAAACGGCGCTGTAAATCACGGGCAGTAAAATCAATTCCGACTGTCACCGCATCATAATAACGATGCGCAAAACGGGGAGCAATGTTCTTCCCTAAGCGGTTAATGCGTACTACCAATTCAGTTTCATAATGCACCTCATCTGAAAAGTCGGGAATAAAGAAAGGTTTACCGTCTTTCAATATTGCCGAATCGGGCTTCATGAAGATAACCGGCTCTTTGTTTATTAACGTATGCCCCAACTCTTTATTGTGCGGGGCATAGTTCATTCCTACAGCTATAATCTTCATTATTTAAATTCGTTAAAATTCAATCGGTTAAACATGACCGCCAGATGAGCGTAAAGCGAAGTATTTTGCACTACAATATTCTCCGGTACCCGGATACGGAAAGGAGTAAAATTCCAAATAGCCTTAATGCCACCGGCAACCATTGTATCAGTAATGCACTGTGCAATTTCAATGGGAACAGTCAGCACCCCTATATGCACATCGTACTCCTGCATTTTCTTTACAAATTCATCAGAATGAAAAACAGGAATGCCATTCAGGCTGGTTCCTACCAAAGCGGGATTCACATCAAAAGCCGCTACAATCTCGAGACCGAAATGCTTAAGACCGGAATCCTGCAACAGAGCACCGCCCAGACTACCGACCCCGAAAAGAAAAGCCTTATGTATATCTGTAAAGCCAAGAAAGTGTTCCAATACGGCTATTAAAGTATCTACTTCATACCCCACACGCGTACGCCCGGAGATGTTTACATAAGATAAGTCTTTTGCGATTTGCGAAGCGTCTACATTGATTTCCTTGGATATCTGCGTGGAAGACACATAACGTTCTCCTCTCTGTTTCAGCAGCTTGACATTAGACAAGTACCACGGCAATCTACGTAAAGTAGGTTCCGGCACCCTCATATTATCTTTATGCTGTATCTGACGATCCATTGTCACTTCTTTCATGCTTTTAGATTAGAGATTGGCAAATTTACATTATTTTTTCTGAAATACAACATGGATGTCACAGAAGCTTAACATAATTTCTACATAGAAGGTCAGTATTCTCTCAACATTGACAATGGAATACTTACGGAAACTCCGACGGAACGGAACTTCAAATCATCAAAGCCGGCGAATACCCCGATACGTGCCATCTCGTAAAGCCCGGCCGAATAGCCCACTTCCGTATAAACTTTCCTGTCATATACCGCCACAGAGCGAAGATGTAAAGCCTCATCAAAGTTTTTCTTCTTCAGAAAAGGCAATTGTTTCAACAATAAGTAAGGAGTATACCAGGATATATTCGTCTGTGCCCAACGGGTATCGGTAGAATAAGCATAATTATTCAATAAGGCAAACCCCGTATCGAATGTTCTTTCCGTAAACGGAAGAGCTGTTGTTGCAAAATGCTTAAAATCGGGAAATTGCATTCCGGTAGCCTTCCAAAAAGCTCCCGCATTCACATACCAGTTGAAACGATTGAACATACCGAACCCGATACGCTGCTTCGCAGAAAATTCAGTTAAATGATAAGAAGGAGACAGCTTTACCCCTCCCATTGAAAAAGCACGATCGTAACGGAATGTGAAAGTAGGAAAACGGGACTCTTCATAGATTTTCTTTCCATGTACCATCCTATAGTAATGTGCCGGCGTGTATTCCAACATAAAAGAAACTTTCAGCAACTCATTTTCCGGCATTGGCACAAAAAAGCGATTGGCAGGAATGTTAGGTTCCGCTTTCCGTTTGAACCAACTCTTCGATATATAATTCTCCAGCATTTTACGTTGCTCCCATGCAAACGAAGCGGAAAAAAGCAATCCGTTAGCAAGTTCTATCTCATGCCCGGCAGACAGAAAATGTTTATCATACAATTTCACCTCATTACGTCCAAAGAGAGAAGAAGCGATCGCATTTATCAACCGGCTTTCCCCGCTTTCTTCATTATAGTCAGCAGACAGGACACCTCCCGAAAACGTGAGTTGTCCCCTACGGCGCGGAGCATAATCCAGTATCAGCTTTCCCTGTCCCACCGGTGCCTTACGGGCTGTTGTATAATATAAGGAAGGAACCAAGCGCAAAGTCACCGTCCGAGACAATTTAATCCCTGCTTCCAACTTTGCTCCCAACCAGAATCCATCAACAAAATTATATTCCGGGATATACGAAGGCAACCCGTAACAACTGATCCAGGCTTTCTTATTCTTTGTCCGGTATGTATCCCCCACCCAAAATGCCTGCATGATTTTCCCACCGGCCGACCTCGTTTTTGCACTGTCTTTCTGAAGAGAATCTTTAGAAACGGTCAGTTTTTCTTTATGGATATAGCTCTGTACCTCTTCCGGCTTCAAAGGCACACTACGTACAGCCACCCAGTAAAGAGAATCTTTCTTATCCGCAAGCGAATCAGTCTTCACATTCCAACGGTTCCTCTCTGCCCTCCGCTCATATTTATGTTCCGGTTTTAATGTATCTGCGTTCTCAATCGACTTTTCCATTAACTTCGATAACTTATAAGCTTCACGCATCGTCAAGTCCTCTTTACCCGCCAAGCTCTCTATCTGTTTTTGCAACTTCTGCTGTCTTCTCACCTGCCTGGAAACCGGTACTGTAGCACCAGCGACAACTTTAGCTATCATTTCTTCTTTCTTCTTCTTTATCTCCAGTTTATCATTTACCTCCACACGAGCATAATGAACCGCTGCCAGATAAGAAGCTTCCGCCTTGAGCCCCATCATATCGATCGAACACTCCATACTGGTGGAAGTGGCAAGAAAAACGGAAGGTTGCACTTCTTTGCAGGTCACTTTTATTGTGGCTCTCATTCCGCTCTGGCGGACAGAGAGATCGGCAGCAGACACACACCAAAGGCCTTCGACGATGTATAAATCGCCAGCTATCAATTTCGGATTATCTTTTCGAGGAATCACCTTGACTTTATTAATCAGGTGTTCTCCTTCGGCATAACAACCTTCCAATTTAAAACGATAATAAGAAAAAGCCCCTTTACTCAACGGAGAAATTTTATCAAAAACAGTAGGCTCATAAAGATTAATCGTGGTCAGCCCTAATCGTATTTGAATTTCATCGGGAAAAGTATTACTATAAGCCTTTACCCTGTTTTCCCATACATCCGGGGCTTTAAAAATCACCTCACGCTGCTCCTCCAGCAGAAACAATTTACCTAATAATTTTTTAGATTCTTTCCTTACTTCCTTGGAGAGTTTCAATACGGCAGGGATGTTCTTCACCTTTCCCGTACCTTTCAGATAGGTTCCGGCAGTAAACCCTTTCACTTGAGTCCGGTAATAAGGTGCATTGGCTATGGCTCTCCGCATCACTGCATACGCAGGATCTTCCGCCCCTTTCACCACATTTACTTCATTCAGCGAATAAATGCGTTCAGCCAATACGATATTCTTTTCCACCCCCCGGGCCGATAATTGTATGGACAAACTTTGCCCTGTATATCCCAATGAAGAAACCTCACAAGTATAATGCCCCGGTTTCAACTCTGTCTGAAAACAGCCATTATCATCGGTAGTAAATCCCCATTTCAGCTCTTTCAGATAAAGGGCGGCATAAGGTACCGCTTCTCCTTTCTCATCAGTTACCCGCCCTTTAAAAGTTTGCGCAATGGAAGACAAAGTCCAAAAGCACAAAACTACAAACCACACATATCGCTTCATCCTATTCTATCTTAAATTATCATCATTGCCTTAAAGGAAAAATACAGGCAACCTCTTAATAAAGGCGTTCCATATCTTATCATTAAGTATTAGACGACAAAAAGTGCAAATAATTGCAAGATTCACTGCAAAATATTATTTTTGACCATTTAATAAAGAATCCGTTTATATTTTCTTCACCGAAAACAATCCGGCCTCTTTCATTGAAATCAAAAATAAGAACTAAAAAACAAGAAACATGAAGAATAATAACGATTGGAAGGAACGGTTGAACGTTGTCTATTCCACTAACCCGAATTTCAATTACGAGACGGACGATGATGAAGAGCAGGTCACCCCCGCCCCCCCCCCCCAAAACAAACGGGTACAGCGCGATCGTAAAAACCGGGGTGGAAAGGGAGTAACACACAATACCGGCGTCGGTGGTACCGACACAGACCGGAAAGATCTTGGCAAGTTTCTCAAAACCAAATGCGGTGTAGGCGGTGCAGCCAAAGACGGAGAAATCATTGTACAAGGCGACTTTAAACAAAAAATACTGGAGCTCCTTAAAAAAGAAGGCTACACCCAAACCAAACCCATCGGATAGTGCTTCCCAAGCGGGGAAATCGCCACACGATGAGAACAGGTTGCTAAAAGCATAAAAAACGGCCGCTACGAAAACAAATTCGAGCGGCCGTCTTTATTATATTTTAATTACCGAATTATTCAGCTCTTAAAGTGAAACGTTTGAATGCAGTTACAGTCAAATCTTTGTCTACTGACTTCAGATATTCTGCAACAGTCATCTTACCGTCCTGGATATATTCCTGTTTCAGCAAACATACTTCCTTGTAGAACTTACTGATACGACCCATAGCGATCTTTTCAATCATGTTCTCAGGTTTACCTTCCTGACGAGCCTTGTCAGCAGCAATTTCTTTTTCTTTTTCCAATACATCAGCAGGTACACCGGCTTCATCAACAGCGATCGGATTCATAGCAGCAACCTGCATAGCAATCTCATGACCTACTTTTGCATCTACCACCTTATTCAAAACAACCATTGTACAAAGGAAATTCTTGTTCTGATGGTTATAAGTAGCGATAGCAGGACCTTCCAAAGTCATATAGCCATCCAATTCCATTTTTTCGCCTGTGATACCGCTTCTATCTGTTACAGCCTGAGCAATAGTAGCGTCACCCATCGGAAGAGCCTTAACTTCTTCCAGAGTCTTACACTTATTTGCTACTGCAGCATCCAGAATATCTTGAGTCAGCTTAATAAAGTCAGCGTTCTGAGCAACGAAGTCAGTCTCGCATTTCAAAGCGATTATAGCGCCAAAGCCATCGGCAACCTTTACAAGTACACAACCTTCAGAAGCTTCACGATCCGAACGTTTTGCAGCAACTGCCTGTCCCTTTTCACGAATAATCTTCATTGCACCGTCGAAATCGCCATCAGCTTCAGTCAACGCATTCTTACAGTCCATCATACCAGCTCCGGTCATTTTGCGCAGCTTGGTTATATCAGCCATTGTTACAGCCATAATATTTTTCTATTTTAAGTTCGTTTATAAAAAAAGTAGTCAAGTATTAAGTAGTTAAGTAGTCAAGTAGAAATGTTGGCTACAAAAAGTAGAAGTATTGCTACTTACTACTTAACTACTTACTACTTGACTACTTACAGTATATTAAGCTTCTTCGTCTTCCTTAATGAAAGCAGCAGCTTTAGCTGCATTGATTGCTTCTTCGTCAGACTTGTCGAGTCTTGCCTTAGTCGATCTCTTCTTGCCTTTAGTAGCAGGAGCTTCACCGGCAGCTTCCATATCGATTTTTTCAGCTTTTCTTTCTTCCAGGCCTTCCTGCATAGCAGCGCAACAAGCATCAAGAATCACCTCGATTGACTTAGTAGCGTCATCATTAGCCGGAATTACGAAATCTACGTTTGAAGGATCAGAATTAGTATCAACGATACCAAATACAGGAATACCCAAACGGTTAGCTTCGC
>ENA-UOIV01002664-UOIV01002664.1-human-gut-metagenome-genome-assembly--contig:-C59-NODE-2664-length-11629-cov-5.533178_pt1 | contig 11629 bp, 10 predicted proteins | sample MGYA00242333_ERZ723880 | MGnify/ENA metagenome assembly ERZ723880 | reverse complement strand
CATGAGCCACGCAGTACTTACGGAAAAATTGTAGCAGAAGCAGATAGAATTATAGATCCGGAAATTACATTAAGAAGAACCGTACAATACGGATTGAAACAGAATCCGGCAGAAAACACAGAATGGCATTACAACCGCTTCCTAAATCATCTCTTAAATAAATATGCCGAAGGAGGATATCTGAAGTTATGGTTCGAACACTCAAAAAACGGAGAAAAATTACGAGAATTACGGTCACTTATCAACAACCGGGAAGAATTAAGAAATGTTTTTAACAAGATATTTGAAGAAGAGACAAATCTACAGATATAAATTCGTACGAAAAATTAACAGAATAGAAAAAACAGCCGGAGTTTTTTCACAAAAATCCCCGGCCCAACCAGTTACAGAGAATTTATCATCTAAAAACTAAAAAACATTCAATCTTTACCTAACTCTACAAAAGTAACATAAAAAAAGGAAAATATCAAATATCAGATTTGCGAAAAACGAACATTCTGAATCAAAACACGCTTAAGGCGACAAAATTAGAGTTTATATAGCGAAAAAAAATCATATCAGACAGAAACGTTCCTGCAATTCTTTCAAGAACCCACGTGAAATACGCAAATCCTCCCGATCATTAAAAGGGGGATACAGTTGGCATTGTTTGCCATTAATAACAGCCAGATAGCTGACATTTATAATTATTGATTGACTAATCTGTACAAATGACTCCGAATAGCTTATAATATCTTCAGCTTTCGTGTTTTTCTTAAGGCTCAATCTGGCCTGATTGAAAAGTGTCACCTGCCACTGTCGTTTATCTTTCGAATATTCAAAGAAACCTATCTCTTCAATACGAAGCAACTTAAAACCTGTCACAGTACTTATCATGAAGGTATCGCGTTGTGGCAATAATGCACTCACAGACGCCGCAAAGGCCGGAATCGCCGGATGGGAAAGCGCTGCTTTCCGATAACGTTCAATAATCAATTCGAGATCTCCTGAAACAAAGGGTTTCAATAAATAATCAAATGCCGATTCCCGCAATGCCTGAAGCAAATATTTGTCATAGGCTGTATAAAAAACAACCTTCATATCCCACAATACCTCGTCGCGCATTTCACTCAGTAACCTGATCCCCTGGATATCCGGTAATTCTACGTCTAAAAACAGAAGATCAGGATGTTGCTCCATGATTAATTTTCTTCCTTTAGCCCCATTGACAGCAGTCCCTCTGACATCCATTTCGGGATATAACGCCAATTCCCGACACAGATTTTCTATCGCCGTACGATCATCATCCACAATCACTACTTTGCAAATTCCATTCATTGTTATCATAGATCATAAGAATAATTGCATGGGATATACACAGAAACACCAGTTCCGGTTCGCATCCCGTCAGCAAGGTTTGTTATTTCAAAACGTATCTTTTCTCCTTTATTTTTTGCATTCAACAACTGAATTGTCTGATAAAGCACTTTCAGACCTGTGCCTGTTCCCCGGGTAGGCGACATAACCTGAGGTAAATATCCCCGTCCGTTATCTGCAATCATTATCCGTACGCCATTCCCTTCAGGCATAACAGATATCTCTAACCGCTTCTCCCCTTCCATACCAGCAAGTCCATGCTTAATAGCATTCTCTACCGGAATCTGCACAATCATGGAAGGTACAATGATTTTCTCTACATCCAAGGTCGTATCGACCGATAAATCCAATATAAAGTTTTCACCTAACCGGTCCCTTTCCAAGCCGATATACGTCTGTACAAAATCCAATTCCTCCCGTAGCGGCACACTTAGTTTCTCTGTCATTTCCAAACTCTTACGCAACAATTTCACTAAATCAACCAATCCCGAACGTTCTCTGTCAGTCCCTTTAAAACGGCTAATCTCACGATTCAGCACATTAAAAGTAAAATGAGGTGAAACATGATTACGGATATTCTCCATACGAAGGCGGCTTATCTGGTTAAGAAGACGTTCCTGCAAAAAAGCACGTTTCTTTTTCATCAAACGATAAAGAAAAAATAATACAGCGATAGAGCCAACACAGGCAATAGCCCAAATGTACGATGTAAGCCGCAAGACTTTCATCTCTCCCGACTGTTTTTCAATCAAAAGTTCACGCCGCATTACAATCGTGTCCTGACTATATCGCATGTCTAACTCCGCAACACGAGTACGTATCTGCTCGTTCCGGATAGAATCATTCAACTCCTGATCACGTCTCAAATATTCATAAGCACGCCGATAATCACCTGTCTGCTCAAAATAGTGCTGCAAATACTGATTACGGATATTAATCATATTGGCATCGACATGCCCGTCAGGAACAGTACGCGCAATCATCCGGCTGGCAAGTGACACATCACCCTGTCGGAGTGCAAGTTCTATCATTTGAGTTTCAATATAATACATCGCCGAACGATTATTCATACCGGAAAAGAAACGATAACTGTCATTCAGATATAGTTGAGCGGAATCCAACTTATCAGTCAATACATACAACTCACCCAGATTGGCTTTACACAGATTCTGTTCATAAATCATCTGAGAATAAGGAGCTACAACAGCTAAAGCACGCTCCATGTAGCAAGAAGCTTCCCGGTAATCTTTCTTATAATAAAAATGGTTACCACGATTGTTGAGATAAGTAAACTTCTCAGGAACACTCATCTGCGAAAAGTAACGGCCGGCCATCTCATAATAATGATTAGAAAGATCGAAATCACGCAATTCCATATACGTCTGTCCCAAACCATAATAAATAGGAAATTTATTGCGGTCGGGCAAGCCTAATGAATCACAAAGGAACAACGCACGCCGATAATAATAAGCCGCATCGGTATAATCGCTTTTATGAACATTACCGTCGGCCAGATTTATGCAAATATCAGGCAAATAAGACAATTCATTGCCCTGCTTGCGATGTTCATAAGCTTTCTGATAATACACAACCGCAGAATCCGGAAAATTCCATCTCCCCCATACATTTCCCATCATATTGTAAGTGGCAGAAAAGAGATCGTGTATTTGTGGAGAGTCAGAAGATTTCTGACAAAAATGAAGAATTATCCGGCTGTAATACACAACCGAATCAAACTGAGAAGCAGCAAAACAAGCCTTAGAATAGACATTCATTAATCGATAATAGGACAAACTATCTGCAGTCTGCGACATATTCTTACGCAATAAAGAACGGGAATAGGCATTATTCGTGAACAGAGAATCCATCGCTTTTCTTTCCAATAAAGTCACAATATCATCTTCGTCACCCGTTTCTGATATGTCTACATGCTCGTCACATCCACACACAAACAATAATGAACAGATGAATACAATAACTCCCTGAATATATCTATCTACCATCTCCTTATCTATAGAATATTGCAACAAAAATACATTCTTTTTCTGAATGATATATATATTCTGATAGAAATTATAAGCAAAATTACTTATCTTTGTAGCCAATATTATAGAATACAGGAATCTAATGAGTCCATTAAACTTCACTCACATTCTGACACAGGCAGTCGATGAGCTTTCGGAAAGCGAATCATATAAAGGACTGTTTCATCAACACAAAGACGGCGAACCCTTGCCCTCTGCACGGGTATTGTGCGAAATTATCGAGTTGTCACGTTCCATTCTCTTTCCCGGGTATTTCGGTAATTCCACGATCAACAGCCGGACAATCAATTATCACATCGGAGTTAATATTGAAAAATTATTCGGCCTGTTGTCAGAGCAGATTCTGGCAGGATTGTGTTTCGGAAAAAATGAAGAATGCGGTACTTGTAACGAATTACAGCGCGAAGAAGCAGCCCGTCTTGCCGCAAAGTTTATCAGTAAGTTACCACATATGCGTCGTATTCTGGCCACGGATGTGGAGGCAGCTTACAATGGCGACCCTGCAGCCCAAAGCTTCGGCGAAGTGATTTTCTGTTATCCGGCCATCAGAGCCATCAGTAATTATCGCATTGCCCACGAATTATTGGAATTAGGTGTACCGCTCATTCCCCGTATCATTACGGAAATGGCACACAGTGAAACGGGCATAGATATTCATCCGGGTGCTCAGATCGGAAGCTATTTTACCATAGACCACGGAACCGGTGTGGTAATCGGAGCCACCAGTATCATCGGACAGAACGTGAAACTGTACCAAGGGGTTACGTTAGGTGCCAAAAGTTTCCCGTTGGATGCCGACGGCAAGCCGATCAAAGGCATTCCCCGCCATCCGATACTGGAAGACAATGTGATCGTCTATTCCAACGCAACTATCTTAGGACGTATCACTATTGGTAAAAATGCGACAGTAGGCGGTAACATCTGGGTGACGGAAGACGTACCTGCAGGAGCGAAAATCGTCCAGACCAAAGCCAAAAAATAAAGGAAACAATGTGCAAGTATGCCCATGTACCGATTAAGAGAATAAGAAATTAATAACTTGAATAATTAACAAATTAACGCGCCAGCCAATCGGCACATTACCCCCATTGGCATATTGGCACATTATTCATTATGAGCGAACAATTTGAAATGATTGCCAAAACCTTCCAGGGATTGGAAGAGATACTGGCAGAGGAGTTGACGGCATTAGGAGCCAATGACGTACAGATAGGTCGAAGAATGGTCTCATTCACCGGAGATAAAGAGATGATGTACAAAGCGAACTTTTGCCTGCGCACCGCCATCCGCATTCTGAAGCCTATCAAAAATTTTAAAGCCAAGGATGCCGACGAAGTTTATGATCAAATCAAAGCCATCGATTGGGAAAATATATTGGATGTAAACAAGACCTTCGCCGTAGATGCCGTTGTATTCAGTGAAGAATTCCGTCATTCCAAATTCGTCTCTTATAAAGTGAAAGACGCTATCGTTGACTATTTCCGCGAATTGAACGGCAAACGTCCATCCGTGCGTATCAACAAACCGGATGTACTATTAAATATCCATATCGCACAAACGACCTGTACTCTCTCCCTCGATTCATCCGGCGAATCCCTACATCGACGCGGTTACCGTCAAGAAGCTGTTGAAGCACCGCTAAACGAGGTATTGGCAGCCGGTATGATTTTAATGACCGGATGGAAGGGCGAATGCGATCTCATCGATCCGATGTGCGGATCGGGAACAATCCCCATCGAAGCTGCATTGATAGCCCGTAATATCGCACCGGGTGTATTTCGCAAGGAGTTCGCTTTTGAAAAATGGGTAGACTTCGATCAGGAACTATTTGACAATATCTACAACGACGATACGCAGGAACGGGAATTCGGACATAAAATATACGGTTATGACAACAACCCGAAAGCCAATGAAATTGCCATGCATAACATCAAGGCTGCCGGTGTATCAAAAGACATCGTTTTGAAACTACAACCGTTTCAGCAATTCGAACAACCGGCCGAAAAATCAATTATCATCACGAACCCGCCTTATGGTGAACGTATATCCACCAATGACCTTTTAGGACTGTACAGCATGATCGGCGAACGATTAAAGCATGCATTTGTGGGCAATGATGCATGGATACTCTCGTATCGTGAAGAATGTTTCGACCAGATAGGATTAAAACCCAATCAAAAGACCCCACTTTTCAACGGAGCACTGGAATGCGAGTTCCGTAAATACGAAATATTCGACGGTAAATACAAGGAATTCAAGAGTCAGGAAAGCGGCGAAGAGAATGGAGAAAAAACATCGAGAGAGAGAAAAGAATTCCGTCCACGCCGTGAAGAAGGAGGCCGTAGTTTCTCCGGAGACAGAAGACCAAGAGAAGGACAAAGCTTCAATAATGGCGACAGAAAGCCGAGAGAATTCAAAAAAAATTAGAAGCCGAAGGCTGAAAAGTAGCAATGATGGATGAATTAGCTATCATAGAAAATAAGATCTATGAAATCAGAGGACAGAAAGTAATGCTGGACTTTGATCTGGCAGAAATGTACGGCGTAGAGACTCGAGTATTAAAACAAGCTGTACGGCGCAACATCGAACGTTTTCCAATAGAATTCATGTTTGAACTTACTAAAGAAGAAGCAGAGTTTTCAAGATCACAATCTGTGACCTTGAAAACAGGACAGGGACATAACATTAAATATCTTCCTTTTGCTTTTACAGAATATGGAGTAGTGATGTTATCAAGTGTACTAAAAAGCAAAACGGCCATTGAAATCAATATCAATATTATCCGTGCCTTTGTCCACATGCGCCAATATTTGCTTTCGAACATCCCCAAGCAAGAACTGGACGAATTAAGAAAACGTGTGGAATATCTCGAAGAAGATATATCCTCCGATCGGGAAAGCTATGAAAAACAGTTCGAAGAGCTGTTCACAGCCTTTGCCAAAGTCAGTGCCATCATTCAATCTAAAACGGCTCCTTTAAACAGGGTCAAGATACAAGGATTCAAAAACCAAGAGGATAAATAAGAAAATGATGAATAAAAAAGGTTATCTACTGATAGGATTGATCTATAGCCTATTTATCACAAATATCATGTCGCAAGAGTTAAAAACGCCGACACTGGAAGATCTGATTCCCGGCGGCGAGACCTACCGTTATGCCGAAAACCTTTACAGCTTACAATGGTGGGGGGATGAATGTATCAAACCAAGTATAGATACTCTATTCGTTATCGATCCCAAAACAGGAAAAGAGAAGATCATCGCCATACGGGAAACCGTAAACAAAGTACTGGAAAAAGAACAGACAGGAAAACTGCCGCATTTCTATTCCACAAGTTTCCCTTGGGCAGATAAAGAAGAAATGCTGATCGAACTGCCCGGCAAATATGTTGTCTATGACTTCAAAAACAACCGGATCGTTTCTACCGTTACATTGGCAAAAGGTGCTTCTAATCAAGATTATTGTACCGCTACCGGAAACGTGGCCTATACGGTCGGGAACAATCTGTACGTAAACGAGAATCCTGTTACCGATGAGCCCAAAGGCATTGTTTGCGGTCAATCCGTACACCGAAACGAATTCGGCATCTACAAAGGCACATTCTGGAATCCCAAAGGCGATCTGCTGGCATTTTACCGTATGGACGAAAGTATGGTGACTCAATATCCACTGGTAGATATAACCGCCCGTATAGGAGAAGTAAACAACATCCGTTACCCAATGGCGGGAATGACCAGCCATCAAGTCATGATAGGTATCTACAATCCGACTACCGGCAAAACGCACTATTTAAAGACCGGAGACCCTACCGACCGTTATTTTACCAATATCAGTTGGTCACCGGACGGGAAAAGCCTCTATCTGATAGAATTAAACCGCGATCAGAACCATGCAAAATTGTGCCGATATGATGTAGAAACCGGAGAACTGGCCGCTACCCTCCTCGAAGAGACACATCCCAAATATGTAGAACCTCAGCAACCCATCGTTTTCTTACCTTGGGATTCTACTAAGTTCATCTACCAAAGCCAACGTAGCGGTTTCAATCATTTATATCTGTATGACATCACCGGCAAGCTGATCAAGCAACTGACCGAAGGGCAATGGCTGGTTAATAGCATCTTGGGCTTCAATGAAAAAAAGAAAGAAATTCTTTTCAGTGTCAACGATGCTACAGGACGGGATAACTTCTCCGTAAATGTAAAAACAGGCAAACGCAGTCTGCCTTTCAGTATGCATACAGATACCGAAGGAGTACACAATGCTACAGCCAGTCAATCAGGCCGTTATGTGATTGACAGTTACTCTACTCCCACCATTCCCAGAAAAATTGACATCATCGATACTCAAACGGGAAAGAACATCAACTTGCTCACAGCAGCCAATCCGTTCGACGGCTACAAAATGCCGGTTATCGAAACCGGTACGATCAAAGCCGCAGACGGTGTAACCGATTTGTATTACCGCCTTATCAAACCTGCGGACATGGATCCGAACAAAAAATACCCCGCCATTGTATATGTCTACGGAGGTCCCCATGCTCAAATGGTCACAGGAGGCTGGCAAAACGGTGCCCGCGGATGGGATATTTACATGGCCAATAAAGGATACGTCATGTTCTGTCTGGATAATCGCGGCAGCTCTAATCGTGGACTGGAATTTGAAAATGTTACCTTCCGCCAATTAGGTATCGAAGAAGGAAAAGACCAGGTAAAAGGAGCCGAATTTCTACAAAGCTTGCCTTATGTAGATAAAAACCGGATCGGCGTGCATGGATGGAGCTTCGGCGGCCACATGACTACTGCACTGCTACTCCGCTATCCGGAGATTTTCAAAGTAGGTGTAGCCGGTGGTCCTGTTATCGACTGGAGTTATTATGAAATAATGTACGGAGAACGGTATATGGATACCCCTCAAAGCAATCCCGAAGGTTATGAACAGTGTAATCTGAAAAATCTGGCCGGCAACCTGAAAGGGCATCTACTCATCATCCATGATGACCACGATGATACCTGTGTGCCCCAGCATACACTTTCATTCATGAAAGCCTGCGTAGACGCCCGTACTTATCCGGATCTCTTCATTTACCCGGGACATAAACACAATGTAATGGGACGCGACCGCGTACATTTACACGAAAAGATAACCCGCTATTTTGAAGATAACCTGTAAACCGGTGCCTGTTTTAAAGATGCGATAAATAAATTATAAGTAAGAACAAATGCCACATATCCGGTGCCGGACGCGCACATTGGTATATCGGCATATTAACCCAATTATCAATATGAAACTGTTACTCTTAGGTTCGGGCGGCCGTGAACATGCCTTAGCATGGAAAATAGCCCAAAGCCCCAAAGTGGAAAAGTTATACATCGCTCCCGGTAATGCCGGAACCTCTTCGGTCGGTGAGAACGTAAACATCAAAGCTACAGATTTCGATGCACTGAAAGCATTTGCTCTTAAAGAGAAAATCGACATGATCGTAGTCGGTCCCGAAGATCCGTTGGTAGAAGGTATTTACGACTATTTCCAAAACAGCCCTGAAACAAAGCATATCTCCATTATCGGGCCTACTGCCGAAGGTGCCCGTTTGGAAGGCAGTAAAGAATTTGCCAAAGAATTTATGCAACGCCATCACATTCCGACCGCACGGTACAAGAGTATCACAGCCGATACCCTGGAAGAAGGATTTGCTTTTCTGGAAAGTCTGTAAGCACCCTATGTATTGAAAGCCGACGGACTCTGTGCCGGAAAAGGAGTATTGATACTTCCGACTCTGGATGAAGCAAAAAAAGAGCTGAAAGAGATGCTTAGCGGTATGTTCGGAGACGCATCGGCAACAGTGGTTATCGAAGAGTTTCTCAGTGGAATCGAGTGCAGCGTATTCGTATTGACGGATAGCGAACACTATAAAGTACTTCCTGTAGCCAAAGACTACAAGCGTATCGGTGAAGGCGACAAAGGTCTCAACACGGGAGGTATGGGCAGCGTTACTCCGGTTCCCTTTGCCAATGAAGAGTTTATGGAAAAAGTCCGCACACGGATCATCGAACCTACCGTCAACGGACTAAAGACAGAGGGCATTCTTTATAAAGGCTTTATCTTCCTGGGGCTGATCAACGTAAAAGGAGAACCGATGGTGATCGAATACAACGTCCGTATGGGAGACCCGGAAACAGAAAGCGTAATGCTTCGCGTCAAAAGCGATCTCGTAGAGCTTTTCGAGGGAGTAGCCCAGAAAAACTTAGATACAAAAACGCTCGAGATCGATCCTCGCACGGCAGCATGTGTCATGCTGGTAAGCGGCGGCTATCCGGAAACTTACCAGAAAGGATTTCCTATCAGCGGCATTGAACAGGCCCAAGATACGGAAAGCATTCTCTTTCATGCCGGCACGGCCTTAAAAGAGGGTCAAATCGTAACCAACGGAGGACGTGTCATTGCCATCAGTTCGTATGGAAATTCCAAAGAAGAAGCACTTGCAAAGAGCTATCAAGTGGCCGAGATGATACAATTTGAAAAGAAAAACCTCCGGCACGATATCGGATTTGATTTATAATGAGAAATAGAAGACTACAAGGCCGGATAACAGCAGGCAGATTCACACTGCCCGCTGTTATCCTTATTTGCATCGTCTGCTGGATAGGCACTTCCATCCTGCTGCCTGCAATGAGTTCGGAAAAAGAAGCCGGATATGCATTGTGGCAGTCGGTCTGCACACTTTATCTCCCTGCCTGGGCCGACAGGGTCATCAGCTTTATGCTATACGCCGCCATCGGATATTTTCTGATCGAGCTCAACAATACGTTCGCCATTATCCGTATGCGGGCTTCGGTACAGACCTCCATTTATTTTTTATTGGTAACCATCTGTCCGGGCATGCACCTGTTGTATGCAGGAGATATAGCCGCCGTAGCCTTCCTTATCTCTCTGTTTTTCTTATTTAAAAGTTATCAGCACCCCCGTCCGGTGAGTTATATATTCCATTCTTTCGTTTTCATAGGAGCGGGAAGCCTGCTGTTTCCACAATTATTATATTTCATTCCCCTTTGGCTGATAGGAGCTTATTACTTCCAATCACTCACAGCCCGTAGTTTTTGTGCCGCATTGATAGGGCTGAGTGTTTCCTATTGGTTTTTGTTCGGCCATGCGTTCTTCTACGGCCAGATGGAGCTGTTCTACCAACCATTCGTCGAGCTGGTTCATTTCCAACCGGTCAATCCCGGCAAGGACCTTCAACTTTGGGAGCTCGTTACGCTTGGTTATCTATTCATCCTGTTCATAGTCAGCGCAGCGCATTGCATTGTCAGTGGATTCGAAGACAAGATACGTACCCGTTCTTATCTGCATTTCCTGATTTTCATAAATTTCTGCATATTCCTGTTCATATTCCTGCAACCGGCCCACTGCATGGACCTACTATCGTTACTTCTGATAGGAGTCAGTATTCTTGTGGGACATTTGTTTGTTTTAACCAACAGTAAAGCCGCTAATCTATTCTTTATCGGTTCCATGACCGGATTAATTCTCTTATTCTGTTTCAATGTATGGACGCTTTTATAAATTTTCTTATTGAATGGGGTTATTTAGGCATGTTTCTTTCTGCCGTACTGGCTGGGAGCGTTGTTCCTTTCAGCTCGGAAGCGGTGTTGGCAGCATTGGTTCTGCCCAGTACAGGTTTGAGTCCTGTTATCTGCCTGTTATCAGCTTCGGCAGGCAACCTTTTAGGTAGCCTGACCTGCTATGCAATGGGGCGCATGGGCCGTATGGATTGGCTTGAAAAATACTTCCACATGAAACGGGAAAAGGTAGAACGTATGCAAGCCTACCTCAACGGACGAAGCGGCTTCATGGCTTTCTTCGCTTTTCTTCCCATTATCGGAAGCGTAATAGCCGTTGCACTGGGATTTCTGCGAAGCAATATATGGGTAGTTTCCATCTCTATGCTGGCCGGAAAAATGCTGCGTTATATATTAGTAATCCTTGCAGCGAGGGGGCTGATCGACTTAATGGTATGAAACGAATCATTGAACTGACTGCCGATGGCAGCGCCACTCTTTTCGTTCCGGAGTTGAACGAACATTATCATTCTGTGAAAGGTGCCAGAACCGAGTCTCAACATATTTTCATCGACATGGGATTGAATGCCTCCGAAGCCGTAGAGCCACATATTCTCGAAATAGGTTTCGGAACGGGATTTAATGCTCTGCTTACACTTGAAACAGCAG
>ENA-UOIV01002658-UOIV01002658.1-human-gut-metagenome-genome-assembly--contig:-C59-NODE-2658-length-11651-cov-14.637806_pt1 | contig 11651 bp, 7 predicted proteins | sample MGYA00242333_ERZ723880 | MGnify/ENA metagenome assembly ERZ723880 | reverse complement strand
ATATGCACCTTTAGCTCAGTTGGTAGAGCAACTGACTCTTAATCAGTGGGTCCTGGGTTCGAGTCCCTGAAGGTGTACCAAGTTTAATCCCGTGTATTTTGCACGGGATTTTTTGTTGTATGTATCTGCAACAGCCCGGCTGAATCAGCCGGGCTGTTGCTTTTGATCATTTCGGCAGGTGCAGGAAGCCGTCGGTGAAGGCGTTGGGGAAGGCGAAATTTTTCTGACCGTCAGCAAATTTTACATATATATGTTTATCAGCGATTGACTGTACTTTTCCTTCGCCGAATTTTTTATGTATTACGGTCATTCCTACTGTTATTGACGATTCGTCAAAATCGGGGGTGTTGGTGTGTTTCCTGTCGGGAACGGGTAAAGCGGCTTTGGGAACGGGTGATTTAATGCCGAACTTTTCGGTCACAAGAGGCGGAGTGGCTGGACTTGCAGCGGTTGACTTGCCGGATGGCTGAACGGATTTTACCGCTGATGACCGTGTGACTTCTTTCTTTAACTCCACTATATCTTCGGTGGCTTCGGTAGGCTGAGGAGCGTTCATTGATTCCTGTTGATTATAGAACAGCTTTTTGTATTCATCTTTTCTTATGGCGGTATCCCAACCGCCTATCTCCTTATCGTTACTGTGCATATCAATTCCGGTATAGGTAAGGCTTGCGTCCTCGTAGCGTTTGAACTGGAAAATGGAATGATTCATAAGGCTGGAGTTGAAAACGCCGAGCGAACACAAAAGGTCGAAATCCTTTGTATCAAGACCGGTTACTTTTTTGAAAAGACCGGGTTCAAGCTGGGTTATAACGTCCTTGAGGCAGGATTCACGGTAGTCGGTAAGGTACATAAATACTGGAATTCTTGAAGCGAATTTCATCAGCTTTTCCTGTACCTCCTTACGTTTTGACTTGAACTCCTTCTCGGCTTCTGTAAGCTCTTTCTTTTCTTTCGGGGTGAGCTTTTCCACGCCGTCTTTCTTCAGCTTCTTTACCGCCTCGGACTTGTTGATGATTACCTCAAGCTCCTTGTTGAGATTGCGGAAAGCCTCGATATTTTCAAGTGCGGTCATTGCCTCTGTGCTTGCCATAAGACGTTTTAACGTGTCGTTATCAACGTTTACAAGCAGGGCGGACTGCCAGCGCTTTGCGAGGAGGGTTGCGGAGGTTCCGGCAAGGGTAATATCAAGAATAGCCTGTGCGTTTACCTGCTCCATAGTCGAGCCGTCATAGGCTAAGACGGGGAGGAAGTTTATAAACTCGCTGACGTTCTTTTCGGGGTTTGTATTCTCGGAATTCAGATTGCAGGCATAGTCGGATATCTGGCGGAGCGCACGGTCAAGCGCAAAGTCGAACACATAGCATTCGTGCTTGATTATCTCTACTTCGCCCTTCTCATTTTTTACCGTCCAGGGCGACTGCACACGGAAAGCCGACTGAAAATAGGTTTCCGGGCTTTTAAGATTGCGGAGCATAAATATGCCTGTCCACGGCTTTACGGTAACGCCTGTTGTCAGCTTTCCGCAGGTGAGGGTTATTGTCCTTGTAACGAGAGGATCGCCCATAGAATCAATAACGGGCTTTACCGCATCAAGACCTACGCCCGCTTTTATACCGGCGCAGACGTTTATCTTATAGCCCTGATTGTAATAGTTGTTCTGACTTTGCATAAGAAGATTGTACATCGCAAAGCAGGACGCTACGCTCGGCAAAAACCATAGGGTGTGCGACAGTACGTTAAGAAGTCTTGTGTCCGAGAAGGGCATAGGCGGACGCTTGTCAACGCCAAGACTTACCGCAATTTTAAGGTCGTCTACGCTTGCAGGCAGATATGCGCCACGGATAAGATCGAGCCATTTCTGCACCTCGTTCTCGTTTACGAAGCGAGCGTCCTCGCCTTTTCCCTTTGCGGAAAAGAACAGATTCAGATCGAAGCCGTCAAATTCTCCCTCTGAGGCTACAGAGCGTATACTTTCGGGAATTTTATAGGTCATCATTACCATACGGGGAAGCGACAGATATGGGTTGTTTTCGCCCTTCCAGTTTTCTTTTGCGCTCTGTTCATCTGAATAAGTCCAGTTGAAAATCTGTTCTTCTATGAATTCACCGCTGTGCATTGCTCTGAACGGGGTACCGGACAGATAAAGGTAGTGTGACGAGGTTATCGGCAGAAAGGTTTCGTTTACGGCATTTCCTGCTTCTTCCTTCTGATATTTTTCTGCGTCAAAGTCTATATCTTCATCGTCGGGATCGTCAAACAGCTTCTTTGCGTTTTCTCTCCACGCTCCGAAATGGTATTCGTCAAATATGACTATATCCCAGTTGGTAGTATGGATAAACTCGTTCTTGTATTTTATACCGCCGTTTTCGTTAGTGCCGAGCAAATCCTGAAACGAGCCGAAAACTACTATCGGTCTTGTGCTGTCGGCATTGTAATATGCCTCGTCGATATTCTGCTTGTTATTATGTGCGTCCTTGTTTGAAACGTACTGCCAGCCCTCAAAATCAACGTGAGTTCTTAAGTCCTCGCTCCACGCCGACTCTACGGCAGGCTTGAAGGTGAGAATAAGAATACGCTTGAAATTCATCTTCTTGCAAAGCTCATAAGCGGCGAAGGTCTTGCCGAAACGCATTTTTGCATTCCACAGGAATTTTGGTATGCGTTCAGGCTCGGTCTTTTTAATGTTTTCAAAGTATTCGATTGTGCGGTCTACCGCTTTACTCTGTTCCGGACGCATTTTAAAGTCTGCGGTGCGGTATTCATCCGTCCTTTCGCCTGTGCGAAGCTCACGCACGGCGGAGCGGACATCATTTACGGTACAGTTGTACCATTCGTTCTTGTCCGTGTTTTCGTTAAGACGGTGAAAGCCGTTACGTTTAAGAACGGCGTGTACGTCACGGTCATTGAAGCATGAGCCGTCAGGACGCATTGCCGATTCCTCGCAAAGCACGGTGTAGCTTATCGCACTTGTATGGAGCTGTTCTTTTATACGCTGCTTTACATCACGGTCGGTGTAGCCTACTTTTATGTAGCCGTCGTGAGTGGTAACGCCGTTCAGCTTGTAGGCATAGATAGTCGGGTTTACCTCGGGGCGAGGGGTCACATACTTTTCAAATACGTCAGCCATTGTTGTCACCGCCTAAATCCATCGGTCTTATCATAGACTCGATAAAGTTTATTTCTTCGTCTGTGAGATTGTATTTTTCGTAGAGTTCGGAATCTGTCCACGGCTTTGAGAAGTCTTGGAGGGGGACGAATAGAAATTTATCTTTAGAAATATTGATTGAAGTCAGTGCTTGAAGCAGTAAGAATCTGAAAAATTTTGTTTTCATATAGTCACAAAGATTATTTGCTTCTGTTTCGTTTTCAAAAGAACCTATACACAAATAGGTTTCTGTACATACTTCGTTAGGTTTAAGCACACGCATTGTTGATGAAATGACCAAATACGATCCGTCATTAGACGGTTTATTGCCACCTGACATTGCTTTTGTCATTATCACTTTATATTTGTTCAATAAATTATCTCTGTCTGATATTTCATTCTTGGTGATATACGATTTGCCATTCAGCGAATACAGTACACAATCTTCTTTTTTATATTCATTATGTCCGATTTCCTTGCTGAACAAATTGAAGCAATTTCTTGAATGAACAATCATATCTAAATAATTTTTTGTAACTTTATTTACTTTCCGGATAATCTGTATCGCTATATTGTTTCTTACAAATACAGGATACTCATTCAATTTCCGAATTGAACTGGAAATTTCTTCCCCTGCATTCATATTGATTATTTTACATTCTCCATTGTATTCTAAGCCCCACAAGAAGTAACAAATACCTCCGGCAATAGTAACTCCGGGAAAACAGTCAGCACTATTTGCAAAATCAACAATTGTCGATATTTTGCTTGAGTTCAACATATTGTTTCTAAAGTCATCTAGCCCTTTACCTCCAGCATACCAACGAGAAGGTATAATCATAGATAAATAACGAGGTTTTAATTGAAGTGACTTATACACAAATTCGTGATATATAGGCACAGAACTTGAACCTGTGCCACCACCGTCATTTAACTGATACGGCGGATTTGAAATAATAACATCGAACTTCATGCCAAAAATCTCCTCGGGGTGTAATGTATGTATCCATTCATACGCATAATATTCACGTTCTTCGCCACGGTCGTACTGCGTTTCGGACGCACCGCAGAAGATGCATCTTCCGGACTTGTCGAACGAGTGGGGGATACGCTTGAAACGGATATTTCCGTCCGAATTTTCAAAGTGTGTTACAGAAAAAGCACTGTTTGCGTACTTACTGCAATAAAGGCTTCTGCGTGAGAGCAGGCTTGTAAGCTCGGTTATCGCAATGCCGTAAAGCTGATTTTTAAAAATATGGTCTATTCGCTGCTGTCTGTCGGGGATAACGGCTTCAAGACCTTTTATAAGGCGCTTTGCTATCTCACGAAGGTATACTCCCGTTTTCACGGCGGGGTCGAGAAACTTTGTATCGGGAGATGAGAAAAGCTCCTGCGGGAGCATATCGAGCATTTTGTTTACTATCTCCGGAGGCGTGAAAACCTCATCGTTTGAGAGATTGGCAAGGCAGGACAGAACATCGGGGTTGTATACCTTTTCGTAAAGTCCGCTTAAAATTCCGGTTGAAATATTATCAGCCATTTTCCCATAACCTCCTGTAGTTGCATATATATTTCCGTAAAAAAGTACCCTCTCCTTCTGTGCTGTCGCTGAGGGTGAGCTGAGAAGCCTTTTCCTTATTGCCGTTTACCAGTTCGTCAAAGCTGTAATCGCTGCGCTGTATATTACTGCCGAAAACGAATGCCCACTCGGAAAAGACTATATCCTGTTCGGTATCGTTGCAGTTTTCGTCTACGCACTTAAGAGTAAGGGCGTTTCCGCAGACGATATTTCTTGACAGGATAAAGCGGACGGATTTTCTTGTATCATCGTTGCATTCTTTTTTGCAGACGGATTTGTATTGCTTGTCCCACTGCTTATACAGCCGTTCACGGCAGGTTTCGACATTATCAGCCATTATATCGACACCGTAAAGACTGCTTACCGCAAGGAGCGAGTATTTTTCATATTCAAGAGGACTGCGACCGTATTCAGACTTTACGACCGACAGCTTTCTTGCGAGAATTTCGGTAAGGAAATTGCCTGTTCCGCAGGCGGGTTCAAGAAAACGGCTGTCGATACGCTCGGTTTCCTGTTTTACAAGGTCGCACATTGCCTTTACTTCACGCTCGGCGGTGAAAACCTCGCCGTGTTCGGTAACACGTTGTCTGGATTTTATTTGTTGTTGCACGTTATTTTTGCTCCATAGATAAAAAGCTGAATTTAATTCAACTTTTTTCAATAATTATTTCGTTTAATGCAACTATTTTAGCATAAACTTGAATTAAATTCAAGTGATTGAATCGAAATAGTGAATTAAAGGAATGTTGATTATGAATGAACCGTATGATTTCGGAGCAAGGTTGAAGAAATATCGCAATGAAAAAAATATCACACAGGAGAGAATTGCAAAAATTCTTGGTGTGAGTAATTCTATGATTAGCAAATATGAAAACAATACTGCCAGTCCGTCTTTAGATTCGCTCTGCACATTGTCAAAAGAATTATGTGTATCAATCGATGAATTGTGTGGCTTACAGCAATCCGGAACGGTTTCGCTTATCGGGCTTACGGACGGACAGGCTGATTGTGTTCGATTGCTTATAGACGCTTTTCACGAATACAACAATACAGTAAGAAAAAGGCTCAGCGATGAGCAGTACAGGGTACTTGGTCAGATACTGGCGGAATTTCTGAAATAAACGCAAAACACCGCCTGCACGGGAAATGTGCGGGCGGTGCTTGAAAATCGTATAAGAAAAAGCGGTCACGGGGCTGTATCTGTCCCTGTGACCGCTTGATTGTTTAATTTATGTCTGCTCACGCTTTTTGAGTATCTTGCGGAAGGTAAGAGCGAAGATAACGGTACAGCAGATTGCCGAGGTCGCATCCGCTACGGATTCAGCGAGATATACACCCTTTACACCGAGAAAATTCGGCAGGATAAGGGCAAGAGGGATAAGCAGTATCACTTTACGCAAAAGGGCTATGAACAGTGAAATTTTAGCCTGACCGAGAGCAACAAACATACTTTGGCAGGTACGCTGAAGTCCGAATATGGTCATGCCCGTAAGGAAAAGAGGCATCATTCTGCCGACTGTTTTTATAAGTGCGGTATCGTCTGTGAACATTCCTGCGACAAATTCGGGGAAGGTAATCATAAACAGGTTTGTCAGGGCGAAGAACGAGAACATAATTATCACGGAATATTTAAAGCAGAGGCGGACACGGTCTGTGTTGCCCTTGCCGTAATTGTAGCTGACTATCGGAACAAAGCCCTGTGCAAAGCCGCTCAGAGGCACGGCGGCAAACTGCATTGCGCTCTGCATTACCGTAAGGGTGCTGACGTATATATCGCCGTATGCGCTCAGCGAGCCGTTGAGGACGAAGCCGACAAGACTTTCCGTACTTGCCATTATAAACGGGGCGATTCCGAGTGCGAACAGCGAGCCGATTATTTTTATATCGGGCTTAAGATATTTTGGCTTTATTTTCAAAGTCGCTTTGTCGGATACCAGAAAGCCGACTATTATAAAGGCGCTTACCGCCTGCGATATTACCGTTGCGAGAGCGGCGCCCGTTACGCCCATACCGAACACATAGATAAAAAGCGGATCAAGGCCTATGTTGAGGATTGCACCGATTATTACGGCTATCATTGAAATTCCGGGTCTGCCCTGTGCATTTATGAACGAATTAAGTCCGGTTGCGAACATTACGAACAGCGTGCCTGTAAGGTATACCGAGAGGTAGTCTGTGGCATAGCCGATAGTTGCGTCGCTTGCGCCGATAAGGCGGAGCAGGGGATCCATAAAGATGTAGGTTATGCCCGATGTTACTATGGTAAACAGCACAAGCAGTGAAAAGCCGTTGCCGAGTATCCTGTGCGCTCTTTCACGGTCGCCCTTGCCGAGCGCTATTGAGGCGAGCGGTGCGCCGCCACCGCCGACTATCTGTGAAAATGCCGAGATAAGAATGATTATCGAGCTTGTAACACCGATACCTGCCAGCGCATCTGTGCCGATAAGCTCTATGTGTCCGATGAAGACCCTGTCAACTATGCTGTACAGCAGGTTTATAAGCTGTGCCGCAAAGCCCGGCAGTGCCATTTTAAGTATAAGAGGCAGCATCAAGGCTGTGCCGAGCCGTTCTTCGTATTTGTTATCCATTTATAGTATCTCCGTGTTTTGTCTTTCCATTTATAGAGTATAGCACTTAAATCATAAAAAGTCAAAGCGGGGCGGGTGACTGAAAGTCACTGTAAATTTTGCCTGCGGCAATGTGCCGCTGTAAATTCCGCCTTTGGAAATGTCTGAGTTATCCGCAGGGTAGCGAAACGGCGGTGACTGAAAGTCACTGTAAATTCCGCCTTTGGAAATGGCTGAGGTTGGCGAGGCTTGCGTTATCGGCGGGTATTAAAACGTGTATGGTTTTAATTGTTCAGATTTATATGTCAATATTACCTTAAAAGCAAAAAGACAGCGCCGTCCGGCACTGCCTCAGTTTGTAGAAAAAGTCTGTATTTATAAGAAAAGAGCAAATTCTCTATCCCTATCCCCAAACCCCTTCCCCTCTGGAAGGGGCTGAGTGTGGGGCTGCCGCCCTCACCCCGCTTGGGGCTACGCCCCAAACCCCATTTTCAAAAATTATATAGGTTTATCGACAGTCTGAGACAGCGCCGTCCGGCACTGCCTTTAATGTTTATAAATTTATTGCAATTACGCCTGTTCGCTTGGAGCAAAGCCTGTTCTTTTCAGAGCCTTTGAAATTGCGAGAGCGGCAAAGTATGCGAGAACTACGCTTGCTATATCCTTTATAAGATAGGGAGCGGATACGAGCAGGAAGCTGGATAACAGATCCTTGCCTGCAACGAGAGCGTACTGTACAAATCCGCAGATATGGCAAGCGGCAACGCCTAAGATGCCCATTGCTATTCTAAGCGGTATACGGAACTTTTCGGGCATATTTCTGAATGCGATTCCGCTGATGGCCGCCATAGCGATAAAGCCGATTATAAATCCGCCCGTAGGACCTACTATTGAAGCGATTCCGCCCTTGAAGCCGCTGAATACGGGAACGCCTACCGCACCGAGCAGAACATAAACGACCGTTGAAACGGTTGCTCTTGCCGTGCAGAGATAAAAGCCGCAGAGGGCTATCGCAAAGGTCTGTAATGTAACCGGTACGCCGGAGGGCATCGGTATTGCTATCTGCGAAAGTACCGCCGTAATTGCCGCAAAGAGCGCACAAAGTACGATTGTTGTGATTTTCTGTCTGTTCATATTTTTTGTTTCCTTTCCATTTTGTCAAACGACTTTAACAGAATACCACCGACAGCGCCTCGTGTCAACCAAACCGCACAAATGGGTGACAATCGAGAATGGTCTGCGTTATAACTTAATAACATAATTGTACAAAATAACTAAAAGTTATGTGGTAAATGTGTGAAAAATGCAAATTGATTTTTTGGCGGGAAGAGGTTATAATAAATTTATTGAGAATGTTGTAAACTTTTAACAACACTCATAAGAATGAAACATATACAATTTGTTTGGAGGTAATTAAAATGAAGATGAGAAGATTCATCGGTGCAGCAGCTGCAATGGCAGTAGCAGGCACACTTACAGTAGGCGCAGCAGCAGAAACTTATAATGCTTATATCGGTTTCCAGACAGCACCCTACTCATTTAGAAACTCTTTTGATGACGCTTCATATGGTAAGGACGTTGCAGACGGCAAGTACTTCAACAGCGTAATCGTATGGGGCGGTAACGACCCTCAAACATTCCCTCAGTATGAAGACAAATTCGATGATGATATGCCGGATGGTAGTGGCGGCTATGTTATTCCTGCTACATACACAGATGTACAGATCGACAAGGACGGCACATACAAGGTTGGTATTACTGACTTTGACTGGGCACTTGACAGTGCATCTGCATTCAACCTTCTGTTCGTTTCAACAGATATTCCTTTCAACAAGGATGCAGGCGAAGACGGTGAATCTATCGCTAAGTTCTCTGACTGCAAGATTATCGTTGACGGTACAGTAACATCAGAAGTTGCTGATCCTATCATTGATACAGAAGACGGTAAGAAGTCAGGTCATACAAAGGTTCTGTTCGCTAACATCTGGAACGATGCTCTTAAGAAAGATGGTTATAACGGTGCATACCCCACAAAGTCTTTAGAGATTGAATTTACAGTTTCAGGTCTTGACGCTCAGCAGCCTGCTGATACAACAGCTCCCGCTGACACAACAGCTCCTGCTGATACAACAGCTCCCACAGCAGGCGATTCTACAAAGCCCAACACAAACACAGGTGTTGAAGGCGTTGCAGCAGTTGCAGGTGTTGCACTCCTCGCAACAGGTGCAGTAGTAGTTGCTAAGAAGAGAAAGTAATCTTAAAAAGATTAACGAATAACGACAGCCCTCATTCGTGAGGGCTGTTTTAATATCACGACCGAAAGAGGAAATATGAAAAAATCTATAATCAGACGTGCGATAGCCGTGTTTATTGCGGCGACTATGCTTGCAGGCTGTGCGGCGCAGGACAGCGGTGTATTATCGTCTGTCGGAAACAGCTCGGCGACCGAAAGCAATATATCGTATGTTGAGGATACGAGCAGTGTCGATGAAAATTCCGAGGTTACTTCCGTTGACAGTTCAGTAACAGAGAGCGACACATCTTCCGATACCTCCGAACAGGAAGAAAGTAATACTTCAAAGCAGGAAAATGCATCAAAGGCAGAGAACACCGAGAAGCCTGCCGATACAACAAAGGCACCGTCAACTGCCGACACGAAAAACAACAGCCAGAGCAAGCCTGCGGCTTCTTCAAGCAATTTCACTGTTCAGTGGAAGAAGTCGAGCAGCTGGGAAGAAGGCGGTAAGAAGTGCGGAGGTTATGAGATTGTTATAACCAATAACGGCGATACGGTGAACAGCTGGACGGCAAAGGTGACTGTCCCCGGCAATACAAAGCTGATGTCGCAGTGGAACGGAATATTCAGCATTTCTGGAAACACAATGACGGTCAAGAACGAGAGCTACAACGGAACTATAGAAAAGGGAAAGAGCATTTCGTTCGGATTCAATTATTCGGCTGACGCTTATATCAATGAGGGTAAAGTGACTGTGAACGGAAGTACCGCAGGAACGAGTGCCGGAAATAACAGCAACAATAATAACAATAGCAATAACAACAATAATAATAATACGTCAACAATCAAAAAGCCGGCGGCAACAGGTCCTCAGGCGCCGAGCGACCCTAAAGGCACTACGCCGGTATCACAGCACGGTCAGCTTTCGGTAAAGAACGGACAGCTTGTCGATAAGAGCGGCAAGGGTTATCAGCTCAGAGGAATGAGTACGCACGGGCTTACATGGTTCCCCGAATTCGTAAACGAGAGCGCATTCAGAACGCTCCGTGACGACTGGAATACGAATGTTGTCCGTCTTGCAATGTATGTTGACGAGTGGGGCAACGGTCAGTGCTATATGGGCAACAAGAGCGGAAGCCTTGAACTGCTTGAAAAGGGTGTTGACATCTGCATCAAGCTGGATATGTATGTTATCATCGACTGGCACGTTCTTAATCCCGGCGACCCGTCCAAGTATACAAACGAGGCGAAATCCTTCTTTGAAACGGTGTCAAAGAGATATGCAAAATATCCGAATGTAATTTACGAGATATGCAACGAGCCGAACGGCGGTGCATCGTGGAGCGGTAATATCAAGCCGTATGCTGAAAAGATAATACCCGTTATCCGCAAGAATGCGCCGAACTCGGTAATTATAGTAGGCACGCCAACATGGAGTCAGGAAATCGACAAGCCGCTTTCAGATCCGCTGAACTACAAGAATGTAATGTATGCGTTCCACTTCTATGCGGCAACTCACGCAGGACTTCGTTCAAACGTAGAAAACTGCGTGGCACAGGGATTGCCTGTATTTGTGTCGGAATTCGGTACTTGTGACGCATCGGGCGGCGGTGCAAATGACTTCAACGAAACGCAGAAGTGGCTTAGCTATTTTGACAAGCAAGGCATAAGCTACTGTAACTGGAGTATCTGCAACAAGGATGAAACCTGCTCGGTACTGCGGCCGGGAACATCGGCAAACGGTAACTGGAGCGAGAGCGATCTCACCGAAAACGGCAAGTGGATGCGTAACTGGTTGAAGAAGCACTAAGCGGCGGGTCGCCGCTGACAATTCCGACCTTTTGAAAGGTTTGCGGTTGGCTGGGCTTTGTGGGACGGTCGGGGTTAAACGATGGCTGAAACTCAATAAAACAAAGCACCCGTGGGGCACGGCAAATTCCGACCTTTGGAAATGTCGGTAGTTGGCGTGACTTTGCGGGACGGTCGGGGTTTGACGGTAGCTGAAAACAAGCTATCGAAATACTTGTTTGTTTACTCCCGCCGTCGAACAAATGTGAATATACAGCAACCGTATTTAAAGGCGGAAATGCGAGCCGAGGCACTCGGCTTCCGACCTTTTGA
>ENA-UOIV01002643-UOIV01002643.1-human-gut-metagenome-genome-assembly--contig:-C59-NODE-2643-length-11699-cov-5.361130_pt1 | contig 11699 bp, 9 predicted proteins | sample MGYA00242333_ERZ723880 | MGnify/ENA metagenome assembly ERZ723880 | reverse complement strand
TGTGTGAGGTTGTGTAGGTGGTACGTTGTTCGCAGAGTTTGCGGTTTTTTTAGTGAAATTTACTATGATATATAAGGAAATTCCATTTAAGATTTATTTGAAAGATGGGCTTGCTTTTTGTTGTATGGGGCTCGTGATGTATAATGCCGTATTGTATATAGAATATTTAAATGTATCTCCATTCTTTACTATGGTAATACAAATTGTAATTGGAACTATTTTATTTACTATTTTGGCTGTATTTTATTGTATTAAAGTAAAGGGAATAAATGTAAGGAATAAAATTTTGTATGAATTGAAAAAATAAATGCATAATAGATGAAATCATTTCAAGAGTTAAAAATAGCCGTGGCCGGTACCGGTTACGTTGGTTTATCAATTGCCACTTTGTTATCACAGCATCATGAGGTGGTAGCCATAGACATAGTTCCTGAGAAGGTAGATTTGATCAATAATAAAAAATCACCGATTCAAGATGATTACATAGAAGAGTATTTGGCTAGTCATAAATTGAATTTGAAAGCTACGCTAGATGCGGTAATGGCTTATAAGGACGCTGATTTTGTGGTGATAGCGGCTCCGACAAATTATGATAGCCAGCGAAATTTCTTTGATACGTCCGCTGTTGAGGCTGTGATAGAGCAGGTGCTTCGTTTTAATCCAAATGCTTTTATGGTCATTAAAAGTACGATACCTGTTGGTTATACGATTTCCGTACGTGAGCGTTTTCATACAAAGCGTATTCTTTTTAGTCCGGAGTTCTTGAGAGAGTCTAAGGCTTTGTATGATAATTTGTATCCTAGCCGGATCATCGTGGGTACGGATTTGTCTGATCCGGAATTGGTAGATGCCGCTCATATTTTTGCTGAACTGTTGCAAGAAGGTGCTATAAAAGAAAATATAGATACCTTATTTATGGGGTTGACAGAAGCTGAGGCCGTAAAACTATTCGCAAATACATATCTTGCACTACGTGTTTCTTATTTTAATGAGTTGGATACGTATGCGGAAATGAAGGGGTTGGATACTCAATCGATCATAAATGGTGTGTGTTTGGATCCTCGTATCGGTAATCACTATAATAATCCTTCTTTTGGCTATGGGGGGTATTGTCTGCCGAAAGATACAAAACAATTACTCGCTAATTATGAGGATGTACCCGAAAATTTGATAGAAGCGATTGTGGAGAGTAACCGGACTAGGAAAGACTTTATAGCAGATCAAGTACTTCGTATGGCGGGTTATTATGCTTACGGGGAAGAGAATGAATGGAGTAGTGTACGGGAACATCCTGTTACGATCGGTGTTTATCGATTGACGATGAAGTCTAATTCTGATAATTTTAGACAATCTTCTATTCAAGGAATAATGAAACGAGTGAAAGCAAAAGGGGCTACTGTGATTGTTTATGAACCAGCCTTGTCGGATAATACTACATTCTTTGGGTCAGAAGTTGTTAATGATTTGGATCTCTTTAAAAAACGTAGTGCAGCTATTATAGCCAATCGATATGATGTGGAATTGGATGATGTGAAAAATAAGGTATATACACGAGATGTATATAGAAGGGATTAATCTAAATTAAGGTTAGCGTCCAAAAATGACGTATAGCATCATTCAACAGAAATATAGATCTTTGTTGCTGTAATTAAAACCCAATTAATATGTAGAGCAATAACAATTCTGAAATTTTTTTCCTCCGCTACAAATCCGAAGCGGTCACGAACAAGGATTCCATCCGATCCTTCTGTTTTAGAAATAAGGTACCGTATAACCTGTTTGAAAAATGGTTAAGATGTTTTCATGGGAGATGAGTTGAGATCTGTACATTTAAGGAGGCTGAACACCAACTGTGCCTGTCACATGTCCGGGCTAATATGTTAAAGCGTATGATCAAGGAGGTGAAAAAGAGAGCCTTGGTCTTTACGGACAGTTTGGATTTCTTCTTTAGAAAGGAACGTGATTATAATGAAGAGAATCTTATTCTTGAAGAAAGAGTCTGACGATCACTTACTATGCGATGTAACAGTATGTTACACTTTGGTCGTGACGAAGGTGTAGAAATGGTAGTTGCATATCATGGTGTAATCAGTACTGTGAGGCTGCAAGGGAAGTGCGCATGGGATTTCCTTGGTGAATTTTTCAAAAATATTTTTAATGGTTGTAAGGACTTTGTTAATCTCATACCCCAGAATATAAAGTTGGTATGTACTAACAGTTAAATTCAACGTTTTTAACATAAAATTAGGTAGGTGCTATAAAAGCGCCTATACATTGGTGCATGCTCTAATTTGAGTACCAACAAAGGTATTGCGTGATTGCCATAAATTAATTAGGAAAGTACTATTGGCGGTTTACTTTTGTTTATGTGGAGTCGATTTTTAAGATATCTCCTCTTCTATGTCTTCAACTCCCATGGTGTCAATCATGGGAGTACATATCGCCGATATGCTTATCGGTATAACGCCAAAAAAGAAAGAGGAACTTCCATGGAAGTGTTTGCAAGAAATGAGAACCACAAAGGTGCGATGATGAGTGTGTAGATGATAGAATAGACTGTAGAATCGATATAGAATAAAGATTTTGTACCGGTCTTCTTTTTCCCTTCGGGGAGGTAAGGAGGCCGGTTCTGTTTTTATGTATGCCTTGATGATCCGTATATATAATGTGGGATTCGGCCTTCTGCGGTGCAGGGATAAATATTCCCCCTGTGATCGTGGAAATGAAAAATCTTATGAAAGATTTGAAGGGACTGTTGGGCGAGTTTCGGGGTTGGCCTACCGTTGAGTTGTTTAGTGTACGTCTGGCCGGATTGTCGGCGGAAGATAGGGAAAGGCATTTGCTGGGGTTTTGTAAGCTGGCTTTCGGGCATTATGAAGAGTTGCCGATGGGATATCGGAGATTGGTGGATGGTTATTTGGATGGGGAGCGAGGGGAGAACTTGATGGTGTGGTATTTGACAAGGCATACGCCGTGGAAGAATGCCCGTTATGAGTTGCATCGACCGGACTTGTTTTTGCGGATGGCGAAGCTGGTGGAGTTTACGGATCGGGATGGGCGTTTGCCTTATTCTCATTTGGCGGCTTGTTTATGTATGGCGTTTTTCGTCCGGAGTTTATCGGATCCTAATTCGGAGGTCTTGCCGAAATCCTTGGCTAGCCGTTTGAGCGCATTGAATATATTACCAAGTGATATTCTGGAACTGGCGGGGAAGAGGGAAATAACGGATGAGATGTGATTCTTTATTGATAAATGTTAAATGTACGTGGATTGAAGTCGATGAAATTTGGTGTGTTTTTCGTTGATTTGGGAATGTGTGTGTTGGCTGCTAGGTCGTTAACTGTTTTGCATCATCTAAGTTAGGCTTTGTGGCTATTATACCTTTGTCATGTGTTCGAAGCATGGTTACATTCATTTATTCATTAAAAACGTATAGTTATGGCATTGAAATTTAAATTGGTAATGAGAAAGAATCTAGGTGAGGATCACGAATCTATTCCTGAAAAGGTATACGCTCAAATGGTGTATGGAGATCTGGTTACTTTCGATGAATTTGCGGAGGAGGTGGCGGATAGCTCTGGTGTAGGTAGCGCTAGCGTGAAGGCGGTTCTGGATCGTATGAATGTGGTGTTGGTCCGTCATTTACAGCATGGCAGGCGTGTCAGTGTAGGTGAGCTGGGGCTTTTCCGCTTTTGTTTCGGATCGTCGGGGGTGCCGGATGAGAAGACGTTTTCGACGAACTTGATTCGGGAGCCGAAAGTACGGTTCTACCCGGGCAAGGCGCTACGGGTAGCCAAGAGCCGGACAAGTTTTGAGAAAACTGCGCTTCCGAATGAAGAAGATGCGGGTGGAAACGGGAGTGATAGTGAAAGTCCGGATGAAATCTAAGAGCTATGAGGCGTTTGACGGTTCAATTAATTGTTGCGATCCTGCTCTCAATGAGCGGGATCACACTTCTCTTCAGTGGATTCTGGATTGATCCGCAAGGATTGATCGATAACAGTGTACTGGTGGCTTTCGGTGAGATCAGTACGTTTGCCGGAGCCCTTTTTGGGGTGGACTACTCTTATAAATTGAAAATTAATAATTGAAAATTATGGAAAGACATGATAAAAGGTTAACAGAGCATTTTTGTTTGGATGAGTTTACTTATAGTGGTATTGCCGTGGACAATGCGATAAATAATCAGCCTCCTCCTTGTGCATGTCTAGCGCTTCAAAATTTGGCAGTTGGTTTATTGGAACCATTACGTCTATTGTATGGGGCACCGATTGCTATATTGAGTGGATATCGGAATGAGAAGGTAAATCGTCTTGCTGGCGGGGTCGTTACCAGCCAACACTTGAAAGGAGAAGCAGCAGATTGCTATGTTGCCGATGGGCCGGAAAAACTGTTGGATGTGTTGCAATGTTCCGGTTTAGTATTTGACCAAGCTATATTATATAGACGAAAACGTTTTTTGCATCTTTCCTTAAAGATAAATGGAAATAACAGGATGCAAGTGTTAGTTTATAACAAATCTTGATACTTCGGTGCGGAAAGAGACTTGCCCATGATCAAGTGCGGAAGGGAAGATCTGTGATTTGGTGGACTGAAAAGGATATGATATATTTGCCTCCTATGATTAAGCTTGAATATCTAAAAAAGATACGTGTTCGTTGGATTATATTGGCGATCCTTCTCATCTCTGTATGGATCGTGATGGGAAATCCCAGATTAGGCGAATGGTATTCCCGTTCGATTTATCCATGGGTATCGGGTATGCTATCTCGTTTCTCCTGCTTGTTCCCTTTTTCCGTAGGGGATTGTTTTATTTATGGTAGCATCGCCGGATTATTAGGGTATCTGTCGTATGCGATTATAAGGAGGCGGAGGATCGGGAGGACAATAAGGCATGTTGTGGAATATCTGGCATGGGTGTATGTCTGGTTCTATATCGCTTGGGGATTGAATTATTTCCGGGAAGATTTTTTCACTCGTACGCAAACCACTTATGTGCCTTTTTCCTCGGAACATTTCCAATCCTTCTTGGATGCCTACACGGATTCCCTGAACGCCTCATGGGTTCCGATAGAGACGATCGATCGGGAGGTCGTGAAAGAGGCGGTGCAGGAAGGGTATCGGGAATTGCCTACTCGTTTCGGGCTTACCACTCCCGGAACCTATCTTCATCCTAAAACGATGCTGTTCTCCCGGTTGATGAGTGGAGTAGGGGTGATGGGATATATGGGGCCGTTTTTCACGGAGTTCAATTTGAACGGCCAGCTCTTGCCCGTGCAATATCCCGCCACTTACGCCCATGAGATGGCTCATGTGCTTAGTATATCCAACGAGGCCGAGGCTAATTTATACAGTTATTTAATATGCACGAGTTCTTCCGTGCCGGAAATCCGGTTCTCAGGTTACTTCTCTTTGCTGCCTTATGTGTTGAGCAACGCATATGTGGCTTTGGATAAGGACTCTTTTGAGGCATGGAAGAAAAGATTACGCCCCGAGATCAAGGACTTGTATAACGAGAAAGTAGCCTATTGGCAATCCCTATACAGCCCGCTGATCGGCGAGGCGCAAGACGTGGTCTATAATCTTTTCCTGAAAGGCAATAAGATACCTGCCGGAACCGCTAATTATTCGGAGGTGATCGCCTTATTGATCGCTTTGGAAGGAGAATGATTTATTCATCATTTAACTTCCTCCAAATAAAGCACTCGGCTCGAGTAATCATTCTGCTTGTGATAATCGACAATGTGATTATAAGGGATTTCCAGTCCGTTCGCCATGAGATATTCCCCGGTGAAAGCTTTACCCTCGAAGGCCAGAGGCTCGTTGTCGATCCGGTTCAGTTCGCAGACTCTGTATTTCTTGTCTGGGGATAATCCGTTCATTTTTACACGGGGTAAATGTTGGTTGACAAAATGCTCGGTCTTCCACCAATAAAATACGGCTTTGTCTTTCTCCGGTGAGGTGTACATCAAGGAAGCTACTCCCAAACGATCGTACGGAGAAACCAGACGGTAGATATCGCCGAATTGCACGACGGGACGGATCGTCTTATAATCGGCGATCGCCTTACGGCAAAGTGTTTTCTCTTCTTCTGTCATATTCTTGGGTTGGATCTCCATGCCCAAACGGCCGCTCATCGCTACGTCGATCCGATATTTCAGGGGAATGACCCGGAATGTTTGATGGTTGGGGGCGGCGCTGATATGTGAGGCCATGGCGATAGCCGGGAAAAAATAAGAAGTGCCCCATTGCATATAGATACGCTGTAAGGCATCGGTATTGTCGCTTACCCAAAACTCATCGAAGTAAGGCATGACCCCGTAATTTGCCCGGCCTCCACCGCTGGCGCAAGCCTGTAGGGTTAAATCCGGGTATTTGGCTCGGATACGCTCACAGACTTTCTTGAATCCTTCGTGATATTCGATATACATATGGCTTTGCTGATCCGAAGGCAGGTATTGGGAGCCATGGTTCAGGATGCTCATATTGGCGTCCCATTTGATATAATCGATCTCCGGGTATGTTGTCATCAAGTTGTCGACGATACCGAATATGAAGTCTTGCACCTCGGAATTGGAGAGATCAAGAACGACCTGTGTACCGCCACGCCCCAGGACGATTTCCCTGTTTGGAGCTTTCAATACCCATTCCGGATGCTTCTCGTACAATTCACTTGTCGTGTTGGCCATTTCCGGTTCGATCCAGATACCGAATTTAATACCATGCTTGTTGGCGTCGGCGATCAGGCCCTCGATGCCTCTTGGTAGTTTTCGGGCATCAACCATCCAATCCCCTAAGGACGAGTTATCTTTATTACGAGGATATTTATCGCCAAACCAGCCGTCGTCCATGACGAACAACTCGCCGCCCATAGACTGGATATCACTCATCATTTGGTCCATACCTTCTTGATTGATATCGAAATATACACCTTCCCAACTGTTTAGTAAGATTTTCCGGGCGGTCGCTCCATTCGCTATCTTATGTTTGCGTGCCCATGCGTGGAAATTTCGGCTGCTTCCGCTTAAGCCGTCCTTACTGTAAGTCAGCGCCAATTCCGGTGTACGGAAACTTTCTTTGGCTTTGAGGGTGTAAGCCGAGTTCTCCTCGTTTATTCCCGCAAAGAAATGGTGATAGTCGCTATCATCCGTATCGAAGAATAATTTGTAGTTACCGCTATAGCATAGGGCGGCGCCAATAACGGAACCGGTGTTTTCCTTTGGTTTTCCGTCTAGGGAGATCATCACTTCGGCGTGGGCGGTATGGGAGTTGCGGATACCATCCTTGTTTTTTATCATCTTGATGCCCGGTCGTAACGGTTCTTGTGCCAATTGAGCCTCGTTTGCCCATGAGCCGTATAAGTGGGAAACCCATACGTCTCCTTTCCGGATCGGCAGATAAGCGGAAGCGAAACGATTGAGGGTGATCGCTTTTTTCTCCTCATGCGTGATCTCTGTCCAAGTCTCGATGATATCGGCGTCCGGATAGGTTCTGTAACAGAGATTCATATAAAAAGGATACACTTTATCTTTTAATCGGATCGTTGTGATATCTGCCGTTTGCTCTTTTCGTGTATCTACTTTTATGACTTCCAGTTGAAGGGTCATATTCCCGTCGCCATGGGTAACGGACAATGCGCTTTCGGAGGGGCAATTCAAGCCGTAGACCGGATAAGCGGAAAATGTTTTCTGCTCGGTCTCGAGCAAGGTAGCCGCGTCGGAAGTGGATAACTTGTCTCCATAGTAGATGAATCTTACCTCTCCGCCGACAGGTGCGTCTAGCAATAATGAGGTATTCCTCGTGGAAATCAATACGTCTTGTGCCCATAAACTAGTGGTCAATAGGGAGGCGCAACATAAATAACCGAATTTACTCTTAATGTTCATTTTATTAGTAGGTGTTAGATTTAAATTCAGGGGCAAAAGTAGGAGAGAGCCGGTAGGTTTCCTAATAGGATTTTATCAGATACTGTTACTTTTCTGCTTTAACTAAAATTTGTTTCACGCAGAAGAAACCCGTGCTTTCATTAATGAAAATTCCATATTGTCTAATTCGAAAGAAATCACTAACTTTGCGGCAATTTTTTAGAAGCAAGATAAATACATCGCGATATGAGTAAGAAATTTACCGAATATTCTAAGTTTGACTTGTCGAACGTAAATAAAGAGGTGCTGAAGAAATGGAAGGATGGAGACATCTTCCATAAGAGTCTTGAAACAAGAGAGGGACATCCTACATTCGTATTCTACGAGGGCCCTCCATCCGCAAACGGTATGCCGGGTATTCACCATGTTATCGCCCGTTCGATTAAGGATATTTTTTGCCGCTATAAAACCATGAAGGGATTCTTGGTGAATCGTAAGGCGGGTTGGGATACACACGGTCTGCCTGTCGAGTTAGGCGTGGAGAAGGCTTTGGGCATCACGAAGGAAGATATCGGTAAGAAGATTTCTGTCGCTGAGTATAACGCCGCTTGCCGTAAGGACGTGATGAAGTTCACGAAAGAGTGGGAGGATCTGACGCAGAAGATGGGTTATTGGGTGGATATGGAGAATCCGTATATCACGTATGATAACCGCTATATCGAGACCTTGTGGTATCTATTGAAAGAGCTTTATAAGAAAGGTCTTTTATATAAAGGCTATACGATCCAACCGTATTCGCCCGCCGCAGGTACGGGCTTGAGCACGCACGAGTTGAACCAACCGGGTTGTTACCGTGACGTGAAGGATACGACTTGTACGGCACAGTTCCATATATTGGACCCGAAACCGGAGATGGCACAATTCGGCGATCCTTATTTCTTGGCATGGACAACGACTCCTTGGACGTTGCCTTCCAATACGGCGCTTTGCGTAGGCCCGAATATTACTTATCTGGCTGTACAGACTTATAATCCTTACACGGGTATCCCGATGACTGCTGTTATAGCGAAAGATTTATTGTCTGCTTATTTCAATCCGAAAGCTGCGGAGCTTTCTTTGTCTGATTACAAACCGGGTGACAAGCTGGTTCCTTTCAGCGTAGTAGGTGAGTGGAAGGGTTCCGAGTTGGCCGGTATGAAATATGAGCAATTGATCCCATGGGTAAATCCGGGTGAAGGTGCATTCCGTGTGATCACGGGTGATTTCGTTACGACAGAGGATGGTACGGGTATCGTACATATCGCACCGACGTTTGGTGCGGACGATAACCGTGTGGCGAAAACATTCGGGGTTCCTCCTTTGATGATGCAGGATAAGGATGGAAATATGCGCCCTATGGTGGATATGACCGGTAAGTTCTATAAGCTGGAAGACTTGGCTCCGGAGTTTGTACAAAATTGTATGAACGCCTCTGATTATGATCCATGGCAAGGAAAATTCGTGAAGAACGCTTACGATGATACGAAGACGGATAAAGATGAGACGTTAGATATAGAGATCTGCATGATGCTGAAGGCCCAGAACCGGGTGTTCAAGATCGAGAAGCATGTCCACAATTACCCGCATTGCTGGCGTACCGATAAACCGGTATTGTATTATCCGTTGGATAGCTGGTTCATCCGTACGACCGCTTGCCGTGAGCGTATGATCGAGTTGAACAATACGATCAACTGGAAACCGCAGAGCACGGGTACGGGACGTTTCGGCAAATGGCTGGAGAACTTGCAAGACTGGAACTTGAGCCGCAGCCGTTATTGGGGTACTCCGTTACCGATCTGGCGTACGGAAGATGGTAGCGAGGAGAAGTGTATCGGTTCCGTGGTAGAGTTGTTTGGCGAGATCGAGAAATCGGTGAAGGCCGGCTTTATGGAGTCTAACCCTTACAAGGACTTCGCTCCGGGAGATTATACGAAGGAGAATTACGAGAAGATCGATTTGCACCGTCCGTATGTGGATGATATTATCTTGGTTTCCGCTTCTGGTAAGCCGATGAAGCGTGAGACAGACTTGATCGACGTATGGTTCGATTCCGGCGCTATGCCTTATGCCCAGATCCACTATCCGTTCGAGAACTTGAAGGAGTTCGATAATCGTCAGATCTATCCGGCTGACTTTATCGCTGAGGGTGTTGACCAGACACGCGGTTGGTTCTTTACCCTGCACGCTCTGGGTACCATGATTTTTGATAGCGTGGCTTACAAGGCTGTCGTGTCTAACGGTCTGGTATTGGATAAGAACGGAAACAAGATGTCTAAACGCTTGGGCAACGCTGTTGATCCATTCTCTACGATCGAGAAGTATGGTTCGGACCCGTTGCGTTGGTACATGATCACGAACGCTTCTCCATGGGATAATATTAAGTTTGATATCGATGGTATCGAGGAAGTTCGCCGTAAGTTCTTTGGTACATTATATAATACGTATTCATTCTTCGCTTTGTACGCGAACGTGGATGGCTTCGACTACTCCGATCCGGATGTGGAATGGAGCAAGCGTCCGGAGATTGACCGTTGGATCCTTTCTCTGTTGAACAGCTTGGTGAAGGATGTGGATGGCTACTTGGAGGCTTACGAGCCGACTCGTGCCGGACGTGCTATCTCTGATTTCGTAAATGATAACTTGAGTAACTGGTATGTGCGTTTGAACCGCCGCCGTTTCTGGGGTGGTGGTATGACGGAGGATAAGTTGTCCGCTTACCAGACTTTATATACTTGCTTGGAGACAGTGGCTAAGTTGATGGCTCCGATCGCTCCGTTCTATGCCGATCAGTTATTCTTGGACTTGGTCGCTGTTACGGGACGTGAGAACGTTGAGTCCGTACACTTGTCCGATTTCCCGGTTTACGACGAGTCTAAGATCGACAAGAATTTGGAAGAGCGTATGCAAATGGCTCAAGATGTTTCTTCTATGGTATTGGCTCTTCGCCGCAAGGTGAATATCAAGGTTCGACAGCCGTTGCATACGGTAATGATTCCGGTTGTAGACGCTCATCAACAAGAGAGTATCGAGGCCGTGAAGAACCTGATCTTGAACGAGGTGAACGTGAAGGAGCTGAAGTTCGTGGATAATACGGCAGGTATCTTGGTGAAGAAGATCAAACCGGACTTTAAGAAGTTGGGCCCGCGCTACGGAAAGATCATGAAGGCGTTGGCCGCCACGATTCAATCGATGAGCCAAGAAGATATCAACGCTTTCGAGAAAGCCGGAACGTTTACCTTGATGGTAGATGGACAGGAGGCCGTTTTGGAGCGTACGGATGTAGAGATCATCTCTGAGGATATCCCGGGTTGGTTGGTCGCTAATGAAGGTCGCTTGACAGTCGCTTTGGATATTACCGTAACCGAGGATTTGCGTAAGGAGGGGCTGGCCCGTGAGTTGGTGAATCGTATCCAGAACTTGCGTAAGAGCAGCGGTTTCGATATAACGGATAAGATCCATGTATCCATTCTTTCTTGCGAGGAGATGGATGAGGCGATCTATGATTATAAGGATTATATCGCTAACCAAGTATTGGCGGAATCTATCGAAATCATGGATAATGCGATCAGCGACGCTACGGAACTCGATTTCGAGGACTTTAAATTGTCCGTAAAGATCGAGAAAGCTTAAAAATAGAATAGCATTTCTTGCGGAAGAATTAGGAATGAAATATAGGAAAATCGGTAATTATATTATCTTTGCATGCAAAGAAGAAATAATATGATTTTATATTCATTATTAATTCTTCTTTTTTATTGATATTTTAACGATTGTTTAAACTAAATTTTTTTAGAA
>ENA-UOIV01002641-UOIV01002641.1-human-gut-metagenome-genome-assembly--contig:-C59-NODE-2641-length-11716-cov-13.885087_pt1 | contig 11716 bp, 9 predicted proteins | sample MGYA00242333_ERZ723880 | MGnify/ENA metagenome assembly ERZ723880 | reverse complement strand
GCCATGCCACTCGCCCCTTGTGAAAAACACCCGATCCCCTCACTCGGACGGGGGGGGCCCCGGGGGCCCGCCCGCGCCGCTTCATTATTTCCAGATGCTGATCGTCCAGTCGGGACCGTAGGAGATGCCGTAGGTCTCGCCCATGCTGACCTCGTTGAGGGAGAGGTCGAGGTTGTTGAGCTCGTTGTTGTAGATGATCGGCTCCCCCTTGGCGACGTAGCCGAAGGAGCGGTGGAAGAGCACCTTGCCCTCGAACTTGACCTCCTCGCCATGCTTGACCAGGGTGTTGACCATATCGCCGTGCCGGAAGCCCGCCGCGACGAACTGCTGGTAGTTGATGTTGGTGTCCACGCAGCCGAAGTTCGGGCAGATCATCGCGACGTAACCGTCGGCGCGGCCCTCGGTGATCTTCGCCTCGGGCAGCGGATTGCAGATGATCTCGTCGACGCTGTAGGCCGGGCCGACCCCCTCGTAGTCGATGAGCCCCGCCGCGAGCTTGCCCGCGCAGTAGGCGAACAGGTCGCGGCCGTGGAAGATCGCCACGTCCTCGGTGCCCGCGCCGACCAGGCGGTTGCGGGTCTCGTCGATCTCACGGACCTCGTCAATGCCGAACTTCTCCTTTACCAGCGTCAGCGAGCCGTTGTCGGGGGTGACGACGTAGTAGCCGTTGCTCGTCCTGGCGACGCACGCCTTGCGGGGGGTGCCGACGCCCGGGTCGACGACCGATACGAAGATGGTGCCCTTGGGCCAGAAGGCCATCGACTGCCACAGGCGGTAGGACGCCGTCCAGGTGCAGAACTTGGTGACCTCATGGGTGAGGTTGAACATCTCGATCTCCGGGTCGATCGATTTGACGACGCCGTACATCGAGCAGACCGCTCCATCTTTGAGGCCGAAATCCGTACTGAACACAACATAGGGTTTTCTCATTTTGTTACCTCCATTTACTGATCCGGCTTTGTGGCAGCCGCGTGCCCTGCAATTTCGATGGCAGTTGCAAGCCTTTAAAACGGGTACCACATCGGCGGCTTGACGATGACGCCGTAGGCCATGTAAGCCGCCGTCAATGCGGCCAGCACGGCCGCCAGTACAAGACAGATCTTATCGAGCCTGCCGTAGGGCGTCTCGACATACCAGGTGCGCTTTTTGTTCTTCCCGAAGCCGCGCAGGTCGAGCGCGTCCGCGATGACCCCCACGTCGTCGAAGGAGGAGAGGATGAGCGGCACCGCGATCGACACGACCCCCTCGATCTTCGCCTTGAGGGTGGTCTTTTTGCGGCCCAGCTCGAGCCCGCGCGCCTGGATGGACGCGGAGATGTTCTTGTAGTCCTTGATGAGGTCGGGCAGGTAGCGCAGCGCGATGGAAAAGACCATCGACAGCTTGTAGGGCAAGCCGATCCGGTTGAAACCGGCGGCCAGCTGGGTGGGGGTGACGACGAAGATCAGCCAGAGGGAAACGAGGAACATCGCCACCACCTTGAGGGTGCGCACGGCAAAATACCAGAGCGTTTCGGCGGGCATGACGAGCCGTCCGGAAAACCGGAAGAGCTCGGTGCAGGTGCCGACGAACTCGCAGCCGATGTGCGGGTTGAAAAGGTAGAAGAGGATGAGGTTCACCGTGTTGAGCCCCATCGCGACGAGCATGAGCGCCCAGATGATCTTCCAGTTGGGACGCAGCGACGCGAGCGCGGCCGCCGCGACCGCCGTGACCGCCAGCAGGATGCGGCAGTCGAAGGTGGAGATCGTCAGGATGATGAACACGATGAAGAGCAGCACCTTGACCTGCCCGCAGAGGGTGTGCAGCGGGGTGACGCCGGGGCTGAACCGGACGAGGTTATTGCTCGTCATGCCGCCTCACCATCCTTTCGTATTCGATGAAGTGGCGCACAAACGCCTCCGGCTCGATCCCGAGGCGGCGCGCCAGCTTGCACAGCGACGTCTCCTTGAGGCTCGCGCGGCGCAGGATGTCCGGGTCGGAAAGCATCCGGAAGACGTCCCCGTCCCCGATCTTCTCCCCGTCCGCCATGACGACGGCGCGGTCGGTGTATTCGATCGCCAGGTGCATGTCGTGGGTGATAAAGAGGATCGTGAGCCCCATCTCCCGGTTGAGCCGGTCGAGAAAGTCCATGATCTCGCGGTAGTGGAAGTAGTCCTGCCCCGCGGTCGGCTCGTCGAAGATCATGATCTTCGGCTGCATGACGAGGATTGAGGCGATCGTCACCCGCTTGCGCTGCCCGTAGGAGAGGGCCGACACCGGCCAGCTGCGCATTTTGGAGAGCCCGCAGAGGCCGAGCACCAGCTCGAGCTTTTCATCGATCGTCTTCTGGTCCACCCGGCGGAGCTTGAGCGCGAGGGTGATCTCGTCGCGGATCATATCCTTGACGAGCATCTGGTTGGGGTTCTGCATGACGTAGCCGATCCGCTCGCCGATCTCCTTGATCGAGAGGACGCCGTAGTCCTCCCCCTCGATGAGCACGCGGCCCTCGTCGGGGCGGATGACCCCGATCAGCAGGTTGGCGAGGGTGGTCTTGCCCGCGCCGTTCTTGCCGACCAGCGCGATACGTTCGCACGCGCTGACCGTCAGGTCCACATGGCTGAGAACCTTGTTATCGTCGTAGGAGAAGGACACGTCCTCCACCCGCACGAGCTCCCCGGGCGCGGGCTGCGCCCGGTGGGGGGTCTCGCTGGCGAACCAGCCGCGCAGCGCCTCCTCCCGCCCCTCAAGGCGGATCTCCTCCACCGATTCGGGGTGGTCCTCCTCGGCGATCTCACAGCCGGCGTATTTGAGCGCCGTCACGTAAAGCGGCTCCCGGATGCCGTGCTCCTGCAGGAGCGGGGAGCTCAAAATCTTGGCCGGGGTGGTGTCCGCGACGATCCGCCCCCCGTCGAGCAGGATGACCCGGTCGACCGGTCGGTGGAGCACGTCCTCCAGCCGGTGCTCGATGATAATGACCGTCTTCTGCTGCTCCCGGTGGATCCTGTCGATCAGCTCGATCGCCTGGAGCCCCGCCTGCGGGTCGAGGGCGGCGAGCGGCTCGTCGAAGAGCAGGATGCCCACGTCGTTGTGCATGACGCCGGCGAGCGAGACCTTCTGCTTCTGTCCGCCCGAGAGGGAGAAGGGGGTGTGGGCGGTAAACCGCTCCATCCCCACGATGCCCAGCGCCCGCCGCACCTTTTCGAGCATGACGGGGCGCGGGACGCAGTCGTTCTCCAGCGAGAAGGCGACGTCCTCCCCCACCGTGAGCCCCGCGAACTGGCAGTCGGAATCCTGCATGACGGTGCCGACGCGGTTGCTGAGCTTATGGATGTCGAGGCTGCGCGTCTCGTCGCCCATGACCTTGAGGCTGCCGGTGAACTCCGCCTTGACCGAGAAGGGCAGCAGCCCGTTCAGGCAGGAGCCCAGCGTGGATTTCCCGCTGCCGGACGGCCCGAGGATGAGCACCTTTTCCCCCTCGTAGATGGTCAGGTTGATGTCGTAAAGGGTGGGCTTCTGCTGTGACGCGTAGCGCATCCCGAAATCCCGGAATTCGATCACGGGCTTTTTCATGTCGGATTATTCCTCCGTGAGATTGGTTTTGAGCCGGTTCTTTTTGGCCATCATCTTGAGCAGCGGCACGCCGATGATCGCGGCCATGAGGCCGTCCTTGACGCCGGCGATGACGCCCTGCACCATGCCGATCTCCAGTTCGCCCTGGTACCACATCATCGTGAAGAGCGGGGTGATGCCGCAGAAGGCGATCAGCGGGGCGACAAAGGCGAGCACGGCGAAGGTGGCGGCCTGCTTGTTGGTGAAAACCCCCTCGCCGACCTTCGCGCCGTAGACGGGCAGCAGGCCGGTGATGAAGCCGCAGAAGAAATGCCCGATCGTCCAGTCGAACCAGAAGCCCCAGCCGCCGATCATGTCGGCCAAAAAGTTCCCGAAGCACGCGGCGATCGCCGCGGGCAGCGGCCCGAAGAGCGCGCCGACGATGACGATGACGACGGGCGCGAGGCTGAACTGCACCTGCGTAAAGATGGGGATCTGAATGTAGACCATCATGATCGCCATCAAAATTGCGCCGAGCGCGACGCCGACCACCGTTTTTGTGTTCCACTGACCTACCAGTTTTCTCCCGATTCCATTCATAACATACCCTCCTGCTTTTCCTCAGTTGTTCATATTGTTCAACTTGTTGAACAAGTTGCTTTCATTATAAAAAGCGCGCCTCCGCTTGTCAATGCGCAAAACCTGAAAACCGCAAATTTCAGCAGTTTCCACCATCCCGCCCCACGGATTCCGCCAGTTTGCACAAACCTGCTCCGCCGGAAAATATTTCTGCGTTTGGACTTGTATTGCCACACTAGATATCGTATAATACTATTTGTAAAACACAATATCTAGTGAAGAAGGGTTCGCAATGATCAATACGATTCGGAAACGCAGCGGCGAGGTCGTCGCCTTTCAGCCGGAGAAAATCACCCGCGCCATCTATAAGGCGGCCGTCGCGGTGGGCGGCAGCGACTGGGGCCGCGCCGAGGAATTGACCGAACAGGTCGTCGTCCTCGCAAACGCGCAGTTCCCCGACGGCACCGCCGAAGTGGAAAAGGTGCAGGACCTCGTCGAGAAGGTGCTCATCGAAAACGGCCACGCCAAGACCTCCAAGGCGTACATCCTCTACCGGGAGAAGCGCCGCAGCGCGCGCGAGGCGAACGCCCTGATCGGCGCGACGATCGACATGTTCTCCAAGTACATGGGGGACGGCGACTGGCGCGTCAAGGAAAACGCCAACGCCCAGAAATCGATCGCGGGCATGAACAACTACATCCGCGAGACGTTCACCAAGCAGTACTGGCTGCATGAAATCTACCCCGACAAGATCCGCGACGCCCACCTCTCGGGCGACCTGCACCTGCACGACCTCGGGTTCTTCGGCCCCTACTGCGCCGGCTGGGACCTCAAACAGCTGCTGCTCGGCGGCTTCGGCGGCGTGCCCGGCAAGGTCGAATCGAGCCCCGCCAAGCACCTGCGCAGCTTTTTGGGCCAGATCGTCAACTCGACCTTCACCACCCAGGGCGAGACGGCGGGCGCGCAGGCGTGGTCCTCCTTCGACACCTACTGCGCCCCCTTCATCCGCTACGACCACCTCGATTTCGCGACGGTCAAGCAGGCGCTCCAGGAGTTCATCTTCAACCTCAACGTCCCCACCCGCGTGGGCTTCCAGTGTCCCTTCTCCAACCTCACCTTCGATATCAAGCCGCCCCGCACCCTGCGCGACCAGGCGGTCATCATCGGCGGCCAGCCGATGGACGCGACCTACGGCGAGTTCCAGGCGGAGATGGACATGCTCAACCTCGCCTTCTGCGAGGTCATGATGGAGGGCGACAAGAAGGGCCGCGTCTTCACCTTCCCCATCCCGACGATCAACGTCACCAAGGATTTCGAGTGGGACAGCCCGGTGGTCAACAAATTCATGGAGATCACCTGCAAATACGGCATCCCCTACTTCTCCAACTACATCAACTCCGACCTCTCCCCCGAGGACGCGCTCTCAATGTGCTGCCGCCTGCGGCTCAACACGGGCGAGCTCAGAAAGCGCGGCGGCGGTCTCTTCGGCTCCAACCCGCTCACCGGCTCGATCGGCGTCGTGACGGTCAACCTCCCGCGCATCGGCTATCTCTCCAGGACGGAGGAGGAGTTCAAATCCCGCCTGCTCGACCTGATGGAGATCGCCAAGGAGAGCCTCGAGATCAAGCGCAAGACGATCGAGGAGCAGACCCGCCGCGGCATGTACCCCTATTCGGCGCACTACCTCGAAAACGTGAAGGAGCGCACCGGCAGCTACTGGTTCAACCACTTCAACACGATCGGCCTCATCGGCATGAACGAGGCCTGCCTCAACTTCATGGGCAAGGACATCACCACCCCCGAGGGGCAGAAATTCTCCCTTGACATCCTCGACTTCATGCGCGACACGATCACCCGCTTCCAGGAGGAGACGGGCCACGTCTACAACCTCGAGGCGACTCCGGCGGAGGGCACCAGCTACAGCCTCGCCCAGCTCGACAGGAAAAAATATCCCGATATCATCACCGCCGGGCAGGACGCCCCCTACTACACCAACTCGACCCAGCTGCCGGTCGGCTTCACCGACGACATCTTCGAGACGCTCGACCTCCAGGACGAGCTGCAGTGCAAGTACACGGGCGGCACGGTGCTCCACCTCTATCTCGGCGAGCAGATCAGCGACGTCGAAGTCGCCAAATCGCTCATCCGCAAGGCGTTCACCAACTACCAGCTCCCTTACATCTCGCTGACGCCCACCTTCTCGGTCTGCCCCGAGCACGGCTACCTGAACGGCGAGGTCTATTCCTGCCCCGAATGCGGCCGCGACACCGAGGTGTGGAGCCGTGTGGTCGGTTACCTGCGCCCGGTCCAGAACTTCCACCGCGGCAAGCGCGAGGAGTATAAGGAGCGCAAGAAGTACCGCATCAAACCGGAGGAGCTGAGCGCATGATCTTCGGCGGGATACAGCGCAGCAGCACGATCGACTTCCCCGGCGCGCTCGCCTGCGTGCTCTTCACGCGCGGCTGCGACCTCGACTGTTTCTACTGCCACAACCGCGAGCTGATCGCCGGGGACGGCGACCAGCTCGCCGAAGCCGCCGTCTTTTCCTTCCTCGAAAAGCGGCGGGGCCTGCTCGACGGGGTGGTCGTGAGCGGCGGGGAGCCGACCCTCCAGCCCGATCTCGAGGAATTCCTCCGCCGCGTCCGCCCGCTCGGCTACCGCGTCAAGCTCGACACCAACGGCCGGCGGCCCGCGCTCGTCGAACGTCTCTGGAGGGAGGGCCTGCTCGATTACGTCGCAGTCGACGTCAAGGCGCTCCCGGCGGACTATCCCGCCGTCTGCGGAGCGGACTGCTTTTCCGACGTGCGCCTTACGATCGATACCCTCCGTTCTCTCGGCGCGGCGTTCGAGGCGCGCACCACCCTCTACCCCGGCCTGGACGCCGGGGCGCTCAGGGAACTGCTCGCCTCCTTCCCGCCCCTGCCCCGCTGGCGGCTCAACTACTTCCACATGCCCGGCGCCTTCCGGCCCGCGGACGAAACGCGCCTCCGGCTTCCCGCGCTCACCCCGCAGTCGGTCGGGGAGGCGCTGCCGAAGCTGCTCGCCGCGCAGCCCAGCCTGCTTCACGGCGCCTGAACCCAAAACAGCGGCAGCCCCGGAACCATCTGGTTCCGGGGCTGCCTTTTCGCGCGGCTGTCAGAGGCCGCAGACCTTGTGCGGATTGAGGATGTTTTCGGGGTCGAAGGCGCGTTTGACGCCGCGCATGAGCTCGAGCACCTGCGGCTCGAGCGACTCGCGCAGGTAGGGGCGCTTGGCGTAGCCGATGCCGTGCTCGCCCGACACCTGCCCGCGCAGGACGTTCGCCTCGGCGTAGATCTTCTCCATCGCGAGGTGCAGGATGCGCTGCCATTCGTCCTCCTCCCTGCCGTCCCGCAGGATGTAGGCGTGGAGGTTGCCGTCCCCCGCGTGGCCGAAGCTCTTGATGCGCACGCCGAGCTCCGACTGGAGGGCGTGGATGTAGGCGACCATCCGGTTGATGCTGCCGCGCGGCACCACCACGTCGACCTCGTCCATCTCGTCGGTCGAGCCGCGGATCGCCTCGAGGAAGGCGCCGCGCGCCTTCCAGATCGATTCGTCGCGCTCCTCGGTGTCGGAGATGAGCACGTCGAGCGCCCCCTGCCCGAGGCAGAGCTTGGCGACCCCCTCGTAGTCCCGCTCGATCTGCTCGAGCGAGGGGCCGTCGAATTTGAGGATGAGGTAGGCGTCGGCCGAGTGGTCGGGGAACTTTTTGCCGAGGTACTGCTCGGCGTCGAGGATGACCTCCCGCTCCATGAATTCGACCGCGGTGGGCGCGGCCTTGGACCGGACGATGAGGGGCACGGTGTTGATCGCGTCCCGCAGGCTCGGGAAGGGCACGAGCAGGCTGACGGTGCGCTTCGGCAGCGGCAGCAGCTTGAGGATGATCTTGGTGACCACGCCGAGGGTCCCCTCCGAGCCGACGATCAGATCCTTCATCGAATAGCCCGAGCTGTTCTTGACGACCTTGCCGCCGAACGTGACGATCTCCCCGTTCGGCAGCACAACCTCCAACCCGCGCACATAGTCGCGGGTGACGCCGTACTTGACGGCGCGCATGCCGCCCGCGTTGGTGCTGACGTTACCGCCGATCGTGGCGGATTTTTCGCCCGGGTCGGGCGGGTAGAAAAAGCCCTTCTCCTCGACGTAGGCGTAGATTTCCATGAGCAGCACGCCCGGCTCGACGGTCAGGGTCAGGTTGTCCTCGTCGAGCTCGAGGAAGCGGTTCATGAGGCTCATGTCGAGCAGGATGCCCCCCTCGGCGGCGACCGCCGCGCCCACGAGCCCGGTACCCGCGCCGCGCGGAGTGACGGGAATGCGCTCGCGGGAGGCGTAGCGCATGACGGCGGACACCTCCTCCGCGGAGAGCACCCGCAGCACGACGTCGGGATAGTGGACGGTGCCGCTCAGCTCGTCGTGGCTGTAGTCCTCGTGGATTTCCTCCCCCGCAAAGACGCGCTCGTCGTCCCCGATCAGCTCCCGCAGGGCGGCGATATCCGCCGCGGTCATCTGCTTATAGCTCATACCAGCACCCCCTTGGCGGCCTTGATCCGTTCGATGAGGCGGGGCACGATCTCATAGAGGTCCCCCACCAGCCCGTAGTGGGCGGTTTTGAAGATGGGCGCCTTCTCATCCTGATTGATCGCGACGATGAGGTCGGCGCCCTGCATCCCCGCGACAAACTGCACCGCTCCCGAGACGCCGCAGGTGATGATGAGCCGGGGGCGCACGGTGCGCCCGCTGAGCCCCACCTGGCGCTTGGCCTCCACCCAGCCGTTCTCGGCGAGCGGGCGGGTGCAGGCGAGCTGCCCGCCGAGCAGCTCCGCGAGCTCCTCGAGCAGCGCGAGGTCCTCTTCCTTTTTGACGCCGCGGCCCGCCGCGACGAGCACGTCGACCCCCTCGATGAACTGTTCCGGCTCCTTGGGGGTGACGCCGAGCACCGTCACGCCGCTTTCCAGCATGGCCGGCGTGACCGACCGCTCCGTGATTTCGCCCGACGGGGCCTCCGACCGCGTGGGCGCGTCCATCACCTTGTAGCGCACCGTCGCCATCTGCGGGCGGTGGTTGGGGGTGACGATCTGCGCCATGATGTTGCCGCCGAAGGCGGGGCGGATCTGGATGAGGTCGGTGTTTTCGAGCATATCCAGCACGGTGCAGTCGGCGGTGAGGCCGGTGTGCAGCCGCGCGGCGACGCGGGGGGCGAGCTGCCGCCCGACGGGGGTGGCCCCGACGAGGATGGCGGCGGGCCTCTCCGCCTTGACGAAGTCCTCAAAAACGTTGGCGTAGGGCTCGATACGGAAGCGCGCGAGCGCGGGGGCGTCGTAGACGAACACCCGGTCGACGCCGTAGTGGAGCAGCTCCCGCGCGGAACCGGCAACGTTTTCCCCGATGAAGAGGGCGTAGACCGGCTGGTCCGCCTTGGCGGCCAGCTCGCGGGCCTTGCCGATCAGCTCGAGCGTGACGGGATGAACCCGCCCGTCGACATGGTCGACGTAGACCGCCACCCCCCGCCACGTCGCTTTGTCGACGGCGGGGGCGGGCGCGTCCTCGAGGTATTCGACCGCGCCCGCGGGGCCCTTCTTGACGCAGATGCGGCACATCTTGCAGGCCGCGTTGACCGAAACGCGCCCCTCCCGCTCCTCGAGCGCGCCGAAGGGGCAGAGCGCCGCCAGCGCGCGGGGGTCGGGGATTTTCTCCTGATGAATCACCAGCCTCGGCATAACGGGGCCTCCTTACACAAACTTTTTGTCGCGCAGCAGCGCGTAGAGCCGGTCGGAGAGGGCCTCCCCCTCCTCCTTCCACAGCTCCCGGCGGTCGTTCACCGCGGGCGGGAAGATCCGCTGCACCTGGGTAGGCGAGCCGTTCAGGCCGTAGTGGGTTTCCTCGCGGTCCTCCATCTCGTCGAGCGTGAGAATCTCCACTGGCCGCCCGGCGCTCTCCGTCTTTTTGACGTAGGAGGGCAGGCGCGGCTGGAAGATGTCCTGGTCGACGGTGAGCAGGCAGGGAAACCGCACCCTCACCCGTTCGACGTCGTCGGGCATATCCATCTCCACCGAAACGCCGTCCTCCCCGATTTCGAGGATCTTCCGCACGTTGGAGACGCTCGGGATGCCGAGCCACTCGGCCAGCTCCGGCCCGACCTGGGCGGTGTCGCCGTCGGTCGTCTGCTTGCCGCAGAGGAGCAGGTCGAACTCGCCGAGCCTGCGCACCCCCTGCGAGAGGGTGTAGCTCGTGGCGAGCACGTCCGCGCCGCCGAACCGCCGGTCGGAGAGGAGCACCCCCTCGTCCGCGCCCATGGCGTAGGCCTCGCGGATGACCGTCTCGGCCTGCGGCGGCCCCATGCTGACGACCGACACCTTCCCGCCGCACCGCTCCCGCAGGCGCAGGGCGGTCTCGAGCGCGTAGAGGTCGTAGGGGTTCATCTTGGAATCCACCCCGCCCCGCTTGAGGGTGCCGGTCACCGGGTCGATGTCCACCTTGTTGGTCCCGGGGACCTGTTTGATGCACACGAAAATATTCATCTGCGCTATTTCCCCTTTATCCGATTTGAGTTTTCAAGCAAAAGAGGCCGTCGGGACTGCCGGCGGCCTCTGCGTTCCGTGTCTTACGGCGCGCTCACGACGCTGTCCAGCCTGCCGATCCCGCCGATCTCCACCGAGACCCGGTCCCCCGGCCGCATCGGCCCGATGCCGAGGGTGGTCCCCGTCAGGACGACGTCCCCCGGCTCGAGGGTCATGACCGCCGAGATGTAGCTGACGATCATGCGCGGCTTGAAGAGCAGGTGCTTCGTGTTGGAGTCCTGCACCACCCTGCCGTTGAGGATGGTGCGGATGGGCAGGTCCGTGGGGTCCGCGTCGGTGTCGACGCAGGGGCCGAGCGGCAGGAAGGTGTCGAACCCCTTCGCCACGGTCCACTGCCCGTCGGAGGGCTGGAGGTCGCGCGCGGTCACGTCGTTCGCGCAGGTGTAGCCGAGGATATACTCCCCCGCCGCGTCCTCCGGGACGTTTTTGGCGCGTTTCCCGATGACGATCGCGAGCTCCCCCTCGTAGTCGACCCGCCTGGACTGCGGCGGATAGACGATCGCCTCCCCCGGCCCGATGACCGCGGTGGCGGGCTTCATGAAGATGACCGGCGTCTCGGGCACCTTCTCATTCGATTCAATGATATGGTCCATATAGTTGAGTCCCACGCAGACCGCCTTGGTGGGTTCGACCGGCGCGAGCAGCTTCACCCCGGAGAGCGGCGCGCCGCCCTCCGCAGGAGTGAACCCCTCCGCGACCGAGCCGTCCAGCCATTCCACCCGTTCGCCGCAGAGCGTTCCGTAGCGCGCGCGGCCCTCGTGGAGCACCCTTACCAGTTTCATAGTCGTCCCGACTCCCTTCTTACTCATCAGATTGTCAGACATTAAAGCAGCCCAACCGGCGCAAAACCCGTTCCCGCGCCGGAAGCCCGGCGGGATGAAACGCATCCTCCGGACCATTCTAACATGCCGCGCGTCCCGCGCAAAGTGTGAAAATCCCGATTTGCAGCGGGAAAATCCCGCGGTTTCCCGCAGGCCGCCGGCGACCGGCAAGAGAGACCTCGCATGCACCGCCGC
>ENA-UOIV01002639-UOIV01002639.1-human-gut-metagenome-genome-assembly--contig:-C59-NODE-2639-length-11720-cov-6.376425_pt1 | contig 11720 bp, 13 predicted proteins | sample MGYA00242333_ERZ723880 | MGnify/ENA metagenome assembly ERZ723880 | reverse complement strand
AGAGCGTGAAGGCCGGCGACGTGCTGATCGTTCTGGAGGCCATGAAGATGGAGATCGAGGTGTCCGCTCCTGTGGACGGCACCGTGAAGGCCATCGCCGTCTCCACCGGCGCTACCGTCAACACCGACGATCTGCTGGTCACCCTGGGTTAAGGGGGTACATGATCCATGCCGAAAGCTGAAAACGCGATCTTAGATCCCTTTAGCGCCATGGCGCCCACCGAGGCTATCATGGTTGCCGTATGCGGTATTGTGGTGGTCTTCCTGATGCTGGCCATTCTGGCCCTGGTCATCCGGATCAACTCCAAGCTGGTCAGCCTGCTGGAGGGCAAGAAGGAGACTGCCGCTCCCGCTCCGGTTGCGAAGCCGGCGGCTCCTGCGGCCGCTCCCGCTCCCGCCGCCCCCGCGGTGGATGAGGGCGAGCTGGTGGCCGTGATGATGGCCGCCATCGCTGAGGAGTCCGGGATGTCCCCCAACTCCTTCCGCATCACCAATGTAAGCGCCGCCCCCGCGGCCGCCCCTGTGGCTGCCGCTCCCGCGGCTCCCGCGCCCGCCCCGGCCCCTGCGGCTGCTCCCGCTCCGGCTCCCGCCCCCGCGGCTGAGCCTGCTCCGGCCCCCGCCGCCGCTCCCGTCTCTGTGGGCGCCGGCGAGACCCCGGGGAACAGCCCCATGCCCGGCAGCATCTTCAAGATCGAGTGCACCGTGGGCCAGAGCGTGAAGGCCGGCGACGTGCTGATCGTTCTGGAGGCCATGAAGATGGAGATTGAGGTGTCCGCCCCTGTGGACGGCACTGTCAAGGCCATCGCCGTGTCCACCGGCGCCACCGTCAACACCGACGACCTGCTGGTGACTCTGGGGTAATGCGCTTTCCTCCCCCCGCGAACGGCACTGTGAGAGGGTGAACTCTCCCAGTGGGTACATCCGTCTTTGCCGGTGACCGGTTTGGTCATTTCGGTTGAGTTATGAAAAGGAGAATAGAATGGAGTTTTTTTCCACTGTAATGTCTGCGATCTTGAGTGGATCAGGCTTCGCTGCCATTCCCACCGATTGGCGGCAGCTGGTCATGATCGTGATCGCATGTGTTTTGCTCTACCTTGGCATTGGCAAGGGCTTTGAGCCTTTGCTGTTAGTTCCCATTGCGTTTGGCATGCTTCTGGCCAACCTTCCTCTGACCGGCCTGTTTAACGAGCCGGTGTATGATGCAGTCAGCCATACGGGCAGTGTTGGCTTCATGTGGGTGATTTATCAGGGCGTTCAGTACGCCATCTACCCGTCGATTATCTTTATGGGAATCGGCGCAATGACGGACTTCGGGCCCCTGCTGGCCAATCCCATGTCCCTGCTGCTGGGCGCTGCCGCCCAGCTGGGCATCTTCACCGCCTTCCTGGTGGCACTGGCTCTGGGCTTTAAGCCCTGCGAGGCGGCGGCCATCGGCGTCATCGGCGGCGCGGACGGCCCCACGGCTATCCTGACGTCCTCGAAACTGGCATCTGACCTGCTCCCGGCCATTGCCATCGCGGCTTACTCGTATATGGCCTTGATCCCGCTGATCCAGCCCCCCATTATGAAGCTGCTGACCACCAAAGAGATGCGCAAGGTCAAGATGACGCAGCTCCGTCCTGTCTCCAAAACGGAAAAGATCATTTTCCCCATTCTGGTTACAATCTTCGTGATTCTGCTGGTGCCCGACACCGCTCCTCTGATCGGCATGCTCATGCTGGGCAACCTGTTCCGGGAGTGCGGCGTGTGCGACCGTCTGTCCGACACCGCTCAGAACGCGCTGATGAACATTGTCACCATCGCTCTGGGCCTGTCGGTGGGCTTCAAGGCCACCTATAACAGCTTCCTGACGGTGCAGACCCTGCAGATTATCTTCCTGGGCCTGTTCGCCTTCTGCCTGTCTACGGCCGGCGGCGTGCTCTTCGGCGACATCATGTACTTTGTCACCGGCGGCAAGGTGAATCCCCTCATCGGCTCCGCCGGCGTGTCCGCCGTTCCCATGGCCGCCCGTGTGTCCCAGGTGGTGGGCCAGAAGGAGAACCCCTCCAACTTCCTGCTGATGCACGCCATGGGCCCCAACGTGGCCGGCGTCATCGGCTCCGCGGTAGCCGCGGGCTTTATGATCAAGGTCTTCGGCGGCTGATCCTGCCTGAGTCTTTTGATTCAAAGAGGAATCCAATATCAGTTTTCCCCCGCCTCTGTTTTCAGAGGTGGGGGAAATTTTTTTACAGGAGGTGCAGCAAAAAGGGTGGTCAACGCGTTTTAAAAATCTCCCAATTCCCTTTTGTGTTCCCGGAGACTAAAATCCAGAAACCGATGTAGAAATATTCATCTGGGGCATATGATTCCCCCACCGCAAGTCTTGAAAGTCAATTCCTTGCGAGTTTTCTCTCTTGGTTTCGTCATAGCTGGTCGCTCCTTTCTGCCCGTAGGCATGGAAAAAGGGCAGTCGATTTTCTCGGCTGCCCTTGTGGGGAAACAAAGTTATTCTTCTGCGTTTGAATCAAGTGTTCCTGCACCGTCATCGGTATATAGGTCGGCAGGGATTGAACTAACAGCAAGTTGTTCTTCTGGCGACAAGGAATTATACCATTCAAGCCATTCAAGAGTTTCTTCGGTCAAGTCAGATTTGCTAAATGACTGTCCATTAAATTCAATGGTTCCATTAGAACCTATATCCCCAGAAATAGGGGTCAATGCCTTTAATAAATCTTCGCCTGTAACACCTAACTGAGCACCATCACTTGCAAATGGAATGTGCAACAAATATTCTCCGTCTACTTCATAAATATAAATATAGATGCCAGAACCAATATCTTGTGTATTGCCCAAAAGGGAAAGGACTTCTTCTCTTGCCATAGCTGGCTCTAATTCTCTTATCTGTTCAGATGTTACTTGTGTCGGCACGTCAATCTGCTCTTCGTTACCTGGCAATAGGTTAAGGATTTCTTCGGTTAATGGACTACTTTCTCCAGCATCGATGGTTTTTACTGCTTCTTTTATTTCTTTGTGGGAGTAGTCGCCCAAATCTTCAACAGGAATACCGAGGGAATTCAGATAATCGACTGCCGCATTATATTGAATTGTATCAATAGCAAATGCGGTTAATGGTACCATCAAGCACAAACAAGCCGCAATAGCTCCCCACTTTACCCAGCCGGGCTTCTTTGCTTTGTGATATGCCCTTGCCTCGTTGATATGATTCTCATTGATGTCACCGAGGACTTCATACAGTTTTTCATTCGTCATAGTTCAAAGCCCCTTTCTAAAAGGTAGTTGTGTAGTTTTAGGCGGATGCGGTTAAGGGTCATTGATACTGCTCCATCATTCATATTGTGTCGGACAGCAATTTCTGAAATGCTATCTGTGTACCAGTATCGGCTGATAAAAATGCTTCTTTTCTTTGGTGATAGACGATCCAAAAATGTATCAATGGCTTTCGTGAGTTCCTTTTGGTCAAATGCCTGCTCAACATCATCCTTGCCAGACACCAGGTCAGAAAGTTCCTCCAGAACCACAGGCAATTCTCCACTACCTCGTTTATCGGCGGTATTGTGTTTATACCTGTTATACGACAGGTTTCTTGTAATTTTTCCAAGGAATGTGGACAGAATGCTTGGCCTGTGAGGCGGCATGGCGTTCCATGCGTTTAAGTAGGTATCGTTGACACATTCTTCAGCATCTTCCTGATTGCCCAGTATATTCTTAGCAATCGAGGTACAGTAGTTCCCGTATTTGTCAGATGTGGCATGGATGGCCTGCTCGTTTCTATCCCAGTATAATTGGACTATCTGTGCATCATCCATCGGTTTTCACCTCGCTTCCTTATTTACCTTTTCACCTATATACACAACTTTTGAACTCAAATCTCACACATTTTTTCAAACTTTTTTCTATCCAATAATACCATATTGTTATCACTGCAGTATATAGCAATAGGACTACCATCCAGTTATGAACGATAGAGACACTCATTTCTGAGTGTCTCTGCATATTTATAGGTCGTATTCAAGTAATATTCATTGGCCTATGGCCGGGAACACAAAGTCGAATTGGGACTTAAAAATAGAGGGTTGCAGAACTGGGGGAAAACCGTCTCTTGAAGTAAGGTATTTTGTATCTGTGTTCCACGGAACCAGGTGGAGGGTACGGATACCGGCGGGAGGAAACCATGAGAGAGAGAATGACATATCTGGATTTCCTTCGGTGTCTGGCCATATTGCTCGTAATTCTGCTCCACACCCTTGTGCCGGTGGTCACCAACACCGGAGTGTACGGCGTCCCGTCCTGGAAGCTGTGCGTTGCGCTGGACGCCTTCACCCGGGTGGGGGTGCCGCTGTTCTTTATGCTGAGCGGGTACCTGATGCTCTCGCGGGAGGGGACGCGGCAGTTTGCAGCGTTCTACCGCAAAAACCTGCCCAAGATTGGCATTCCCCTGGTAGTGTGGAACCTTATTTACTACGGGGGGAGTCTCCTGATGCGCGGAGAGACCTTCCGGCTGCGGGACTTCCTCGCCGGTCTGCTCAATCAGGGGCACAGCTACCACATGTGGTTTGTCCACACCCTGCTGGGGATCTATCTCCTGTGCCCCTTTTTAAAGAGAATGACAGAGGGCTGCACCGGGAGTCAGCTCCTTCTGCTGGTGGGGATCATTTTGTTTCCCACTGCCATTCAGCCCATACTCAATTTGGCCCAGCCGGTGTACATCCATCTGTTCGGTCCACTGATGGAGGGGTATCTGGGCTATTTCCTGCTGGGATACTGGCTGGGAGGCCGGAAGCTGACGCCCCGGGCGCGGCGGCTGCTGTACGTTCTGGGCGCGGCGGCCTATCTCATCGCGTTTCTGGGAAACCTGAGGCAGGCCTCCCCGCAGTCCATCCCGCTGCCATTCAACGGAGGATACCGCCTGCACCACTACTTTACCGCGGCGGCGGTATTTGTCCTGGTCCGCACTTTTTTTGAGGACCACGCAAAAGCCGAGGCGGCCCTCTCGGCCCCCATGGCCTGGCTGTCCAACCGGGTGTTTGGAATTTACTGGGTCCACGTCCTGGTACTGGAGGAGGTGACCCGGGCAGTGGGGGCGCAAATGAGCATTCTGATGTTTGTGGGGGTGCGGCTGGGGCTGACGGTCCTGATCTCGCTGCTGTTTGCGGCCGTCGTGTCCAAGATCCCCGTTTTGCGCCGGGGACTTGTTTGACGGTGAGGCGCGCGGGAGGGCAGAGGCGGGGATATAGGCCTCCCAGCGCCACAGTGCGGATTCTGCCCCTTCGGCCCCGAGGACAAAAAAGAAGCCGGACAGCAGCCCGGCTTCGGTAAAGGGATGATCAACAGATCACAGCGCGTTATGGCTCCCTGCTCCCTATGGAGCAGGGAGCTGATTTTACCGGCTCTGTCAGCCCATTCCCCTCAGGCATCAAGGAGATCCAGCAGCGCCTGACGCACCTGAGCGAAGCGGTAACGGCTGACCGGAAGAGTTTCCCCGCTGGTGAGCTCCAGATCCCGCTGCCGGAGCCGGTGAACAAAGGCCAGATTGACCAGAACAGTTCGGTGGCAGTAGATGAACTGCGATTCCGGCAGGCGCTCCGCCAGCCGGGAGAGGGGGAGCCGGACGACCTCCTGTCCCTCTGTGAGGTGCAGGCAGGTGTGCCGCCCGCTGGGCTCGGCGTACCGGATGTCCCTGAGAGAGACGCGGAGATGCCCTGCGTCGGTGGGAAGGAGGATCTGATCGCTGCCTCCCGCGCGCCGCTGCATCTCCTGATAGCAGTACAGCAGGGCCTCCCGCAGCTCCTCCCCATCCAGCGGCTTGGCCAGATAGCGCTTGGCGTTTACGTAATAGCCCAGCAGGGCCATGTCCCGGTCGGCGGAGATGAATACAATGTCCGGGGGATCGGCCTGCTCCTTCAGATGGCTGGCCAGCGCCATGCCGTCCAGCGTATCCATGATCACATCCAAAAGCAGAAGATCGAAATGCCTGCCCCGTTGAATTTCGCTCAGAAGGGTCACGCCGCTGCCGTAGGCGGTGACAGCGCAGGGAATGTCCGCCTCCTGCAAGATGCGCTCGGTGAGCTGAACGGACTGGTGCAGGTCGGACTGTTCGTCGTCACAGACGGCGATTTGATACACAGGATACTGCCTCCTCTCTATGATGTTGGTCCATTATACCACATCCAGAAAAAAATGAAATAGCCGCGTCCGCTGGAATGAAACCCGCGGAAGAAAGGGAAAGAGGTCCCTCGGGAAAGAAAACCAAACAGAAAGACACGGAGCAAATCATGCCTTTCTGTTTGGAAGATCGTTTAAAATAGAGATTTGAAATACGGGTTATGAAATGAACACACGGGAGGGAGCCGGCCTACCGGCCTTCTGGCCGGCGGCGCCTTTGCGCCGTGCGAGCGTTTTGCCCCAGGCAAAACCTCGGCGCAGGCGGAATTCACTTCCGCCGAGCATTTGAAATCCAAAAGGGTGGAGGCCGCCTCCGGCGGCCGGAACCCAAAACAAAAGGCAACTGCTTTCGCAGTTGCCTTTTGTTTTGGTACGGCTGGAGGGATTCGAACCCGCGACCTTTTGGTTCGTAGCCACCCCTAAATTTTGCAAAATTTGAAACTTATTTTGCAAAAATAAGTATAAACCCCTGAATTTCATTGAAAATCCTAACTTCTGCAAAATGATTATATCACGTTCTCTCTGTGAAAGCAAGACGATTTCTGTCCATCTTATCGGATTATTTCACTCTATTTTGCAGTTTAGATGACCGCTGAGTTGACTTAAAATCAGAGTATAACATTGCCGTTTCCGTCCGTGATTTTGGAGATCTATTTTGTTCGATCTTGCTTTAAAATATTTGACTCCCTCACGGCCATAGTCATTCCTTCCATTGGATTGAATCGTTTCAAAGTTAAAATGTAAACTCGCTTAATTACAATTACAAGCCAAAAATCGGTTTTAATCCTCCCCCCTATACTTACCCCTCCCGCTCCGAAAAACCGATTTTAGGGCGTTACACATTGATAAGGACTTATAGCAAAGAGAAAAATTCAAGACCTGTTGGGTTTTAATCTGACAGGTCTTTTTTCATATACAAAAGCTTTAACACACTATAGAATTGAAAGGAGTATACCGCTATGAAACAACTCACGACCTATAACAGAGTAGCAGGCTATTTGAATCACATCTTTGACTTGCTCAACCAGCACTACTTTGAAAATGAACTTTCAAGACCTACCATCACCTTCCAAAGCACCCCAAGAGCTTATGGTCACTTCTCCCTGAGAGAGGATACCTGGGTTTCTGCGCTGGGCGGCACCCATGAAATCAATATTGGAGCTGGGACACTTGATCGTCCAATCGAGAATGTCTGTGCCACCCTTCAACATGAGCTTTGTCACTACTATGCTTATGTTCATGGCATCAAGGACACTAGCAGGAACGGGACTTACCATAACAAACGGTTTAGACAGATCGCAGAGAGCCACGGTCTTATCATTGACCACCATCCCAAGTATGGGTGGACCATCACCTCTCCCAGTGACGACCTATTAGACTTTGTGCTGGAAAATGGATTGACCGATATTCTCATTAACCGTAACGAGCACTACGGCATTTCCGTGGGAGGCTCCGGTACTCATAGTGGTGGAGCTGCACCCACTCCCGCTCCCCCCAAGAAATCCAACAGCAGAAAATACCAATGTCCCTGCTGCGGCAACTCTGTTCGAGCCACTAAGGTGGTGAACATCGGTTGCCTTGACTGTGGGGTGCCCATGGCGGAAGTAATGAAGTAGATTTATCCGAAAGCCTCTAAAATCGGTTTTGAGGACCGGGGGTATCCCTATATACCCCCACCCTTGATCTTCGATTTTAGAGCTCAAAACATAATCACGTATCTTTGTTTTAACAAAAAGGGACTCTGAAAAGGTACACCTTAATGGATTATAAAAAGTCCCTGCGATACGTGTCTGAGAAATCACAATTTCACTACTCAGACATGTCCGTGGGGGCGCTGACTTTTTTGGACACGTTGAAAGGAGAACAACACACATGGAAAACCGAACCTACTACTACGCCCGTGTCTCCAGCAAGGAGCAGAACCTGGACCGGCAGCTCTCCGCTTTCCACAAGTTAGGGGCTCAAGATCGGGAGATCATCACGGACAAGGAGAGTGGGAAAGATCTGAACCGGCCCGGCTATATGGCCCTGAAAACCACCATTCTTCGGCCTGGGGATACCCTTGTGGTAAAATCTCTTGACCGTCTTAGCAGAAGTAAAACTGACATTAAGAACGAGCTGCAATTCTTCAAGGACAACGGCATCCGCCTGAAAGTGATCGACCTCCCCACCACCATGACCAATTTTCCCAAAGGACAGGAGTGGATCATGGAGATGGTCAACAACATTCTTATTGAAGTGCTTGGGACCATTGCAGAGCAAGAGCGTGCCACCATCCGGCAGAGACAGGCAGAGGGAATCGCGGCGGCAAAGGCCAAGGGAAAGAAGCTGGGTCGTCCCTCCATCACTGCCCCCGACAACTGGTCTAAGGTTTATGCTGACTGGAGAGCTGGAACTATCACTGCCAAGGAAGCCATGCACCGCACTGGATTGAAACGGAGCAGCTTCTATAAACTGGTCAAAACTATGTCTTGAAATTAACATTCAAACCAGAACTTGAAAATCAACATTCAGAAAGGAATTTTGCTATGGAACCGCGTGGAATTTTGCTCGTGATTGAGCTCTATATCTTCTTTCTTCTTTACATCTGTTTTCGGTCCCGGTAAGTCATTTCGGGGGAAAGGAGTAGACCCTTATTTATGCTTTTGCTTGTGTATTTTTTATTCGTGATCATCTATGGTGGGGCCAACGGCTATGCTTCCCTGTTTGACCCTACAAGCTTTATTGGCCTTATCCATACCCTGCTTTTGGTCACCATTTTGGGGGGACTGCTGTTCCTTCTGTTCCTTTGCCGGGAGCCTACGGAAGAGGAGAAAAAACGGCACCGGGAGATTCAGGAACGGGGGAAGCATCTCAAAGAAACCTACCAGAGAACCGGCAGCTATGAGGACTATCAAGCCTGGAAAAGCTGGTGTGACCAGTATAACGGCGGGAAAAGAAACTAACAAGGAGGAAATCTGATCATGTCCACAAAGTTTATTTTGAGCTGTTCCTTTGATAATGGTGCCTTTGAAGAATTTGACACCGAGCAGGAATTTTTAAAGGCCATCCAGAAGCTAATCAAGGAAAGCAAATCCGATGTGTTCGTGCTTGACTACGCCCCGTTCTTTGACTTGGAATCCGATTGAGGGAGGCCCCTGGTCAGAGCATAAAAAGAGCCTGTCCCATCAGACGTGTTTTGTGTCTGGTGGGACAGGCTTGACTTTTAATGCGGTACGTCACACGTTAAGATAAACTCGTCAAATTCCATTTCAAAGGTTTCCGTATCACTTGGAATATCACAAACTACGTAACCTTCTATCGCTCGACCGCTTGAAATTGTCCGCTCGCCGCTAGTACCAGGATCATCTATCAGCGTGCCGACCATAGGGCTATAACCGTTTATGCGAGGTAAGGGTTGTGCAATAGAAACAGAAGAATTATACTCAACTCCATCCGCATAGAATTGAATACCCCTCCAGTAAAAAACAACATCTTCTGCAGAAATATTATCAATCCGAAATGCGATCACTACAAAAGTATATCCTTCTGGTGCTATGCCGTCATAATAAGTATCAATCTGATTTTGTGTCCAAAAATCCAGGAAAGTGACTTTAAGTCTCTCTGAATAGGCTTCTTCTCCAGGCCCTATATAAATATGGGGAGTTGTATCCGAATCCTTGAGAGGGTTTCCAAATGTCTCTTTTAATTCTTTTTGTGCATCAATAACTCCTTGCAATGCATCTTCGTGGAGTTCAGCAGCTTCCTGCAACCTCTGTTCGCGATCTATGGCCTCTTGTGTTGCACCGCAGCCAGCTAAACAAAAAGCAAGCAGCAAATAACACAGCCAACGCATTTTCATGCAATTATCTCCTATCCCTAGAACCAATTACTGCGTTGAAAGTCCGAGTTCTTTTAGCTCTGCCTCAAATTTGTCCTGTTCCTCTTTCACGCAGTACCACATCTCGTCGTTGGATATGGAATCATATCGTTCACTCCTATGATAGGTACGCAAAAATTCCACGGCTTCATCCCAACTTACTTTTTCTTTCAGAATTTGGACACCTGTAGTCAAATCAAAATAATGTCTCTTATTTTCTTTTGTAATTGTGCAAAAAATTGGGAAGGAAAATACATAATGATTGGGCTTTGGTTCTTGAAATCTCTCTGTGATATAGCAATGATATTTTCCTGTTTTTAGTAAATAGCACATTCGTTTCACTCTCCTCATTTTGTTTGATTTCCATACGGATATCATATGAGCATTCTCCCACATTTTTGTTGTACTGTCAAGATATCTATTCGGATATCAAGGAGAATGTACTGAATGGGATACTACAGACGAATCCGGGAACTACGTGAGGACCACGATTTGACCCAGCGACAACTAGCCTCTATTCTCCATATGACCCAAACACAATATTTCCGCTACGAGCAGGGATACAGAGATATTCCAACGGATATCCTCATTGCATTGGCTAGACTCTACCAAACCTCCACTGACAATATCTTAGGTTTGACCAATAATCCAGAGCCGCCGAAAGCTAACTGAATTAACCACCGCTCCATCTCTCTCCCGCTCCACAAAAACACTCGCCTCCCTACCTGCTCCAAGAAACCCTGGAGTGATAGAGAGGCGATTTTACTATGTGGTTCTTCCTAGTGCTGCTACCGCGCGCGGCCGGGCCAGTATGGGCCCAGCTCCACCTTTTTGAAACTAACCTCACAAAAAGCTCCCTGTAGTCCAAAACTTCATGGGCTACAGGGAGTTTGTCTTGTTCATTCAGATCATCGTGTCAGAAGGGGAACTCTCCATCCTCGTCCCATTCCGGAGCTGGCCGCTTGTTGTTCTCCTCTACTTCACGTCTCCTGCGCTCCTCAGACTGTCTCCACTCCTCGGCGGCCCGCGCCTTTTCAGCAAGGTATTCTGCTTCCTCTGGCTGCTCCTTTGAGAAATCAACCAGGAGCTTGACATGAGGGGCATTTTTTCTGTATTTGTTTTCTTGTACCTCCAGCAGACCCAAATCACTCATTTGCTCCAGTAACCGTTTTACTGTAGCTCTTGACATTCCAAGTGTATTTGCAACTGTATCCAGGTCAACTGTACATCTCTCTCTGTACTGTTCCATATTGCTTAATCCCAAATAGTAGGAGTACACATGCACCATGGTTGGTTTAATCAGAGGGTAGTAGAAAATACGATCAAAGACCTTGATAATGTTCTTTCTTCCTGTCTCTTCATTTATCCTCAAATCAATCAGTACTTTTATCTGTTGATTGCTTCCTTTATTTTTTACAGAAATCAAACCCAATTCCTCCAGATGATCAATTGACCTTCTCACCTCCCTTACATCCATACCTAGCCTATCAGCGTATACGCTACTAGGGTATCCCACAGTATCTGTTTGACTTCCATTTGTAGCTGCTACTATAGCACTATAGACCAGTATATCTACCTTGCTATCTTTTAGTCCTTCATACTGGTAACAAGCTCTACCTACTTCGATGTAGTAGTCGCTCAACTCTCCATAATAGTCTCTCGGATTATAATCTTGCTTATAATTATACATATTTTGTAAC
>ENA-UOIV01002635-UOIV01002635.1-human-gut-metagenome-genome-assembly--contig:-C59-NODE-2635-length-11729-cov-5.680658_pt1 | contig 11729 bp, 9 predicted proteins | sample MGYA00242333_ERZ723880 | MGnify/ENA metagenome assembly ERZ723880 | reverse complement strand
CCTCTCTCCTCCCCCGGTTCATCCCCTAATCCCCACAAACCTTGTCGGAAACAAGGGCCATAAAACCAAGGGTCTTCCTGAGGCTGTCGAGCTGCGGATCAATGCCGTAGCGATGGGCAAGCCACAGGATGTCGGGCATGAAAAGCATCGTCCCTTCGCCGGGGACTTCGGAAATCACGATGCGCAGAGGCAGCTCGAGGGCAACCTCGGGGCGCTCCAGCATCAGATGCGTCCCGACCGCGGGCTTGCCGAAAAAGGCCACGCGGGTTTCGGGCATGAACAACCCGGCGGTACGCGCGTTGGCGGCGTGGTCAACCGTAGCGAACAACGGAACGTTCAAGGTCTTGAGCGTTTCAAGCAAACGATTCCAGACTGTTTCCACACTACCCGCACAGGGCTTGGACACGAGTCCTTCCGTGGTATGCATGACCATTCCTTTTTTTTTGAAGGTTCGTTGGAGAAGTCCCTTCTCCGAAGGCGGCTTTCCATGAAAACGTTCCGAATGAAACAGGGCGGAACATCAACGATGCTCCGCCGCCTTCCTTTTCCTTTGGGAGGTATCCGGCGACGGTCGGGATGACCCTCGCCGGATGCCGGTTATTCGACAGTCACGCTCTTGGCGAGGTTTCTGGGCTGATCCACGTCTTTGCCGAGATAGTCGGCCATTTCATAGCTGAACAACTGCATGGCCGGAAGCGCCAAAAAGGCGTTGAACGGGCCCCACGCGGAGGGAATCGTCCACAGGTGCTCCACATGCAGATCCGCTCCGGGGTTGGCCAGCGCGATGACCGGACCGCGGCGGGCCTGCACTTCCACGATATTCGATTTGACCTTCGGAAACAACGCATCATTGAAGGCAAGCGCAAAGGTCGGGAATTCCGGTTCAATCAGGGCGATGGGCCCGTGCTTCATCTCTCCGGAGGCATACCCCTCCGCGTGGATGTAGGAAATTTCCTTCAACTTGAGAGCGCCTTCCAGCGCGAGGGGGAAGGCATGGCCGCGCCCCAGATAGAAGAAGCTGTGCGCGGACGCATACAGCGGGGACAGCATCTGTGCCGTTTCCCGCATGGCGGGCAGGGCATCCTCGATCTGCTTCGGCAGGCCGTGCAGGGCGGCGAGCGCTTCATGGCGGGTCTTGGCGTCAAGCAGCCCCTTACGCTGTCCGTAATAGAGCGCGATGAGCGCCATGATGACCATCTGGCTGCACATGGCCTTGGTGGATGCCACGCTGATTTCCGGTCCGGCCTGCGTATAGATCACCGCATCGGCCTCACGCGGGATGGACGATCCCACGACGTTGCACAGCGCGATGGCGATACAGCCCTTTTCCTTGGCGAGCCGGAGCGCCGCAAGCGTATCCGCCGTTTCCCCGGACTGGCTGATCACAAGGACCATGTCGTCAGGCTCAAGGATAACGTTGCGGTACCGGAACTCGGACGCGATTTCCGGGACGACCGGCATACGCGCCCAGTTCTCAAGCAGGTGCTGCCCCCACATGCCCGCATGGTACGAGGTCCCGCAGGCAATGATCCGCAGACGCGAGGGGACGGGAAGACCGTCGAGCTCCGGCAGCACGACCATACCCTTCTCTTCGTCCACACGCCCGGCAAGGCAATCCGAGATAACCTTGGGCTGTTCAAAGATTTCCTTGAGCATGAAGTGCTTGAATCCGCCTTTCCGTGCGGCCTGCATGTCCCACTGGACGGTCTGCACGTCCTTCCGGACGGGCTCGAGCGTCTCGAGAGACAGCACCTGCCACGTGGCGTCCGTGATGCGGACGATTTCGCCGTCCTCCAGAAAAACGACGTCACGCGTATAGGGCAGGAACGCCGGGATATCCGAAGCAATGAAATGCTCGCCCACGCCCACGCCGAGGATCAGGGGAGCGGACATGCGCGCGGAAAGGATGGTCCCCGGCTCATCGGGGCAGATAACCGCCACGGCATACGCGCCGTGGGCCTGACGCAGAGCCCAGGCAAAGGCTTCAAGCAGCGTGGGGTTGTGCTTGCGGCCTTCCGCGATGAGATGGGCCAGGACTTCCGTATCGGTTTCGGATTTGAAGACATAGCCCTTGGCGAGCAGGCCTTCCTTCAGCTCCTGAAAGTTTTCGATGATGCCGTTGTGGATGATGGCGAGTTCGTTGTTGCCGCCGATATGAGGATGGGCATTGCGTTCGGCGGGCACGCCATGCGTGGCCCAGCGCGTATGCCCGATGCCGTTCATGGCGACAGTGTTGGGATAGTGGGCGAGCTTTTCTTCCAGAGCCGCCAATTTGCCCTCAGCCTTGATGACCTTGAGCTCCCTCCCCTGAATAAAACCGACTCCAGCGGAATCGTACCCGCGGTATTCAAGGCGCCGCAAGCCTTCGATGATGACCGGAACAGCCGGACGATGTCCGGCATAACCAATAATTCCGCACATGCAGTATTGCTCCTTCCGTTCACGGGAATGCCGTCGGGGCTCCATGCGCCGCCGAGAGCAGTGGTTTCTTTTTACAGCCTGTTTTCAGGCAGGGTTCCAGTGTGATAGAAAAAGGGCACGTTGTAAATACGCCCCGATACGCTTCTGAAATCACCCAACTAGGTTATTATTAAGATGATTTTCATTGATGTCCCGTAGATTCACCGTATATTCCACTACACGGACAGAAAAAGCCATTTTCAGCCTGCTGTTTCAGAGTTTTTATTTATTTCAGGAGGATATTATGAATACCATATTGAAGACCGCCATTTTTGTCACTGCCCTCCTCATGATCGGCGGCTGCGCCACCAAGGCCCTTACCCCTGAAGAACAAGCCTTTCAGGATGCGCAGCGTTCCTGCACCGAGCAGACCAACTCCATGATCGGCGGGAGCCGCTATTCATGGAGCGATCAGCTCCCGTGGAGCAACTATTTCGAATGGTGCATGGAAGGCAAGGGCTATACCAAGGATCAGCTAAAGAGCATTTGGTATTAAATTTCCATATAGTTATAAGTAGATACGACAGCCGCGGCGGATGACTTCGCCGCGGCTGTCGTCGTCCCGCACCTTATCTTTTGGAGCCCTCCTCAAACTTCCCCGCGCGAGCTCCCCTTCAGCCCTTTTTTCGGGAAAAATCACGTAACGCTACGGCATGTTACGGATAAAAAAAACTCTATTGACTTATCAAAGGAAGGGTGACAATAGCCGCGCCCAAGGAGTACCTTTTATGAAAAAAATGATTGCACTTTTGGCTCTCGCGTTCTTTGGTATGACTGCAACTTGTGGAATGACCTTCGCTGCTGAAGCCAATAACGGCATGGCAACTGCCAATGAACAGGCGCTACAGGACCCTGCCACACATCAGCAAAAGAAAGCTCCTCACGCTGTAAAGAATCAGGAAAAGAAAAATGCTCAACATGTAAACACAAAACAGCAGAAGAAAGTTACTAAAAAGCACGATAACGCTGCTTCTCAACAGAAAAAGACGTCTGAATCCCAGGAATAACATGTAATCCATCCCATAAAACAGCTCCAGAACAGAACAGTCCATCTGTTGTGCTTACAAAAATCCTGATGCGATTCTCTCGCATCAGGATTTTTTACGTCTTCCAATTGGAGAAAGAGAAGACTGGAGAAGGAAAACATCTGCTGGAAAAACGTGTTCCCTTCCCCTGCTCTGCCAGCACGGCTCGCCCCATCCCTTCCTCTCCAAAGCCGCCCAACATCATCGAATATCTGCTGGCGGTTTCAGGGAAAATGAAAAATCGCAGAAAAGCCATTGCCCTTGAGCCCCTCTGGCAACTGCATAAAAAAAAGTTCCCGGAATATTCCGGGAACCTTTTTCCATAACAGGAACTCTTGCCGTATAGCCTCACCACCAGTCAACATTTTGCGGGTGGGGGTCCGGGGGAGGGAGCTTTGCCTTACTTGTTGCGATGGGCGGCGATTTCTTCAAGATATTCGGGGCGCACATCAAAGCCGAATTCGATGGCCTTGTCGGCATATTCGGCGGCCTTGTCGTAATCGCCCTTTTCAAACCACGCGAGGGACAGATTGTTCCACGCGGGCGCGAATCCGGGCTGCTTTTCAATGGCCTTTTCGCTGATTTTGATGCTCTCGTCGTACTGGCCGTTCATGTAGTAGGCAGCGCCGAGAGTCGCCATCGCCTGAATGAATTCGGCATCCCATTTCAGAGCCTTTTGCAGGGCGCTGATGGCCTTTTCGGGCTCGCCGCGCTGCAAATGCACAAAGCCGATGTTGCTCCACGGCACGGGGAACTTGGCGCGGCAATTGGCCGCTTCCTCATTGTAGCGCAGGCAGCCTTCGAGATCGCCGCGCTGCAGACAGATGCCGCCAAGCTGCACGTAGGCTTCGGCAAGATGGGACGAATTGCGGACCGCGGCGAGAAACGATTCTTCCGCCGCCACAAAGTCGCCCTTGCTGAGCAAGGCTACGCCAAGATTGTAATGGTGATTGGCGCAACCGTCGTTCTGGCTGAGCGCGGCCCGCAGGTCGGCGATGTACTCGTCAAGATTCTCGTACCGGTCCTTCATCGATCAGTCCCTCTTTCTTCAGGAGTTTATAATACCATACGCAGAACTCGTAGATGCCGAGGTAGCGTTCGTCTCTGTTCACAATCCCGAGCGCGCAGTCGAGAGCGCCTTTGTTGAAGTCATTGCCCTCGGTGCGTTCGCCGAGCGAATGCATGAACCCGCGGAACAGCTGCTGCGTGGTGCGCTTGCTCGGATCGACGCGGATATCCATCGGGTCGTTGGGCTTCTGGAAGGGATCCCATTCATCGTAGCCGATACGGTCGATGAACTTCCTCCGGCGGGGATTCATGCGCTCGTAAATTTCGCGCTTGAGCTGTTCCTGCTCCTCGGTCAGCTCCTGCTTGGTGCTGTCTCGAAACATGGTGGCGGAAATCATCAAGACTCCTTGGGCGCCGGGCCTATACCCAAATAAGCGTCGTCGTAGTTGGTGAGAAGCGCCATGGACACGGGCACGAAGACCTCATGCAGCTCCTTGAACCGGGACTGCACGCGATCCCGGATTTCCACGCTGAGGCGGTCCAGCCGTTCCTGAATCTTGTCCAGATGGACGGTCGGATAGCTGGCTCCGGCAGCGAAATTCGACTGGCCGCACACGTGCCCCTTGCCGCCTATCGCCGTAGGGATGCCGTAGAGGCGGCAGGTGATGGGGCGGTAGTCATAAAGCACGCACTGATCGTTCGAATCGAGGAGCGGACAGCGGATGCGGGCCTTGGCGGCCTCTTCCATGATGTGCTCCATGGCGTCTTCAGAACCTTTGGCATCGCGCAGCTCGCGGAAATAGTCGCGCTTCATACGAGTCAGCTTGCGATCCACACTCCCGGCGTTCTCAAGGATGCGGGAACGCTCGGGGCCGAAGTCGTACTTTTCGATGAACCGCGCGTTCAGGTACATGGCCTCGACAAGCGAAAGGTCAAACATGGCGTGGCAGCAATCACTGCAACCGGGCTTGCAGGTCACGCAGTCCGGGTGCATCTCGCCAACGCGGGCAAACACCGCGTCGGCTTCAGCAACAAGTGCCTCGTACGCAGTGAACACAGGGGTAAGCTCGGGCATGATGTTGATCATAGGATCTATAATAGGTAAGAGTGTAAAAAAAGGAAGGGGCCTCTTGAAAAAAAGCTCCTTCCTCTCGCACAAACCGCCGCCCTCAATCGCGATTGCGGGCGGCGGCATTTCAATGCTTAGTTTTCTTCAACGTTGATGGCGTCGTGTTCGCACACTTCGACACAGGATTCACAGCCGAGGCATTCTTCGGCATGGGCCGGGCTGGATTTGCCGTCGGTCATTTCGTACACTTCAACAGGGCAGACGTCCACGCATTCGCCACAACCCACGCACTTGTCAGCGTCAACAGTAACATTCCAAGACATTGTCATTTCCTCCAAGTTTTGGATCAAACGATCCTGAGTTTCTCGACCACAGGCACTGTCGTGCCGTCATCCTTGCCTTAGCGTCCGAACAGGAGGGTGTCAAGTGTTTTGAGAAACGACGGGAAAGCCTTGCGGCCCTTGTTTCCGCGCGCTGCCAAGGCTCTCCCGGCAACGGCTTTTCTCCCGTTTCGACACCGCCCTGTCCAGACAATAATCATTTTCCGGCAAGTTCCAAGCGCTCGGCGACAGCCTTTGCGGCGGCCCTGGTAAACTCCTCAGCGGAGAGCCGCGCCTTCTCGGCGGCATCGACCACCAGCGAAGGCCGATTGGCGAGGCTCGCGTCGGGCGCGACGCCGTATTCCGGCGGGAACGTATCGGTAAAATACATATTCTGGAATCCCGCAAACTTGAGCGCGTGCGCCGTCGAATCGAGCACTGCCTTTTCCCCGGCGGCCACCCTGCCCTCTTCGCGGGCCTTGAGCAGGCCGGCAAGACATTCGCCGCCCTGCGTGCACACGATATGCCCATGCCGGTTGGCGAGGATGGTCGCGTCCATGATGGCCTGCTCGGTCACCTGAACCACGCCGAATTCGCCGCCCGCAACCTCGTAGGCGTCGACGAGCGCCTTCACGCGGGGGAAGGACACCGGGTTGCCGATCATGGCGGCCTGCGCCACGCTCGGGCGGACGGCCACGGGATTGTACACGCGTTCGGCCTTGGGCTTGCTGTAATAACGCCACACAGGGTCGGCGTGTTCGGACTGCACCCCGAACAGGCGCGGCAAATCGGAAATGATGCCAAGACGGCGCATCTTGAGCAGGCCGGACATGACCGCCGTGATGTTCCCGGCGTTGCCCACCGGGACAAACAGGACCTTGCCCGCCAGATCCCAGTTGAACCACTGGGCGACTTCATAGGCATAGGATTCCTGCCCAAGGATGCGCCAGCTGTTCTTCGAGTTGAGCAGGGCCACGCGGTAGTGCTCGGCCAGATGCTCGACGACCTTCATGCAGTCGTCGAATACGCCGGGCACCTCAAGCACGGTCGCGCCGGAGCCGAGGGGCTGGGAAAGCTGCTGAGGCGTCACCTTGCCCTGCGGCAACAGCACGGCGGTCTTGATGGGATGCCCCACATACGCGCCGTACAAAGCCGCGGCAGCCGACGTATCCCCGGTAGAGGCGCAGATGGTCAGCACCTCGTCCCATCCGTGCTTGCGGACCAGCGCACGCAAATAGCTGTACGCGCAGGCCATGCCGCGATCCTTAAAGGAAGCGCTCGGGTTCTGGCCGTCGTTCTTGAACGCGAACGAGGCGTTCAGCTTCTTCTGGAGTTCGGGAGCGCCGTCCACGACCGGGGTGTTCCCTTCGCCGAGGTACAGGATGTCTTCCTGCTCCAGCACGGGGGCCATCAGCTCATAAAACCGGAACACGCCGCGCAGGGCCGTGTTCCGGGTGGCAGCCCGGCTGTCGAACAGGTTGCGCCAATATGCGCCGCCGTGTTCCTTCAGTTTGTCGAAGGTCGTGTCTTCAAGCAGGAATACGCCACCGCAGCTCGGGCACGTATACAGCAATTCATCAATGGGGTGACGGGCCCCACAGCCGAGGCACACGTATTCCATCTGCGCCCGGTAGGTCGGAAACTGATCGGACATGGTCGCTCCGTATTGAGGTACGCCTCCGGCGGCAAAGGGCTACCGCCCCTTGCCCCTGTTTTTGGGGAATCGCTCTGCTTGCGATCCTTGTAAGGCCCGCAAGCCCACCCAACGGCCACGGCGTCGCCGCCCTTTGGGTCGAATTCCCCCAAAACGCCCTCAGTACCGCCGGAAACGTGAAGGGCTTTACCCTTCCTCCGGAGGTTCTGCGGGATTCGGAGATTATGTTCTTTTTCTGAGGTCCTAAGGAAAAAAGCAACGGGAGGCAAGCCTTTGTTGTTTTGCCTTCCCTCTTCTCCCTTTGCCATCTAAAAAAATACGGTCCTCTTTTCCCAAAACGCCCATCACCCCCCTCTTTCGGCCCACACGAAAATCCCTGCGCACAGGGATTCGATAACGTCGAATGTCTTTGAAGAGGATGGGGTGGGGTTTGGGGAGGGGAAACTTTCTTCAGAAAGTTTCCCCTTCCCCTCCCCAATCTTCACTTCCCGCTCATTTAAAACACTATCGCCAGTTTCGCTTCAAGCTTCCAACGCTCGCCGAGGGAGGCGGCGGTGGGGTAATCGACGTTCCCGATGCGGGCCACGGCATCATAATTCTGATAGAGGCTGAACTGGGCGCTCACGCCGAGTGAGGCATTGTACTCGGGCAGCTTCAAGGTCACGGACGGCCCGGCAAACCATGTCGTGCTGGCGTCATTGTTGGAACGTCCGTAGCGCCGCGAATCCGTGTTGTATTCAAACTGCGTCTCGACGCCCATGTCCCAGTGTTGGGAGAGCGCATAGACGTAACGCCCGTTCAGGCGGAATACGTCGCTGACGTCTACGCGGGACGTGTGCCCTACCCCGCGATACAAATACATAACCTCGCCTTCGACGAACTGCCGCCCGCCGTCAAAGGCGTGCCCCACGCCGAGGCCCGCCATCGCGCCCCAAGCGCCTGTGCCCACGCCGTCGTCGGACGTGCCGCCCGTGGGCGTCCAGACGCCGAGGTCCCACGCCATGTCGACGGGGGAACCTTCCCGCTGGCTCAAAAACTGCTTGTGCAGGACAAACGTGGTGTCGCCGATGCCGTTCTTGCTGCTGACGCTGTTGGGCGTGAGGGTGCTGTGGGCACGGAAATTGTTCATCACAATGGGCGTGGCGAAACGCACGTCGTAGCCGTCGCCAAGCCCGTAACGCATCTTGAGGACAAACCGATCGTGCAGATTCCGCTGCGTACCCTTATTAAAGGGATACTTGGCCGTGTGCCGGGAACCATTTTTATACCACGTGTGCTTGTCGGCGTGGATGTAGTTGACGATGGTCGCCAGCTTGCCCTTGGGGATTGTGCCGGACGCGGGCCCCATGCTCTCAATAACGACCTGCCCGACGCGCGGGACCGGCTGTTTCGCTTCGTCAGCCAGCGCGGGAATGCCCAGCAACGACAGGCCGAGCAATACCCCGGCGACGCCCAAATACTTCATGCGCCAATCTCCTCTTGTTTTGCAATGAACACACAACGGCGGACAGAGGCCATGCAAAGCGTACTCCGTATGGCCGCAGCATCCTCCAACTTCACAGCAAGAGAGCCCCTTTTTTCGGAATAACCGAAGCAAGGGGCCCTCTTTTCAGGATGTTTCTATACCGTCAGGCATTTTTTTACAAGGCTTCTTCGCCTTCCGCATCCGCGTCGGAGTTGACCGTGTCAAAGCCGACCACGCGGGCGCCGTCGTCCAGCTTCACCAGACGCACGCCGATGGTGGCGCGGCCCACGGAACGGATTTCATCCACGCCCATACGGATGATCTTGTTGGTGGAGGTCAGCAGCACGAGCGCCTCGTCATCAAGCACCGACTTGGCACCGATGACCGGGCCCGTCTTCGGCGTGACCTTGAAGTTGATGATCCCCTTTCCGCCCCGGCTCTGCACGCGGTAGAGATCCACGTTGGTACGCTTGCCGAAGCCGAGCGCGGAGATGGTCATGATCGCCGGGCTGTCTTCCTTGAGCACGAGGCAAGCCACCACCGTATCGCCGTGGCGCAGGGCAATGCCCTTCACACCGGTGGCCCCGCGTCCCATGTTGCGGACGTCACGGCAGCTGAACCGGATGGCGATGCCGTCAGCGGTCGCCAGCACCACGAAATCGTCGTCCGTGATCTCGCGCACCATGATGAGCTCGTCGTCCTCACGCAGGCCCACGGCAATAAGGCCGCCCTTGCGGCTCCGGGCATAGAGCGCGGCGCTGGAGCGCTTCACCATGCCCCGGCGGGTGGCGAAGAGGAACGACTTGTCCTCGGCGAATTCGCGCACGGTCAGGATGGTGTTGACCCACTCGTCCTTTTCCATGGGCACGAGGTTGGCGATATGCACGCCCTTGGCCGTCCGGCTGCCTTCCGGCACCTGATGGACCTTGAGCTGGTGCATACGGCCCTTGTTGGTGAACATCAACAAGAATTGGTGGTTCGTCGTGGTGATGAATTCCTGCACGAAATCGTCTTCGCCGGTATGCACTCCGGCCACGCCCTTGCCGCCACGGCGCTGCTGCTGGTAGATGCCGAGGCTCGTGCGCTTGATGTAGCCACGGCGCGAAAGGGTGATGACCACGTCGTCGTCGGGCAGCAGGTCTTCGATGTCGATGTTCGAAAGCGCCTCGCGGATAACTTCCGTACGGCGGGGCGTCGAATAGGTCTGCTTGATGTATTCCACTTCATCACGGATGACGCCCCAGAGCACGGAGGCGTCGCCAAGGATGGACTGGTACCACGCGATCTTTGAGAGCAGATCCCGCAGTTCTTCTTCGATCTTGCCGCGCTCAAGCCCGGTCAGGCGCTGCAACCGCATGTCGAGAATGGCCTGCGCCTGCACTTCGGACAGTTCGAAGCGCTGCATGAGACGTTCCTTGGCCTCCGGCGGCGTCGCCGAGGAGCGGATCAGGGAAACAACCTCATCAATATGATCGAGCGCCTTGAGGAGGCCTTCCAAGATATGGGCACGGGCCTCAGCCTTGCGCAGTTCGAACTTGGTACGCCGGACCACCACTTCGCGGCGATGGTCGAGGAAGTAGGCCAACGCGGTCTTGAGGTTCAGCAGCACGGGGCGGTTGTCCACCACGGCCAGCATGTTGATGCCGAACGAGGTTTCCAGCGGCGTGTACTTGTACAGCGAGTTGATGACGATCTCGGGCATGGTGCCGCGCTTCAGCTCGATGACCACGCGGATGCCCCGGCGGTCGGACTCGTCGCGCAGGTCGGACACGCCGTCGATCTTGCGGTCGTTGATCAGCGCCGCGATCTTTTCCACAAGGCTCGACTTGTTCAGGCCGAACGGGATCTCCCGGATGATCAGCGACTGGAAGCCCTTCTTGCGGTCCTCGATCTCGACCTTGCCGCGTACCTTCACGGTACCGCGCCCGGTGGTGTAGGCGTCGTACAGCCCCTGACCCGCGTAGACGTAGCCGCCCGTGGGGAAGTCCGGCCCCTGCACGACGTCCATCAGGTCCTCGACGGAACTTTCCGGAGCGTCGATGAGCATGAGCAGGGCGTCCGACAGCTCGCTCAGATTGTGCGGCGGGATGTTCGTCGCCATACCGACGGCGATGCCGGACGAACCGTTCAGTAACAAGTTGGGAACCTTCGTGGGCAGGACCACGGGCTCGGCCAGCGTGTTGTCGTAGTTGGGCCGGAAATCGACGGTTTCCTTGTCGATGTCGTTGAGGAATTCGCTCGCCAGACGGGACATGCGGACTTCGGTGTAACGCATGGCCGCCGCGGCGTCGCCGTCGATGGAGCCGAAGTTGCCCTGCCCGTCTTCCAGCGGATCGCGCATGGAGAAGTCCTGCGCCAGGCGGACGAGGGCGTCGTACACGGCGTAGTCGCCGTGCGGGTGGTACTTACCGATGACGTCGCCGACGATGCGCGCGCACTTCTTCGGAGGGCGGTTGTAGCTGTTCGCCAGTTCCTGCTGCGCGAACAGGATGCGTCGGTGTACCGGTTTCAGGCCGTCGCGGACGTCCGGGATGGCTCGCCCGATGATGACGCTGAGCGAGTACTCCAGGTACGATTTGCGCATTTCGTGTTCGATATTCACATTCTGAGACATAGTATCCTCGAAGGCAGCGCCTCCGGCGGGCGCGGGGGCCGGCTCGACCAGCAGCCCCACCCACCCCCCAGGCCCCCCCACGCCCCCACCCCAGCCACCCCCCCCCCCCAGACC
>ENA-UOIV01002631-UOIV01002631.1-human-gut-metagenome-genome-assembly--contig:-C59-NODE-2631-length-11746-cov-5.703960_pt1 | contig 11746 bp, 8 predicted proteins | sample MGYA00242333_ERZ723880 | MGnify/ENA metagenome assembly ERZ723880 | reverse complement strand
ATAAAAGCCTACCCAGAAAAAATCGAATGTTTGTTTCAAGGCAGCGGCGACATTCGCCATATTGGCGATGATGTCTGTTTCTCCCGCTGTCAGCGATTGTAATTGAGGGAGCAGCGTCTCATACAGTTCCCGCTTGTTCCCACCGTTGATGATTAAATTTTCCGCCATTTTTTATACTTTATAAGAAAACAAAAGTAACCTTTTTTTCGGATTCTCCGTACCTTTGCAACATGAGTAAACAAAATTCTCCTTTAGTGCTTGGAACCGAGCACATCAGCAAGTTGTTGACACAGTACGCCATACCGGCCATTATCGCCATGACCGCCTCTTCTCTTTATAATATGGCGGACAGTATATTTATCGGACACGGGGTAGGACCATTGGCAATCTCGGGCCTGGCTTTGACTTTCCCATTAATGAACCTTGCGGCTGCTTTCGGTTCGCTGGTCGGGGTGGGGGCTTCGACGTTGGTGTCCGTGAAGTTGGGACAGAAAGATTATGAAGGGGCGAACAAGGTACTCGGAAACGTACTGGTGCTGAACGTGGTCTTGGGGCTTGCATTTACGTTGGTGTTTATGTTGTTGCTCGACCCGATCCTCTATTTCTTCGGGGCGAGCGAGAACACGATTTCGTATGCCCGCGACTATATGAATGTGATCCTGATGGGAAATGTGATTACTCATATGTATCTCGGACTGAATGCGGTGTTGCGTTCTTCCGGTTTTCCGAAATTAGCGATGTATGCGACGCTGGCGTCAGTGGTGATCAACTGTGTGCTGAATCCGCTCTTTATCTTCGGCTTCGGTTGGGGAATCAAAGGATCGGCATGGGCTACCGTCATCTCTCAGGTCATTTCGTTGGCCGGACAGTTGATCCATTTTTCCCGCCCGAAGGAGTTGTTGCATTTCAAGAAAGGCATTTACAGGCTGAAAAGCGAGATCGTGAAGGGGATTCTTTATATCGGGATGTCGCCTTTCCTGATGAATCTCTGCGCTTGCCTGATCGTGATCCTGATCAATCGGGGGCTGAAAGAACACGGGGGCGATATGGCGATTGGGGCATACGGGATCGTGAATCGGGTGGTATTCCTCTTTATCATGATTATCATGGGATTCAACCAAGGAATGCAACCGATTGCCGGCTATAACTTCGGTGCCCGCCAGTATTCGCGTGTGACGGAGGTGACGAAGCTGACGATGAAGTGGGCGATAGGGGTGGCGACAACAGGGTTTTTGCTCTGTCAGTTGTTCCCCTCGGTGATCGTCCGCATGTTTACGACCGATCCGGAGCTGATCGAGGCGGCGGTGTACGGTTTGCATATCGTCTTTGCGGTCTTTCCGATTGTCGGTTTCCAGATGGTGGCGACAAACTTTTTCCTTTCTATCGGGATGTCGAAGAAGGCCATCTTCCTCTCGCTCACCCGGCAGATGCTGTTTCTTGTTCCCTGCTTGCTGATCCTTCCCCGATGGCTTGGAACACTTGGAGTATGGATCAGCATCCCGATCGCCGACACGACAGCTACGATTGTTACGGCCCTCGTCTTGATAAACCAGTTCAGGAAGTTTCATTCTAAATAAATTTTATTTACCTTTGTCTTGATACCAAAAAGATAGATAGACATGGATAATAAAATCATATTGACCATCGGCCGGCAGTTCGGCAGCGGTGGTCGTGAGGTAGGACAGAAGCTGGCAAAAGAACTGGGCATTGGCTATTATGACAAGGAACTGATGGCGCTTGCCGCGAAAGAAAGCGGACTGAGCGAGGAGTTTTTCGAGAAAGCGGATGAGAGGGCTTCCAGCGGTTTGGCGTATGCCTTTACAATGGGCTATTCGTATATGGGGCTGTTTCCACCGTATGCCGATGTGTTGTCTAACGACCGTTTGTTTCTGTATCAGAGCGATACGATCCGTAATCTGGCGGAAAAAGGTTCTTGCGTGATTGTCGGACGGTGTGCCGACTATATCCTTCGTGATAATCCCGACTGCTTGAGTTTCTTTATTCATAACAACAAGGAAAACCGTATTCAACGGATCATCGAAAGCCAGGACCTGACGGTCGAGCAGGCGGAGGAATTGATGCTGAAGACCGACAAGTCGCGTGCTGCTTATTATAACTATTACACGAATAAGGAATGGGGAGTTGCATCCACCTACAACTTTTCGATAGATGTCTCCGTGTTGGGAGTGGACGAGACGGTTGCTTTCATGAAGAATTTTGTGGAACGGAAAATGAACAAGCGTCCGCCGCATTTCGGATAATTTATTATCTTTGCAACCGACTTATCATAGGGGTGCCTTACTATACAGGCTGAGATTATACCCATTGAACCTGCCGGATAACGCCGTGAAGGGAAAAGGTAGAATTACTAAATAAAGGGGAGCGTTACCTCTATGTTCTTCCTGATGTTTAAACTCTAATTATTATTTTGTAATGGAACAGATTGTTTCAACAGGAATTATCGACTCTTACTTTGCGAAGTTAAAGAGCAATTTGTCTATTGATGTCGCTATTGTCGGTGGCGGTCCTTCTGGTATCGTTGCCGCTTATTATCTGGCTAAGGCCGGAAAAAAGGTGGCTTTGTTCGACCGTAAGCTGGCTCCTGGTGGAGGTATGTGGGGCGGCGCCATGATGTTCAACGATATCGTGGTTCAGGAAGAGGCTATGCCGATCGTACGTGAGTTGGGTGTAAGTTATAAGGATGCCGGAAACGGTACTTATATCATGGATTCCGTGCACACAACCTCGGCTTTGATCTATAGTGCGACGAAAGCCGGTGCGACTATTTTCAACTGCTATTCCGTAGAAGACGTGGTGTTCCATAACGATGCCGTAGCCGGTGTAGTTGTGAACTGGGCTCCGGTTATCCGCGAGGGGATGCATGTAGACCCGCTGACGATTATGTCTAAGGCTGTCCTGGAAGGAACCGGCCATGACTGTGAGATCGCGCGCGTGGTGGCTCGCAAGAACGATATCAAGCTGAATACTCCGACTGGGGGTGTGATCGGCGAACGTTCGTTGAATGTCGAGCTGGGTGAGTCTACAACCGTAGAAAATACGAAGGAAATCTATCCGGGACTGTTCGTTTCAGGTATGGCTGCCAATGGGGTGAGTGGTAGTTTCCGCATGGGGCCGATCTTTGGCGGTATGCTGATGAGCGGTAAGAAAGCGGCTGAACTTATTTGTGCCAAACTGGACAAATAAAGGTTTATTCCCTAATAACAAGGAGATGTCAGAATATCTTCATCACGATTTTTTAGGCATGGATTGTATTGGTTTATATCCATGCCTAATTTATGTCAGTTCGTAGGTCAGTTTATATTGACACAGCTTTCTTCCCTGCCGGAAAAGATCTTAAAGCTCCTTTATATGCTCCCTTTGGGTGTTGAAGAACTGGATGCGTTGTATTTCACCGCTAACCGATATATTGGTTGAAAATCTTTTGAGAGATTTGATCCAGTCTTTCTGGCTTTTACAAAATGCTTTATCCAGGGAAGTGATCGAGTTGATTGAATAAATTCGGATCATGCCGATCTCCAGGTTCTCTGTTCCCGCATAGCTGTATGTCGCTTCGAAATCGATATTCGAGATATAGACATTGACGCTGTTGCGGGTTTTCGGAAACATTCCTATCGTGGCGACTTCTTCAAGTTCGTTCAGAAGAAGAATAAGTTCTTCTTTCAGTTTCTCCACTTCCTCTTCCGTGACAAGATTGATATCCCGGAAATATTTGATGTCGTTCACCAAATGTATGATAATCATCTGATCCCATATATAATTAGTCGTACGGAAATCCTGATTGGCTTTAACGAACGCCTTTTGTGCGTCTATCAGTTCTTGTGTCAGTTGCAGTTCCGAGAATTTCTGGACACAGTTGACTTGTTTATGTTGATACATCCATTTGAACAGACGGAAACGTGACAGATAGTCGTATTTCAGGTAAAAAGCCTGCGGCAACATATTGGAGGCCGTACTGAGCACTGATTTCGGATCGCCGGACATCGTTTCTAAAATCTCAGCATAGCGCCGGATCATGGATGAATAGGTCTGTAATGGCTCCGAATAGTGTAGAAAATTCAGATTGAACATTGCTGTGTTTGCAGAGCTGATTCCGATAATCTGGTCTAATGAAACACCCAGGCTTTTTGATATAGCTGCCACTTCGGCCAATGTGAAGGGAACTTCCCCCCTTAATCTACGGTAGACCGCCTCTTTTCCAATATATAAAATATCCATTAGTACGTTTGCCAGGTTTGTACCGTCGGGTATTCTGATTCTCATCGCCTCAATCAGATTATTATTGAGAACTTCTGTAATCATTTTCTTATTTCTCCCTTCTTTAATTATAAAATAGCACCTTTTGTATAAACGCAATAAAAAGGAGTTTTGTTTCAAAAAACGAAATAAAAATGGGCCGGAGGTTTGTTTTGAGTGTGAATACATTTAATTTAGGAGGCATAATTGCGTAATAATGAAAAACTTCTTATTTTTGTAGTCAGAAGTATGAGAGTTAAAAAGAAAATATATCAATATGTGATGCTGCTTGTTAGTATCGTGATGCTTATGTCGGTAGTCGTACCGCATCATCACCATAGTAACGGGTTGCCTTGCTATAAATCACTTTCAGCCGAGGCGGCTCATGGTGGGCATGGAAGTTCCGAATCACATGATTGCGGATGCAACGGGCATAACATCGCACTCTACACTTCCATTTTCTCGCATGTGACGGATGGAAACGTGAATCAGTTTCTTTTCCCTTTGCTTGTATTGTTTGATTATATAAACCCTCCTGTTCCGGTCTTTTACAAGCTCTTGTTCGAGAATGACCGGGCCTACTACATCGAGTCCCTGCATGATACGTGGATTGTTTCTGCGTCAGGGCTTCGTGCGCCTCCGTATGAATTTGATTTATAATTTATGATTTATGTGTTGATGATAAGCCATAAATTATAAACCATAAACTGACTTTCTTTTATTCACAAATCATAAATCAAAATTCATAAATCAGAATGAAAAAGGTATATTTAATGTGGGTGGTTTTCGCCTACATCCTGGCAGGTTGCAATGGCAATACTGCGACACATGGAGAGCATGAACATGAGGCCCATGAACACGAGGAAGGACACGACCACGATCACGAAGGGCATGACCATGAACATGAGGGACATGATCACGAACATGAAGAGGCCGGAGAAGGACATGCCGGTGAAATCTCGTTTAAGAAAGCATTGGCGGAAGCGGTCGGACTGCAGACGTCTAAGGTTGGGCCGGGTGCTTTTACCGATGTGATCAAAACAAGCGGGCGGGTGATGGCTGCGCAGGGAGAGGAGTCTACTGTGGTAGCTACGGTTCCCGGTGTGGTGACATTCGGCAACCTGTCGTTTGTCGATGGAACGGCGGTTCGCAAGGGACAGGCTATTTTGAGTCTTGCTTCGAGCAGTTTGTCTGACGGTAATGTGGCGGCTAAGGCTAAATATGCATACGAGAATGCAAAGAAAGTATATGAACGTATGGAAACTCTGGTAGGGGATAAGATCGTCTCTGCCAAGGATTTTGAACAGGCGCGTCTGAATTACGAGAATGCGAAGGTGGCTTGGGAAGCGGTGGCAGGAAAACAGACCGCTAACGGTGTGTCGGTCGTTTCTCCAATGAACGGTTATCTGAAAAACTTGCAAGTGAAAGAGGGCGATTATGTGACGGTAGGCCAGCCTTTGGCTACGATCTCGCAGAATAACCGCTTGGTGTTGCGTGCGGAGGTTTCAGAGAAATATTACAACTATTTGCCTTCCGTACAGTCCGCTAATTTCCGTACACCGTACGATAACGTGACTTATAAACTATCCGATCTGCATGGACGTCTGCTTTCTTATGGCAAGGCCTCCGATACTAACTCTTTTTATGTCCCGGTTACATTCGAGTTTGATAACAAAGGGGCTATTATTCCTGGCTCATTTGTCGAGATTTATCTGCTTACTGCTCCGATGCAGAATGTAATCAGTGTCCCTGTTTCCGCCCTTATCGAGGAGCAGGGTGTTTATTCTGTCTTTGTCCGCGTGCATGAAGAAGCCTATAAAAAGGTTCCTGTGACATTAGGTGCCGACAACGGCTCCGAAGTTCAGATATTGAGTGGCTTGAAAGCTGGCGACGAAGTGGTGACGGTCGGTGCTTACCAGATTAAGCTGGCTTCTGCTTCTAATGCAATTCCTGCACATACACATAACCATTAATGAGTTGACAATTGACAATGGACAATTGACAATTGGTTGTCGTGTCCTTTAATTGTCAATTGTCAATTATCAATTGTCAATTAAAAAAAGATTATGCTGAATAAGATAATATATTACTCGCTGCATAACAGATTAGTTGTACTGATCTGTTCCCTGCTGCTGATGATTGCCGGGACATATACCGCTTTCCATACGGATGTGGATGTGTTTCCGGATTTGAATGCGCCGACCGTTGTCATTATGACAGAGGCGAACGGTATGGCTCCCGAAGAGGTGGAGCGTTTGGTCACTTTTCCGGTAGAAACGGCTGTGAATGGTGCGATGGATGTGCGCCGTGTCCGTTCGTCTTCTACGACGGGTTTTTCTGTTGTGTGGGTTGAATTCGATTGGGGAACGGATATTTACCGGGCTCGCCAGATCGTTTCCGAAAAGTTGGCTGTTGTCAGTGAGAGTCTGCCGGAGAATGTCGGGAAACCGACGCTGGGACCGCAGTCTTCCATCTTAGGGGAAATGATGATTATCGGGCTGACGGTCGATGAGGCAAGTGGGAGTAGGGACGATTCGCGAACTACCCCAACTACCCAAATGGACTTGCGTACGATTGCTGACTGGACCATCCGTCCCCGATTGCTATCGACAGGAGGGGTGGCGCAAGTTGCTGTGATCGGTGGCGATATCAAGGAATACCAGATATTGCTCGATCCTGCCCGCATGAAACATTATGGTGTCAGTCTGGGCGAAGTACTGACCGTTACCCGTAACATGAACCGGAATGCCAATGGAGGTGTCCTTTATGAATATGATAACGAATACATCATTCGGGGTGTCCTTTCTACTGCGAATGCTGAGGAGATCGGAAAGGGAGTCGTTAAGACTGTCGGAGATTTCCCCGTCTTGTTGGAAAATATAGCAACTGTGAAGATCGGTAGCAAGAGTCCGAAGCTTGGAACTGCTTCCGAACGGGCGAAACCTGCCGTGTTGATTACGGTTACCAAACAGCCCAATACCAGCACGATCGATTTGACGGAAAAGTTAGATGCGATTATGGCGGACTTGCAGAAGAATCTGCCTGCCGATGTGCATGTTTCGACCGACATATTCCGTCAGAGCCGTTTTATCGACAGTTCTATTAATAATGTAAAGAATAGTTTGTTCGAAGGCAGCTTTTTCGTTGTTATTGTCCTGTTCCTGTTCCTGATGAATGTCCGTACGACGGTGATTTCGCTGGTTGCTTTACCTCTTTCCTTGTTAGTTTCCATACTGGCGTTGCATTATATGGGATTGACCATCAATACCATGAGTTTGGGAGGGATGGCGATTGCTATCGGTTCGTTGGTTGATGATGCGATTGTCGATGTGGAGAATGTGTATAAACGCATACGAGAGAATCGTTTGTTGCCACCTGATCAGCAGCGTTCCATTCTGGAAGTCGTGTTCGATGCTTCTCGTGAAGTGCGTATGCCGATCTTGAATTCGACACTCATTATCGTGGTCAGCTTTGTGCCCCTTTTCTTCCTGCATGGGATGGAAGGACGTATGCTGGTGCCACTGGGGATCGCCTTTATTGTTGCGCTGTTTGCCTCTACGGTTGTCGCGTTGACGCTGACTCCGGTGTTGTGCAGCTATCTGCTGAACCGGAAGTCTACGGACAAGAAAGTAGAGAAGGAGGCTTGGGTGGCCCGCAAGCTGAAAGAATTATATGGCAGGGCCTTGAATGGTGCATTAATACATAAGAAGATTGTGTTAGGATGCACGATTGGTTTGTTTCTTATCGCATTGGGAACATTCTTTACGTTAGGGCGCAGCTTCCTGCCGCCGTTCAACGAAGGTTCGTTTACGATCAACGTAAGTTCTCTTCCGGGTATCTCTCTTGAAGAATCGGACGAGATGGGACGACGGGCAGAAGAACTGCTGATGCAGGTTCCCGAAATCCAGACAGTTGCCCGAAAGACCGGACGTGCCGAACTAGACGAACATGCTTTAGGTGTAAATGTGTCGGAAATCGAAGCTCCATTTGTCTTGAAAGACCGTAGCCGAGATGCCGTTATGAATGATGTCCGTAAGAAACTGTCTACCATCAGTGGCGCCAATATCGAAATAGGACAACCGATTTCTCACCGTATCGATGCCATGCTTTCCGGTACGGAGGCAAATATCGCAATCAAACTATTTGGTACGGATCTGAACCTGATGTTTACGGTCGGTAACCAGATCAAGGAAGCCATCCAAGGAATCCCCGGTCTGGTGGACTTGAAAGTGGAACAGCAGATCGAGCGTCCGCAGCTAACCATTACGCCGAAGCGCGAGTTGATGGCACAATATGGCATCACGTTGCCGGAGTTTGAGGAGTATGTCAATGTCATGTTGGGTGGCGAAGCTGTCAGCCAGGTGTATGACGACGGCAAGACATTTGACCTGACGGTAAAGACTTCGGATGAAAGCCGTACCACAATGGAGGATATCCGTAATCTGATGATTGATGCAGGCGGCAAGAAAGTCCCGTTGAGCTATGTTGCTGAAATCCGTTCCGTGACAGGCCCGAACACCATCAACCGTGAGAATGTGCAGCGTAAGATTGTGATCAGTGGTAATGTCTCCGAGCGTGACCTCCGCAGTATCGTTAATGAGATACAGCAGAAGGTGGATGCTTCCATCCAGTTGCCCGAAGGCTATCATATCGAATATGGAGGACAGTTTGAAAGTGAACAAGCCGCCAGCCGTACATTACTGCTTACTTCGTTGATGTCTCTGTTGGTGATCTTCCTGTTGCTCTATAATGAGTTTAAGGATGCAAAAGAGAGTGGTGTTGTACTGTTGAACTTGCCGTTGGCGCTGATCGGGGGTGTGTTTATCTTGAAGCTGACTTCTGGCGAGGTGAGTATTCCGGCTATTATCGGTTTCATTTCCCTGTTTGGTATTGCCACTCGTAACGGTATGTTACTGATCAGCCACTATACACATCTCCGGACCGTAGAGAATGTGCCGCTGAAGCAAGCTGTCTTGCAAGGTTCTATGGATCGTTTGAATCCTATCCTGATGACGGCGCTCAGTTCGGCTCTCGCATTGATCCCGCTTGCGCTGAACGGCGATCTGCCCGGCAATGAGATACAAAGCCCGATGGCTACCGTTATCCTGGGTGGTTTGTTGACATCCACTTTCTTGAACGGCTTCATCATCCCGATTGTTTATTTATTAATGAATAAAGAAGATAAAGAATGAAACGATTCATATTAACAATAGCATTGCTTTCTTCCGCATTGGTGGCCGGGGCGCAAACTTCCATCGAGGAAGTGCTCCGGAGCGTAGAAACCAATAACAAGGAATTGCAGGCCAACCGTCAGATGGTGACGGCACAAAAGTTGGAAGCAAAACTGGACAACAACCTGCCTGATCCTACCGTTACCTATTCTCATCTGTATGGGAACAAAGAGGGGATGGGATTCACCGGTGAATTAGTCGCTTCGCAATCGTTTGACTTCCCCTCTCTCTATATGCAACGGAACAAGCTTTCCAAGCAGAAGGGCGAAAACTACGATCGACAGGGCGAAGAAGTACGCCAGCAGATTTTGTTGCAAGCCAAAGAGGCCTGTCTGGACTTGATCTTTCTGAACCAGCAAAAGAACCTGCTGGATATCCGTCGGAAAAGCGCCGAACAGCTTGCTGTACTCTATCTGCAACGCCTGGAACAGGGTGATGCCAATATTTTGGAAACGAACAAGATTGAACTCGAACTCTTGAACGTCCGTAACGAGGCACGCATGAACGAAGCGGCCCGTGTGAATAAGCAGCGGGAATTGGAAATGCTGAATGGAGGGATTGCTGTTCAACTGACCGATACGGCTTATGAGGCTGTGGAACTTCCACTCTCATTTGCCGACTTGCGTCAGGAAATCTTGGGAAATGATCGGCGTCTGTTGTCTTTGCAAAGTGCAAAGGCCGTATCATCGAGACAAATCAGTGTCAATAAGACGATGGGATTGCCTTCGTTCGAGTTGGGTTACCGTATGAATCCATCTTCAGGTGGCGAACGTTTCAATGGCTTTTTGGTCGGTATCAGCATTCCTCTTTTCTCTAATCGCAACAACGTGAAGCAGGCGAAAGCACAGAGCCTTTACACCGATTTACAGCTGGAAAGCACGACGACGGCGGTAGAGAACGAATTGCTCCAACTCTATAACCAGTCAGTGGCCTTGAAGACTTCCATCGACGAGTATAGCGAAGTGCTGAAAAGCCAGAACAACCTGGTGCTGTTGAACAAGGCGATCCAAGCAGGGCAAATCTCGATGATCGAATATTTTGTGGATGTCACCACGCTTTATCAGAGTATGCAGAATCACATGCAGTTGCAGAACGAATACCAGAAGGTGATGGCGCAACTGTATAAGTTCAAACTATAAAAAAGAGGAGGGACTATATTCTACCGGACGATTCCCTCTCTTATCCCGGTTGTTTCCCGTAAGTGAAACTCTTGTTTCATGCCTATGAAACTTTTGTTTCACTTGCGGGAAACTTTTGTTTCATGCCTATGAAACTATTCCTCCATCAGTATGAAATTTTTTCTTCCTGCATGCAACGCTGTGTACCTCCCTGCGTTTTGTTTTGATACAGTGCCATAGTTCTGTAAGAACTCGGTATATTTAGTTGAACCTGTTGAAAATAAAAAGGTTTTTAAATCTCTCAATAAAAAGGTAGCATCTCCGCTTTCCCGAATAAAGGATATAAGCTAATTCCCTGACTATGTATATGGATGTTGATAATGATTATAGTGAAAGAAAGCACAGTTACGGGTTATTAATCGTAATCATATTAATAATTTGTTTTGTAATATATTACTATCAAAACGTTGGTAAATGGATTATTTGTTTGAAAATTTCGTATCATGAATAAATCTTTTATATCTTTGTTGTGCGATGAAATTCTGGAGTTCTTACAGAACTTAGTTATTTAAAGAGAGTGTAAAGATATATAAGTGAATGAGCAAACCTATTTCTATCGAAGGTAGCATACAGAATAATTTTGACAGAATTTATGTCACATACTATTCCCGTATGCTCCGTTTTGCCAGGGAATATGTGTTGTTTGAGGAAGATGCTGAGAATGTTGTCCAGGATGTGTTTCTTCTTTTATGGGAGAAGCGGGAAGTGCTGGATATACAAATTAGCCTGGTTTCCTATCTTTTTTCGCTTGTGAAAAACCGGAGCCTTGATTATCTTCGTCATAAAGTGGTGGCGGAGGAATACAAGCAGGAACTGACCTTTAAGTTATTGGCCCTTGAACAATTGAACTATACTTTTACATCTGAAGAAGATATAGAGAAAGTGATAGCCAACGCTATCGATAAACTGCCTGAACGTTGTCGTGAAATATTTTTAAAAAGCCGTATAGAAGGAATGAAATATCGGGAAATTGCCGATGAATTAGATATCTCGATGAATACGGTGGAGAACCAGATGTCCATAGCCTTAAGAAAACTTCGTATTGAACTCAAGGACTACTTGCCCCTGTTGCTATTCCTTATT
>ENA-UOIV01002626-UOIV01002626.1-human-gut-metagenome-genome-assembly--contig:-C59-NODE-2626-length-11759-cov-8.123120_pt1 | contig 11759 bp, 15 predicted proteins | sample MGYA00242333_ERZ723880 | MGnify/ENA metagenome assembly ERZ723880 | reverse complement strand
CTGGACCACAACCAGTTTGTCAACATCAACCGGCAGAGCGGCGTGGAGCTCCGGGTGACCCTGGAGGCCTTCGGGCTCGTCCACAAAAAGGAGATCATGACCGCCCTGCGGGAGGCGGGCTACGACGCCCGGGAGGTCATGACCACCAGCGTGTGAAGTCCCCTATGCTCTGCCGCCCGCCGGAGGCAGCCCTCCAGCGGGCGGCTAGCTTCATGCGGCGGGCCGCCGGGTCGTCGCCGCCGGACCGGGAGACGGCGTGGGGCCGCCAGGCCGGCACGCTTCCGCGCGCTGCCGTGGGAGGCCGGCGGCTGTCCCGGGGCGCCTGCGGCCCGCCTTTGCGAGCCGCCTGCCGCTTGTCGTATCCTATGCCGGCGGCGACGCCTCGGTGCCCCTCTGCGGGACCGGGTATGGGAAGAGCATACCGCAAAAGGATTTTATTTTCCATAAGGAGAGATGAAAAGATGATTAAAATTGCTCCTTCCATCCTTTCAGCGGATTTTTGCAATCTGGAGCGGGAGATCCGGCGGGTGGATTCCGCCGACTGGCTCCATGTGGACGTGATGGACGGCATGTTCGTGCCCAACATCTCCATCGGCGTGCCGGTGGTGTCGTCCATCCGCAGGCACACGGAGATGTTTCTGGACGTCCATCTGATGGTGGAAAAGCCGGGGCGCTATGTGGATGCCTTTGCCGACGCCGGAGCCGATCTGCTCTCGGTCCACCTGGAGGCCGATATGCCGCCCCGCATCCGGGAGGCCCTCCGGCGCATGGAGGAGCGCGGGGTGAAGCGGGGGATCGTCCTGCGGCCCATCACCTCGGCCGAAGCGGTGCTCCCCTACCTGGAGCTGGGTGTGGAGCTGGTGCTGGTGATGACAGTGGAGCCCGGCTTCGGCGGACAGAAGTTCATGGCCGATCAGCTTCCCAAGCTGGAGGCGATCCGCCGGTATATCGACCGCTATCAGCCGGACTGCAATCTGGAGGTGGATGGAGGGATCGATCCTGACACCGCACGTCAGGCGGTATCCGCCGGAGCCAACGTGTTGGTGGCAGGTTCCTCGGTGTACGGTGCGCCGGACCCGGCGGCTGCCATCGCGGCCCTGAGAGGGTAACCTCTCTGGGCCCGTCATCGGAAAAAATGCACAGATCAATCGTTGGAGGTAACATCCTATGCAGTATTTTCCCCCGGCCCTGGAAAAGCTGACGGAGCAGTTTGCACGGCTGCCCGGCATCGGCAACAAGAGCGCCCAGCGGCTGGCCTTTTTTGTGCTGTCCCTTCCCGACGAGGACGCACAGGCGTTTGCCGACGCCATCGTGACCGCCAAGCGGGCCATCTCTCTGTGTCCGGTGTGCCAGAACCTCACGGAGGGCGAGGGGCCCTGTGCCATCTGCCGCAGCGACAAGCGGGACGGCGGAACGGTATGTGTGGTGGCCGATCCCAAGGATGTCATCGCCATGGAGCGGTCCCGGGAGTATCAGGGGCGCTACCATGTGCTCCACGGGGTCATTTCTCCCATGAACCATGTGGGTCCCGATGATCTTCACATCAAGGAACTGCTGGAGCGGGTGGCCTCGGGCGAGGTGCAGGAGGTCATCATGGCCACCAACCCGGACACGGAGGGGGAGGCCACGGCCATGTATCTGGCCCGTCTCCTGCGGCCCTTTGGCGTGAGGATCACCCGGCTGGCCTATGGGGTCCCGGTGGGAGGCCACCTGGAGTATGCCGACGACGCCACGCTGATGCGGGCGCTGGAAGGGCGGAGAGAGATGTAAAACACGGGGGCGCGTCCGACTAGGACGCGCCCCCGTGTTTTGGCAGAGCCCGACGGCTCAGGCGGAAGGTTCCCCGGCCGGACGATACCGGGCCAGGAGAGATAACTGCTCGTTTGCAGCCATCCGCGCTGCGATCTCCAGGGCTTCCTGGTAGGACGCCACCCGCCGGATGGCCTTGGCGGCGGCGTGGCGGCGGACCTGCCAGCCGCCTTTGGGGTGGGGCAGCACGTAGAGATCTGCTCTGTGGTCCATGGGGGTATGTACACCTCCTCCTTTTGTGTGATGGTATGGAGAACCGCACACAAAAAGAGAAAACATTGACTTTTGGCCGGCATTTCGATACAATAAAAACGGACTGCGCCGGCCGTGGGCCGCGTTTTCTCCAGGGGTTCCGCTGTGCCAGCAGCGGAGCCCCCTTTTTTGTGTCACTGGTCTTCCCTGGGGGAAGAGGCCCGCTTTTTCAGCAGACGGCTGTAGCGGGCCAACAGGGCCTCCTCCGAGAAAGAGGAGGCGCCGGCGGTGAACTGCTCGGTGGTCCGGCTCAGGATAGGGATCTCAAAGGCGTCGATCAGGCTCTGGGCCTCCTGGACCGCCTGCTCCAGCTCCGACAGGTCGAACTGGTTGCGCAGAGAGCGCATCTGGGCGGCAAGACTGCAAAATTTCTCCAGAACGGCGGCGGCGCCTTCGCAGGCGGGCGGAACGGGTACAGGAGCGGCGGCGTCCGGACATTCCCCCACGCCGGCGGAGGCCGGAGCGGACGCCGTGGACTGCGTCAGGCGGCTGATGTCCACATTGAAAATGTCGGATAGTTGCTCCAGCCTGGCGGAGCTGATCTTGGAGGCGCCGGATTCCCACTGCGATATCGTGCCGCGGCTGATACCGAGCCTGCGGGCAAGTCCGGACTGGGTCAGCCCATGGCGTTCACGGAGCTCTTTCAAAGCGAGGTTGGCAGCCATAATAACACCATCCTTAACAAGATACTATCGCTTGCACCTATCATACTGCGCAGAGATACGCTTGTCAACCTGCATTCGGGCAAAAATGCAAAAAATGAGTGGGCACCGTTTAAGGTGCCCACTAAACATGTAAGACAGTCACTGCAGCAGGGATACCTCGCCTGCCAGGCTCTTTGCAAAATAGGCTTTCACCTGGACCGGATCTTCCGTCTGGCCTAACACCCACATCAATTTTGTAACCGCCGCCTCTGTGGTCATATCATAGCCCTGGATCACGCCCTGGGACAGCGCGCGCTGTCCGGCCTGATAGAGGGTGAAGTCGCTGCTCTCGTAGAGGCACTGGGAGCAGACCACAACGGACATGCCCGCCTGAGCCGCTTTGTGGAGCTTGGAGATGAGGTCCCGGCGGATGAAGTGGAGTCCCCCGGCGCCGAAGGCCTCGATCACCACCCCGCGATAATGCATTTGCAGCAGCATGTCGAAGATCTCCGGATTGAGACCGGGGGTCAGCTTGATGAGAAAGACGTCCCTGCACAGCTCGTCCCGGAGCGTGCAGCGATCCCCGGCGGCGGGGGGCAGCGCGGCGGGATCGATATGCAGCCCGCCGCCGTCCACCAGGGCGGCAGGAGGCCAGTTGACACTCTCAAAGGCGTCAAAGCCCTTGGTGCGGGTCTTGACCGCCCGGCATCCCAGGATCACCTTGCGGTCAAAGGCCACAAAGACGCCGGGTGTGCCGGAGGCGGCCATGGCGAAGGCGATGCGCAGGTTCTCCAGCGCGTCGGTGAGCGGGTGTTCGATGGGGAGCTGGGAGCCGGTGAGCACCACGGGGATAGGAATGCCGCGGAGCATGAAGCTGAGCACCGACGCGGTGTAGGCCATGGTGTCGGTGCCGTGGGTGATCACCACGCCGTCATATGCGGCGCGCTGATCGTGGACGGCGCGGGCGATGAGCTGCCACTCCTCCGGCTGGATGTTGGAGGAGTCCAGGTGCAGGATATCGCGGACTGTGAGTGCGTAATTCTCGGAGAGCAGGGGAAAATGGCGGGCCAGCGCGTCCCCGTCCATGCCGGGAGCCAGTCCCTCCTCCGTGGGCCGGGAGGCGATGGTCCCCCCGGTGGTAAGCAAAAGAATATGTTTCACTTGATTCTCCTCCAATGAACAGGTATACTACGTATAGAGAAAGAGAAAGCGAGGTTACAAACATGAAGTATCGCAGCGTTGGTATGTGTGTGGTGCTCAGCATCATCACCTGTGGGATCTACGGTATCTATTGGTATTACTGCCTGAACGAGGACATCAACGAGGTCACGGGGCGGCCCGGCACCAGCGGCGGCATGGTCATTCTGTTTACACTGCTCAGCTGCGGCATCTACAGCATCTACTGGTGCTACAAGATGGGCGAAAAGCTGGACGCGGCCCGGGCGGAACAGGGTACGCCTACGGGCAGCCTGTCCATCCTGTATCTGGTACTCTCCATTTTCGGGCTGGATATCGTAGCCTGGGCCCTGATGCAGAATGAGGTCAACCACTATACCCCCGGCACCGGCGATGCCTTCTAGAAGAAACGAACTCCTGCGGCGGGCGGGCCTGGTCCTGGGGATCGGGCTCGCCTATGCGCTTTTCTGCGGCCTTACGGGCTGGTACCTGCCATGTCCTTTCCATGCCGTGACCGGACTCTGGTGCCCGGGCTGTGGGGTGTCCCGGATGTGTATGGCTCTGCTGCGCCTGGATCTGCCCGCGGCCTGGAGGTGGAACCCGGCCCTGATGGTGCTGGCGGCGCCCTTGGGCATACTACTGGCGCGGCTGGCCGGGGCCTATGTACGGCAGGGGCGCACCCGCCCCACCCGGGCGGAGCAGGCCGTCATCTGGGCCATGGCGGCCTTCCTGCTGGTTTTCGGCGTGCTGCGGAACCTACCCGGAATGGAGGCACTGGCGCCCGGTTAAAAGTTGGGCGCCAGCGCCTCCGCCTGCGCCATGGCCCCGGCCAGCAGGGCGGCTTTGTCGTTGCGCACGTCGTCCAGCCCCTCCGCGCAGAGCAGCTGGAAGTCGGGGATGCCGTACATGGCGCACAGGGCTTGCAGGTGGCGGGCCCCGGACTCCATCCACGCGGTCTCCGGGAGGGAGAAGTTTCCGCCGCGGGTGGTGATGAGGAGGAGCCGCTTCGCCCGGCAGAGGCCGACGCTGTTCCCGGCGTCGTCATAGCCGAAGGTGAGATTGGTCACAGAGATGCGCTCCAGGTAAATTTTCAGGATGGCGGGATAGGAGAGGTCCCAGAATGGAGCGGCGATGACGATGCGGTCCGCTCCGGCGAACTGCCGGGCGGGGGCAAACATGGGCTCCTCCAGCCGGCCGGCGTTCCACAGCGTATCCCGCTCCGCCAGTACCTCGGGGTACTGGGGCTCCAGCCGCTCCTCCATCAGATTGCGCTCCGTCACCCGGTCCCCCGGGTGGCTTTTTTCATATTCCGTGAGAAAATGCCGCGCCAGGGCCAGAGTGCGGGAGCGCGCGCCCCGAACGCAGGCGTTGACAAAAAGCAGTTCAGACATAGCAGATCCCTCCACAGCAGCAAATGCTCCCATATGGGAAGCAAACTCTAGTATACACCGGAATGGGCGTTTCTACCAGAGGAACCACTCATGTTGACGTCAGCCGCGTCCGCAGGACCTCCCGCAGCGCGGGGGCGGTCCAGTCCACGGCGCCGGAGAGCTGTGACACCGTCTTGCCCTGGCGAAGGAGAAGGATGTGGAAGCCGTCCTCCCCGGTGTAACTCCAGCTCTCGTCAAAGCCCAACTCCACAGGCGCCAGCGGAAGTTCAGAGGTGCGGCGCAGGGCCAGGGCCGTCCAGCGTGCCAGGGGTTCCAGGCAGGAGAGATAGGAGTCGGTCGCGATGCCCTGACCGGCGTAGTCCAGATAGCTGATATGCTGCAGAAGGGGGGAGCCGGTCTCCTCCAGCCTCCCCAGCACTTCGCCGGGAGGCAGCCCCACATCCTCCGCCATGATGACCGGCCTGGAGCGCAGACTGTCCCGCTCTTCCGGGAAATAGGTGACGGGGTAGCTGGGAGCGGACATGTCCACCAGCCGGAGGACCAACAGCAGTACATAGGCGATGAGCAGCAGAAACTCACCCGTTCCCCGCAGGCGGGCCTGGCGGACGCTGGGGACGGGCATCTCGCCGCCTGAGCGGACGGCGGCCCGGCAGCGGAGGAAATAGCGCAGCATGGAGCCGAGCTGCCAGAGCACCACCGCCGCGGCCAGGGCGCAGAACAGCGCGGAGAAGGCGCCCTCCGGGCTGGAGAGGAGGAAGAGGGGAAAGCTGTACCAGAAGGCAGGGTCGCCCCCCTCAAGGAGGAGCCACAGGAGGCTCAGCAGCAGGGGAGGGAACAGCAGCATGAAGAGAAGGAGCAGCCAGCTCTTCCAGAAGTAGATCCGCTCGAACCGGTCCCGCTCCAGGCCGGGGTCGGTCTGGATGGGGGCGGGGTCCGCGCCGGGCAGCGTGCAGAAAACGTTCATGGAGCGCACTGTTTCCACCAGTCCCCAGCCCGCCTCGTGGCAGAGGGCCAGGTAGCTCTCCTGGTTTCGGGCCTTCTCTCCGGAGAGATCCACGCAGTAGCGGATGTCCGGCCGGTCCGCGGGGAGCAGGTAGACCGTCCAGCCCTTCAAGTCGAAGGAGGCGACCCGCCAGCCGGCGCGGGCCTGCTGATTGAGCCAGTCCTCAGCGGCTTTATAGTCCATAGCGAGATAGGGGAAGAGCACCCATCGTTCCGTCTTATGCATGGAATCCCTCCACTCCTTGCGCCTGTTTTACCGGGGCGGACATCCCGACCGGCCGGGCCTCCGGCGCAGGGTCTGGGCTTTTTTCCAGCTCCAGACGGGCCCGGACCATGTCCAGGACCGCCGGATCGGTAAAATCGGCGGGACCCTCCACGGAGGCGACCACGTCTCCTTCCACCAGCAGGAGGGACTGCCAGCCGTCCGGGCCGATGTACAGCCAGGACCGGTCGAAGCCCAGCTCTATCGGCTCCGGATGGATGGGGGCAGCATGAAAATGCAGGGCGTTTTCGCTCTGCTCCTCGGCCAGGAGAGAATCCCGCACCGCGTCGGCCAGCCAGTCCCAGCGGCAGAGATAGTAGTCGGTGCGGACGGGAGTATGCGCAAGAAAGGTGAGGGACTGGGCGTGACGGAGCAGGGGGGAGCCCTCCCACAGCAGGTAGCCGCTCCCGGTGTCCTCCGCGCCGCCGCTCAGGTCGCCGGAGCGGACCACAGGGTAGAGGTCCGCCGGATAGACCAAGTCGTTGATACGCCCCGGAGACGGCCAGAAGGCCAGAAGCAGGGACAGAAGCAGCAACAGGGAGGCGAGGGTGGAGCAGAGCATACGCCCCCGTGCAGCCCTGCGGGAAGGGACGGGAAGCGGCGCGCCGGACCCCGCGGCCCCACGGCAGCGCCTCCGGAAGGCGCCCAGCCAGAGAAAGCTGGCCGTGTCCCACAGCAGGACCAGCAGCAGACAGGGCAGGAGCAGCAGGTGGGGAAGGGAGAGGAAGACCCCCCACCAGTGGATGGGGCGGGCGGCGGTGAAGAGGCCCAGGAGGAGGTTGAAGGCCAGCACAAAGGGGAGATGGAGAAAGTTCCACTGGGCCTGCCGGAGGACCGTCTTCCAATTGACCTCGAAATCCAGGGCGGGGTCTGTCTGGAGGGGGGCGGGGCAGGCGCCGGGAGAGGAGGCGAAAACACGGAAGCCGGCGGACTGGGCGCGGAGCTCCCAGCCAGCGTCGGCGCAGAGGCGGAGATAGCCGGCATCCTCCTCCCCGGCGCGGTTGGCGGGGCACAGCTCCACGCAGTAGGAGAGGTCCCGGCGCTGTGTCCTGCGGAAGCAGGCCAGTCCGCAGTGGAGCCACCGCAGCGCCCAACCCGAGCGGGCCATACGGTCGAGCTCGGCCTCCATGGCCTTCGCGTCGGGGGCCAAGTACCGAAAAAGGCGGAGTTTACTATGTTTCACTTGACGACACCTCCCATTCCAGGGCGGATCAGTAGGACCGCCGGGGCGGGGCTCATCCCCGGGGAGGCCCGCCCCACCCTTCGGGCCTGCGCCGGGCGTCCGGAGCAGACCCGTCTCCATGTCGCGCTCATGCGCCCCCGCCGCCCCGCAGCACGCGCTCCCCGTCCGCGGCCTGGCGCTGGAGGCGGCGCAGCTCTTCCTCCAGGACCCTGCGGCCCTCCTCGGTCAGGCGGTAGTATTTCCGGTTGTCCCGCTCGGCGGAGAGTCGGATGAGGCCGTCCACCTCAAAACGGGACAGCAGGGCGTACAGGGTGCCCGCCCCGATGATCACCCGTCCGCCGGTGAGCGCAGCGGTGTCCTGCATGATGCCGTACCCGTGGCGCTCCTCTGTAAGGGCGAGAAGGACGTAATACATCTGCTCGGTCAGTGTGTCCAGCTTCTTCCGCGCCACGGAGGGTCACCACCCTTCTGAGTATATCGAATATCGCTACTTTCAGTATATGACGATATTCGATATATGTCAATCAAAAATCGGGCGGAGGCTTTGGGCCTCCGCCCGATCAAACGCTTATTCCAGCACAGCGCCCCGCGCCGCGCTGGTGACCTGCTTGGCGTAGCGGTTGAGATAGCCGGTCTTGACCCGGGGCTCGGGACAGACCCATTTGGCCTTTCGGGCGTCCAGCACCGCCTCGTCCACCAATACGTCGATCCTGCAGTTGGGAATGTCGATGGTGATGATGTCCCCCTCCTCCACAAAGGCGATGGGACCTCCCAGCGCGGCCTCGGGGGAGACATGGCCGATGGAAGCGCCGCGGGTGGCGCCGGAGAAGCGCCCATCGGTGATGAGGGCCACGCTCTCGCCCAGGCCCATACCACAGATGGCGGAGGTGGGGTTGAGCATTTCGCGCATGCCGGGCCCCCCCTTGGGCCCCTCGTAGCGGATCACCACCACGTCGCCGGCGACGATCCTGCCGGCATAGATGGCGGCGATGGCGTCCTCCTCACAGTCGAAGACCCGGGCGGGGCCGGTGTGGGACATCATGGCCTCGTCCACGGCGGACTGCTTGACCACGCAGCCCTCGGGGGCCAGAGAGCCCTTGAGCACGGCGATGCCGCCATAGGGGGAGTAGGGGTCCTCGATGGGGCGGATGATGGCGTGGTCCAGATTTTCCACGTCCTCCAGATTTTCCGCCACGGTCCTGCCGGTGACGGTCAGCAGGGAGGTGTCCAGCAGTCCCTTTTTGGTCAGCTCCTTCATGACGGCGTAGACGCCGCCCGCCCGGTCCAGGTCCTCGATATAGGTGTCCCCAGCGGGGGCCAGGTGGCAGAGGTTGGGGGTCTTGCGGGAGATCTCATTGGCCATATCAAAAGAGAGCTCGATGCCGCATTCATGGGCGATGGCGGGCAGGTGGAGCATGGAGTTGGTGGAGCAGCCCAGGGCCATGTCCAGGGTCTCGGCGTTGTGGAAGGCGGCCTCAGTGAGGATATCCCGGGGGCGGATGTCCCGCTTTACCAGCTCCATGATCTGCATGCCGGTGTGCTTGGCCAGCCGCAGCCGGGCGGACATGACGGCGGGGATGGTGCCGTTCCCCCGCAGGGCCATGCCGATCCCCTCGGTGAGGCAGTTCATGGAGTTGGCGGTGTACATGCCGGAGCAGGAGCCGCAGGTGGGGCAGGCGTTGATCTCATAGTCCTCCACGCCGGCCTCGTCCAGCTTGCCGGCCTTATAGGCGCCGACGGCCTCGAACATGTGGCTCAGACAGGAGCGGCGGCCGTCCCGGAGACGGCCGGAGAGCATGGGACCGCCGGAGCAGAAGATGGTGGGGAGGTTGAGCCGGGCGGCGGCCATCAGCAGTCCGGGCACGTTCTTGTCGCAGTTGGGGATCATCACCAGGCCGTCGAACTGATGGGCCAGGGCCATGGCTTCGGTGGAGTCGGCGATGAGCTCCCGGGTGACCAGAGAATACTTCATGCCGATGTGTCCCATGGCGATGCCGTCGCACACGGCGATGGCGGGGAACTCCACGGGGGTGCCTCCGGCCAGACGGATGCCTGCCTTCACCGCCTCGGCGATCTTGTCCAGGTTCATATGGCCCGGGACGATCTCGTTCTGGGAGCACACCACGCCGATGAGAGGCCGCTCCAGCTCCTCCCTGGTATAGCCCAGGGCGTAGAAGAGGGAGCGGTTGGGGGCGCGCTCCACGCCCTTTGTCACATTGTCGCTGCGCATGGGTGGTTCCTCCTGTTTTTCTGTTTTCTATGTAAGAGTTGTATGATTACACTTGCATTGTCTGACGATATATTATAGGATAAAAGAAAAGATGTCAAGTGCGATGAGGTGAGTCTATGGAAAAAAAGAGCCTGTCCCAGCAGACGGTAGAGCGGCTTTACACCATGATCGTGGTGGAGCGGCGGTTTGGGCCGGGGGACAAGCTGCCCAACGAGCTGGAGTGGTCGGCGGAGCTGCGGGTGAGCCGCGCCACGCTGCGGGAGGCGATCCGTACGCTGGCCGCCCGGGGCGTGCTGGAGGTCCGCAGGGGAAAGGGCACCTTTGTGTCGGGGCAGGTGGAGGAGATTGGAGATTTCGGCTTCTCCGGACTGGATCAGGTCAAGGGCCGGCTCCGGGACCTCTTTGAACTCAGGCGGGTTTTTGAGCCGCAGGTGGCCAGGCTGGCCTGCCACAGAGCGTCGGAGGGGGAGATGGAGGAGATCCTCCGCCGGGGCGCGGAGGTGGAGCGGTGCATCCGGGCGGGGGAGGACCGCACCCGGGCGGACCGGGAGTTCCACGCCGCCATTGTCCGAAGCACCCACAATGAGTTCATGATGCGGCTGATGCCCCTCATCAGCGAGGCGGTGGCGGCCGCCATCACCTCCGGCGGCCATACGGAGCAGCTTGCGGAGGACACGCTGCGGGATCACGCCCTGTTGATGGACTTCCTCCGCAAGCGGGATGAGAGCGGCTGTGAGCACGCCATGGCCATCCATATGCACCACAGCATGGATGTGATGGGGCTGGAAGAGTAGGCGCAAGGCGCTGAGGGAGAAGGACTCTACCGCTGGTCGATTGACACCGGGGGCGGGAGCGGGTACCATGGCGGGGAAGGAGGCGATGCCAGATGAACGGCATTGACAAGGAACGATTCGGCGCCTTCCTGGCCGCCCTGCGGAAGGAGAAGGGGCTGACCCAGCGGGCGCTGGCCGACCGGCTGTATGTCTCGGATAAAGCGGTGAGCAAATGGGAGCGGGGAGTTTCCCATAGTTAAAGATACCACACCAAATATGACGAACCCACGCTTATACACTATCAGCTATAATAAAATGCAAGGATAGCAATTTGATACTGCTGTCCTTTTTGCATTTATGGATTAAACAAACAGATTTAGAAATCCTGTAGAACATGAGTATAAGGTTGTTAAGAAATAGTGTGTTGTTATTGCTCGGTCAACCGACTATGATATATAGTGAATATTTTGTAGAAAATAGAATGTCTGGTGACAGATGAAAAGCAGCATAAAGAATAGCGGTGAAATTCAAACAAAGGAACCTTACATCAAATGTAAGTGGTGTAGATGGCAGCAACAACTTCCGCTCACAGAGTTTCGTGAGGGCGATATACACATCTGTCTGGAGTACAGACGTGTGATTGTTCATGAGCAGGAAATTGCCCTGACTGTAAAAGAGTTCGACATCCTGCTCCTTCTCATTATGAACCCCAACCGGGTATTTACCTATGAGCTTATCATGGACTTGGTGTGGCACGAGGATTACGCCTACTATTCCCGGAAAGCCATCAATAACCATGTATGCAATCTGCGAAAAAAGTTAAAGACAGAACCGGACGATCCTGATTATATCAAAAGTGTTACCGGTGTCGGATATAAATTTGCACTGCCGTAAAGCTGACGAACATTCTTTAATAGTCCGTCAGCTCCACAATTACATTACTCTGCTGATACAGCCAGTCCGTAAATTCTTTCGGGCTGGCTGTTCCTGTTTTTACAGCCTTTTTTCTCTGTAAGGCTTCTTTCTTAAAGTCGGAA
>ENA-UOIV01002625-UOIV01002625.1-human-gut-metagenome-genome-assembly--contig:-C59-NODE-2625-length-11763-cov-5.915357_pt1 | contig 11763 bp, 7 predicted proteins | sample MGYA00242333_ERZ723880 | MGnify/ENA metagenome assembly ERZ723880 | reverse complement strand
AGGCGACATACAAGCCATAAGCATGATGAGTATTCTTCACTGCAAGTTGGAGTGAATCGGCAAAATGATAATCGTACCAACCTACCAATCTGAGTGCTATCGCATCAGTATTAAGAGCATCTTGAAGCGAAATCTTTATTGGAGCTGAAAAGTTCAAACCCTCCTTACGGGATCTATCGTTATTGATATTAAAACCATAAAATTTTTTTAGAGATTTTGAATTACGGCCATTAATGTCTATATTGAGCTTATTCGCACTCAAAACACCATCATCCAAAATGATGCCAGTCAAACTAGAATCGCTGTCTCCAGCAGTTAATTTTACGTCAGCAAATGTCGTGTTCAAATGAGCTCGCTGCGCTAATCTCAATCCCGCCACATCTCGCCCCGTAGTGCTTCCTGAACGATCAAGATTGAGCGTAAAACCATCAGCAAAGACGACAGGGCTTGACTTGTCTGCATCGATGCCTCTGGATGCGGTACCGTTTAAAAGAGTACTTTCAGTATTAAACGTCAAAGCCGAAGTCGTCCCGCCATTCGCTCGAATGATCACGCCATCCCCTTCACGGCGGAGTATTAGCTTTCCGCCGTTGAACGCTATGTCAGAAGCGCCTGTCAAACCTGTCTCAACCACCGAGGCTTGGTCATTCGTTGTATTGTTGTTGATTAAGCGAAGTTCAGCATCTGGAGCAATTGTTATCGTTACTCCTGATCCAATAATAGTTCTCTTATCTGAGGTGATCGTTTCATTGTTGGTAAAGTTTCGGTCAGAGTTTATTTCGATATCATTATTATGACCCGCAAATGCAACACCATCAAAAACCAAATTAAGAGCCAATACTAAGGCAGTAAACCTTCCGTACTTCATCTACTCTCCCCTTATAAAATATTTAAATAAAAGTCTTTGAATCTGGAGAGAAATAATCAACTTCGTATCCAAGTTCAAAAATTTGAACTACGAAATAAAGGCATCAGCAGCCGCACAAATACAGCCATCCGCGCAATTTTTCTTAGGTTTTCTAAAGACGAAAATTCATTTTCGCGCTAGCTGACTTTATAGATACGAAATATCTCTGTCAAGGAAAACAAATACAAGCAGAAATACGAAAAGAAAACACCATAGATTACTTGTCAACACTCCTAAATCGACACCCTGATCCACATCTCCTCTGACCATTAGAAGAATATTCTGCTATCAACAGTAACGTATTCATCAAAGAAGTGAATACACAAGAATATCGCGCCATGAAATACTTCTGTGATGTGATAAGCAGATGCCAAAGAATTTAACGAACCGGTGCACCATCAACAAATATTATGTGCCTAAATATTCTCTGCGGAAAAGAGCTTAATGATTCCTATTTAATGAAATGGTCCCGGTTATTCTTATAAAACAGAAATAACCCTCTGCGATCACAGAATAAATTAAAGCCAAAAGAAGGATGGTTTTAGTTATAGACCTTCCAGGCATCAAGACAAAAATATCGCAGCTTAAAAAAGCAATTATCGCGTTCAAAGCTTTGTACTTCCGTACATTATTGATGGTTTCCTGCCAATGACCCGGCTCTAATGCCGACACACTGAAGGAAACTCACCTAAAACGGAATACTGAAGATGTAAGAGCGTTCTTCTATACGAAGAACCGAGGCCTCCTCGGCGTCTTCCCACCTATGCCCCATGCCAAAGTCTCCAATGCCGCAGCGCATGGAGGAATAAATGGGAAGACTTTATTATTTGTTATTTATTGATTTTCCAGTGCCTTATTTTTATTGTTGAGAATATCAATCTCCAGACGGTTGTATGGAATTTCGATGCCGGCTTCAGCAAATCGGCGAAGCAGATTCATCATGATGTCGGTCTTAATGCCTGCCGTGCCGTTCACCGGATCTTCAACCCAGAAATTGACATTGAGATCAATCCCTGAACTTGCAAATCGCGAAACGGAAGCCCAGGGTTTGCGGTCCTTCGGAATACGAGGGCGATCTCTGCCGACTTCATCGAGCATCAGTTCAAGCGCTTTTTTCACATCGGCGTTGTAAGCCACTGAGATCTCAACCGTCTGAAGCGTCGGCGAATCCGAATAGGAAAGGTTCTGTACCTGCGAGGTAACGAACGACTCATTCGGAACGATGCTTTCAACGCCGCCCGCACTCCTCACGACCGTAAAGCGCGTATTGATTTCCGTCACCTTGCCGGTGAAGCCGCCGACCGTTACGAGGTCGCCGATCTTCACAGACTTGTCGAGCAGGATGATGAAGCCCGACACGTAATTCGAAGCAATCTTCTGGAGTCCGAAGCCTAAGCCGACGCCGAGCGCACCGCCGAAGACCGAGAGAATAGTGAGATCAATGCCGACCGTACCCAAGCCGATGATGACCGCGATCACCATCAGGAAAATTCGAACAACGCGGCCGAGCACAACCTTAATGTTGCCCGTCAGACTCTTCGCATCGGTGATCGTCTGTTCGATCATCTCGCTGATCCAATTAGCAGCAGCAACGGTGAGCAGGACCGAGCAGACTGCCATAAAGAGCTTCCATACGGTCATGTTGCCCGAACCGATTGGAATGGCCGTCGCGTCAAGCACATCAACGAGGTGCGTGAGGACCCCGAAGAACTGCAGAATCGCCAAAATCCAGAACGTGACGACGATCGACTTCGTAATGCGGGGTGAAATGATGCTCGAACCCACCATTGCCTGCAGAAGTCCCAAAACGATTGCAAGCAGTGAGTAGGCATAAAAGAAGCTGTAGGCGACCTTTAAGAGCACCAGACTGGATGCCTGATACCCCATCATCACTGCGCCGTAGGCACAGCACGCCGTTACGGAACCGGCCGCAAGTCCGAAAGCAATGGCATTGACAACGCTCAGCGCAAGACGCTTCATGCGCTGCGTAAACCGCTCTTTAAGCTCATGCGGCGGCATATGTCGGGCAACGACGCTGCGCACAAGCTTTGAACACATCAGGCCGGCCAATACGGCAACGACGATAACGCAGAGCTGGAAAAGGACATTGCCCCAAGTGAGGCCTTCCAAAAGCTTTTCAAAGAAAACGACAAAGTAATTGGTCGTATCGGCAATGGCGTCAGTGAGGTGTTCCGTACCCATCGACAAATCAGGCCCATGCACAGCAGCATCGGCCGCTTCTGCTGCTGCGGATGAGGCTGCAGCGGTTTCAGTAATTGCCATATATTCAACTCCAATCGGTGTCTAAGCTGATGAATTGCAAAAAATAAATGTCAGCCGCATCTCTGCAGGCAAAGCGGGCTGTCCAAAAGCTGCACGGATCATAACGGCACAGTGCGATTTTTGGCGGATACAAATGATTGGGGTTTAATTACACCCCTGTCTTCCTTTCTGCTCGCTTTCCCGAAGATGGTTTACAAACACAGCGCCATTGCAAGGAAAAAACCATATTCACGGGAAACCCGCCGAACAGCAAAAATTCTGGAACAAGACATTGTTAAGCACAAACTATCAGGGTCTGTCACTTCTATCCTAACAACGCTGACGCCATCATTGAACATTCTGGCTCTATAGTGGAGTCAGTTCCTCACTCTCATCGCACCGAGCCGCCGCATGCGACACATCTTCGAGCAGCTTCCCTACTTTCTGCCGGCCGAGCCCGCTCCTTTCGCACGGCTTTTCCTCACCGAAGGCATTCGCCGCAAGGTTGCCAAAGGCGAACTCCTCAAACGCGGCGGAGAATCCCAGCGTCTTTTCTTTTTGGAGTCGGGGCTTTGTGCTTATTACGCTGCGGAAGCGGAGAATCACCGTCCGACGATCCTCTCTGTTTTGCTCCCCGGCCGCGCGATGGGTGACCTTACAGCCAGCGTGGGCACACGCTGCAATGTATTCACGCGGGCGCTTGAAAAAAGCGTCGTGCGCGTCGTGCCGCCCGCGGTGCTCACCGCCGCACTGATGAAGGATCCGGCACTCGCTCAGCTTGAAATCCGCTCCGTCATTGCCAAAGAGGAATCCATTCTGGAATGGCATGACGGCGAACTTCATTCGCCCGCCTGCCGAACGGATTGTGATCTGTGCTAAAGCCCTCTGCCGAGCAGAAAATGTGTCGCCCAGCAGCGGCTGGCACAGACTGCCGCTCACGATATCTGCCGAGCGCATCGGCGAGATTGTCAACCTCAACCGCGTGAGCGTTGCCCGACAGCTGTCCTTCTGGATGAAAGCAGATCTTGTTCGCCGAGACGGGCGAAAACTGCTTTTTTCCGACCAGCTCTTTGCCGCCGTTGACGACTGGATTGAGAATCCCGTGCCGAAATGCCCGCTGCCGGCCTAAACGGCAAACGGCTCCGAGGTGATGAGACCAAGAAGCCGTTTGAGCTTAGCCGAATGAAGATCGAATGGCTTCGATCTGACTGGAATGACGTTACTTCAGAGTGCGGATGTACTCTGCCGCAGAATCCACAGCGATGCGCCCCGAATTAACGGCGAAGCCTACCGTCGAGCCCGCCATCAAAAGATCATACGAGTCGCCGTACATGCCGCCCACATCGTTTCCGGCCGCGTAAAGCCCCGGAATCGGGTCCTCTTCGGGCGTAACGACTTCAAAGCGTTCATTGGCCTTAATGCCGCCCAAGGTCCCAAGAGAGCTCGCCACGGACTTGATTGCATAGAAAGGACCGGTCTTCACTTCGCGCAGATATTTCGGGTCCTTGGCAAATTCAGCATCGTGACGAACGTCACAGTAGCCGTTGTATTCCGCCACTGTCTTCTTGAGCTTATCGGCATTCATGCCGGTCGCTTTCGCGAGACCGTCGAGCGTATCCGCCTTAAAAGCCCAGCCAGCCTGCACCGCACCATCCCAGTCCTTCTGGAAGTCGGTAAGCTTGGTGCCGACCGGCACCATTACGCCGACGCCGAGGTCAATGCCCTGATCCTTTTCCATATGATCAAGCGTCTTCTGGTCATAGACCACGAACATCGTTCCGCCGATGCGTTCCAGGGCGTTGCCGGCAAACGGCCATTCGAGCATGATTTCTTCGTTGCAGAACCGTTCGCCCTTGGGCGACAGCCAGAGATGCGGCTGCTTGGCGGTAGCGCTGACCTGATTGGTCGTGGAAACGCCGCGGGGCCCCGGACGATAAGAGGCCTGCACCTCCGTGCCTTCCTTCCCGCCGCCAACGGCCCAGGCCATCTGGATGCCGTCGCCGGTCTTGCCCGTCTGCGCGAGGCCGTCCGCATCGGCAAAGCGGAGATATTTCTCACGCATGGTCTTGTTGTCAAAGAAGCCGCCCGTCGCAATGATGGTCGCCTTGGAACGGATGGTGATCTTGTCGCCCGCTTTGTTCGTCGCTTCAACGCCGACCACGCGGCCGTTTTCGGTAATGAGCTTCTGTCCCCAAGTGTTCGTCAGAAGCGTCTGCCCGGCTTTCTTGTACTTGTCGATAAAGAGGTTGATCCAGCCCGCACCGCGGCCCTCGTAAATGTGCCAGGTGTACAGACCGTTGGGATAGTTGGAAAAGAGCTTTTCGAACTTCACGCCGTTCTTGATCATCCAGTCAATCGTGTCGGCGGAGCGGTCAACGAAGGCCCGGACCATGCGCGCATTGCCGCGCCAATGACCGTAATTCATGATTTTCATGAATGCTTCGTCTTTGGTGAGACCATAGTTCCAGTTGCGCTGCATAGCACTCTCAACGGCAAAGATGCCTTCGGAATATTTGCCGGTGCCGCCCGGAAGACCAGACTTTTCAAGCGTGATGACCTTCATGCCCTTTTCGGCGGCTGCCCAGGCAGCTGCGGTGCCGGACGCACCCGCGCCGATTACGCAGAGGTCGGCTTCATAAGCCGCATCCGCAGCAAATGCAGGATTCATCATCATGACTGCTGCCGCGGCAGCAGCCGTAATCGCGAATTGTTTCATTCTTGCTCTCCTTTGAATCAGCGGGCGTCCCTAGAGACGCGGGCTCTTTTTCAAAGGAAGAGTGTTGATCAGCAAGACAAATTTCGTCTGTAGCACAAACTACAAAATGAGCTCAGGAAAAACACGCAGACCGCAAACGGATAAACGCATTCTTCACCGTCTGCGCCGAAAATGAGCATATGCAGGCTCCCGACTGCCTGCGGCCATTCAAAAGGAAAATGACATGTCCAACCTCTCTCGTCGCAAGTAGCTTAAAACCGCTGCGCTTACCACAACACTCTTTGCCGGCGCTTCATCTGCATCTGCCAAAGCTTTTGATCCGATGCCCGAAAAGTGGGATGAAACGTTCGATGTTGTCGTCATTGGTTCCGGATTTGCCGGTCTTGCCGCCGCTATTGAAGCTCGGCTGGCCGGCGCTTCGGTCTGCGTATTGGAGAAGATGCGCGTCATCGGGGGCAATTCCATCATCAACGGCGGCATCATGGGCGTTCCGGGAACACCCATGCAGAAAAAAGAAGGCCTCGAAGACTCGCCGGAACTCATGGCCAAAGACATGATGACCGAAGGGGGCGGTCTCAACCAGCCCGAAAAAGTGCGGCACCTCTGCGAAGAGGCGCTCCCGACCTGGGAGTGGACCATCCAAACGCTCGGCGTTGAATGGGTCGAGGAGCGCGTGGCGCAGGAAGGCGGTCATTCCGTGCCGCGCTGCGCGATTGTTAAAAACGGCTCCGGTTCCGGCATTGTCCTCAAGGAAGCTGCCAAGCTTGAAGCGCTTGGGGTCAAACCGCGCACCCGCACTTATTTGGAGCGCATCATTCGGGATGCCGACGGCCGAGTGAAAGGCGTTCAAGTTCGTGAGGGCTACAGCTTCCCGAAGGCCGATTCGGGGAAGGTGAAGTTCATCGCCGCCCGCAGAGCCGTTGTACTCTGCCACGGCGGCTTCGGAGCTGATATCAAATACCGCTCCATTCAGGATCCGAAGCTCACGGAGAAACTCGGCACCACTTGCCAGCCGGGCGCTACCTCTGAAGCCTGGCGCGAGGCTGCCCGCATCGGCTGCCAATTGATTCAAACGGACTGGATCCAGTGTGCGCCTTGGACCTCGCCCGTCGAAAAGGGGATGGGCATTGCGCTTTTCTTTGCTCAGGGCGCTGCGGCCATGTTCGGCGTGTGGGTGCAGGATAAGACCGGAGAACGTTTCGTGGATGAACTTGCCAACCGGAAAGTTCGAGCCGACGCCATCATGACGCTCCTCAATGAAGGTATTCACTGCTACGCGGTAGCGGATGCCAAAGGCGTCGAACCGATGGGCATTTCTCGCCCCGGCCTGCTGCAGAAAATGCTCGAACGAGGCTGCGTGAAGCAGTATGAAACGCTCGAAGCGCTCGCCGCCGGTGAAAAGATCAATATTGAGGGTCTTCGAAAGAGTGTCGAGGAATGGAACAGCGCCGTTAAGAGCGGCACAGATGCACATTTCAAACGCTATGTCAATAAGAAGGCCCCGCCAATGGGAACCGGACCTTGGTACGTTTCGACAATGGTGCCTAAAGTTCATCACTGCATGGGCGGGATCTATACGGATATGCAGGCGCGGGCGCTCGATATCTCGACCGATGAACCGATCCCAGGCCTTTTCGCTGCCGGCGAAGCGACGGGCGGCGTGCACGGTGCTGTTCGCCTCGGCTCCTGCGCCGTCACAGACTGCTTGGTCTACGGCCGCATTGCGGGCCGCACAGCGGCTCAAAATGAAAGCTGGATGTGAATAAACAGGAGGCAGCCAACGGCTGAATCGAGTTCGGCCTAAGGGCTTTGAAGGCGGCCCGCGCACTGAGCGCTGCCGCCTTTGTGGTCAATCTTCGCCGAGGCGCTTGCAGTCGGCGACGGGTCAGCCGCAGGCGGGACACGCTTCAATCAGTCAGGGAGCGACGCATCCCTCGGTAGGCTTAGGGCAATGAATAAGCGCGCGACTCAGGTTTCGGGCGTTGCGCCGCACTCTAAGTCCAAATACTGCAGACACCGTCTGCCGCTTCAAATTCCGCTCCCGAGGAATCCCTTATGCAGCTCACAATCCCTCATACCATTGTCCTCATCTCCCGCCCCGTCCCGCAGGCCGAACCGGCCCCTGAAATAAACGCACAGACGCTTGCGGCCGAGTTCTTTGGCAACATCCAAAGGAAAATCGTGAGACTTGAGGGCGATCTCGGTCTTCGCCTTTTGAAAATCCTCGACTTTAAAGGCGAGGATGCCATTCACAAACGCTTTCGCTTTGCTGCTGCCTCAAGCGAAAACCCCGGTCTGCGCCGTCGGGCAGCCTTTGCCGGCTCCCTTACGCCCGCGATTTGGGCGAGTCTTGCTCAAGATATTGACTACCGCACTCGTTTTGCTGTTCTTCACGATCCCTGTACCGTGAAAGTCCTTTCCAACTGGTCGCTCGCCGCAGCTGTCAAAGGCGATATCACTGCTGCGCAGATGCTGCTGAAGAGTCTTTCGGCGAACGGCTGCGAGCCTCGGCACATGGAAAAGCTCATGACTGAAGTGGATCTCTCGGGCAACAAGACCTTTCGTCTCCAGCTCAAACGCCTGCTCTCTAAAGGTCTCTGGGGCAGCAGCTCCTTTACGCTCGACGATGACGTTGAGCGTGATCTTGCGCTCGAAGCGGCTTTTGCTCAAGCATCCAACGCCTTGACAGCAGGCAAAGACCCCCATCCGATCAAAACCAAGGGCGAGGCGGCAAACCAGAAAAACGAGACAAATGAAACAAACGAGACAAAGGAAAGGCTGCTCTCGCCGATTGCTTTCGGTCTCATTGACCGCATGGCATTTCTGACGAGCTTCTTCCAAAACGGAGAGCTGACGGAGACTCTTCAGAAAATGCTCCTCGACGCAGCCGTACTGCCCCTCACCTGCTCCGAAATCGCCGCACTGATACGAGTACTGCCTAAAGACACTCATTTTGATCCGATACTCAACAGCGCTGCCGAGCTTCAGGATCCGGAAATCAACATTGCGCTCTCTGAGCGTCCCCGCCTGCCCAGACTTGCGCTGAAGTTTCTGCGCGACGACTGGAGCTATGCCGTGCGACGCAACCGGCTGGCCAATCCGCAAATGCTTAGAAACGTGGAGCCCATCGATATTAAAAGACAGCTCGATCAAGACCCCACGCTCATCGATGATGCGGCCGAATTCGAGATTGAAGCCGTCGTGTCTGCCGCTCCTCACCTAGTCTCCAGATCCTTTTTCTAGCGGGATACGGGAAAAATCCAAGCCAATTCCGAATGCATGCTGTGCGCCTGCCCATCCTGAGAAACTGCAGGATTTCAAGGCTTCACGGCACCCAGCAATATGGAATAACCGTTTGCTCACATTTGCGCCTCAGCGCATCGGCTATACTTGCCCGCTATTGCAAAATCGGGTGCGGCCGGCATGCCGCCGCGCCCGGCACCTGCTCCCCGCCTTCGCCGATGTCCGCTGCTCGAAAGTGCGCAGACCCTTCACGACCCAAACGGCCGTGAAATCCTGATAGCCGTGAAGTCCGGGAGCATGAACCCAACTACATCCGGGAGCTGCACCTTCAGGAGCACTGCGGTGCGCCTCCCTTCAAGGAAAGAACGGACGATGGCCCAATTCAACACGGTGCAGGAAGCTCTTGAAGATCTCAAGAACGGCAAGATCATTCTCGTCACCGACGACCCGGATCGCGAGAACGAAGGCGACTTCATCTGCGCGGCGGAATTCGCCACCCCTGAAAATGTCAACTTCATGGCTACGCACGGCAAAGGGCTCATCTGCATGCCCATGTCGGCTGAATATGCCAAGAAACTCGACCTGCACCAGATGGTCGAGAACAATACGGACAATCATTCGACTGCGTTCACGGTCTCCATTGACCATATCGACACGACGACCGGGATTTCTGCCTACGAGCGCTCTGTGACCGCGATGAAGTGCGTGGCCGACGACGCTCGTCCCGAAGACTTCCGTCGTCCCGGTCATATGTTCCCGCTGCTCGCGAAGAAAAACGGCGTGCTTGAGCGCAACGGCCACACCGAAGCAACGGTGGATCTCTGCCGCCTTGCCGGCCTCAAGGAAGTGGGGCTGTGCTGCGAAATCATGCGAGACGACGGCACGATGATGCGCACGCCCGAATTGATTGAGCTTGCTAAGCAATACAACCTGAAGTTCATTACCATCAAGGATCTTCAGGCCTACCGCAAAATTTACGAGAAGCTCGTCGACCGCGTGGCCGTCGTGAAGATGCCGACGAAGTACGGTGAATTCCGCGCCTACGGCTACGTGAACCGCTTGAACGGCGAGCACCACGTGGCGCTCGTCAAGGGCGAGATCGGCGACGGCAAGGATCTTCTCGTCCGCGTGCATTCCGAATGCTTAACGGGCGACTGCTTTGGGTCGCTGCGCTGCGACTGCGGTCAGCAGTTCGCCGCCGCAATGACGCAGATTGAGAAGGAAGGCCGGGGCATCCTGCTCTATATGCGCCAGGAAGGCCGCGGCATCGGTCTCATCAATAAGCTGCGTGCCTATGAGCTGCAGGAAAAGGGGCTCGATACGCTCGAAGCAAACCTTGCGCTCGGCTTTAAGGGCGACGAACGAGAGTACTTTACCGGCGCGCAGATTCTGCGTGACTTGGGCGTCAAGAGCATGCGTCTCCTGACGAACAATCCCGACAAGGTCTATCAGCTCGAAGAATTCGGCATCGTCATTACTGAGCGTGTGCCCATCCAGATGGATGCCACTGCCTACGACCTCTTCTATCTGAAGACCAAAGCCGACCGCATGGGTCACCTTTTCAAGTATTGATCCCAAACTGCCTCTAGGGTCCCCCTTCCCGGAAAATCGCGAGGACAGGGGCAAACCCAACAGGTTAAAGAGATCTCGGATTTTCTTCGGGATCTCTTTTGTTTTACGAGCGTTGCAGTCTGTCAGTTTATTAGCAGCTGCACGAAGGCCTTCGTCAAGGAATGGTTGGGCAAACGGTTCGCAGCCGTTTCGCTGCGCCGGCATGCCATACGGGTCATCATGCAAAGTGACTGAGCTAACAGCTTGTTTATAGAGCGGCACGCAACTGCCGCCGCAGCGGCATTGCGCATCTCGTGCTGCGGCTCCTTTTGACCTGGTTCCGATGCAGTTCTCTGAGCTGCTCCCGATCTACTTTTTTCCTTGGCTGAGACGGTCGATCATTCCATCGAGAGGCTATAGAAAGACTCGTTTCAGCTCAGCCCGCAGACAGCCCTCCTGATCTTTGTTGTGAATGGGCTGCCCCCGCCTGCGCTGTCTTCCTGCCGCATATCAGTCGTGGTGCACGCTGCCGCTTCTAGACGGTCATTGGTAAAAGCAGGGCCGTCACGGGAGATGCGGGGTTGATCAAAGAGCCGCCAAATAGAGTCATCGGCTTGGGTTACGCCTTGGACGAATTTTTAATCGATCCCGGCCGCGAAGGGCTGCAGCTGAGCTGTGCGCCCAAATACCTCTTTGCGCCTTGCAAGCTTTTCCTCCAGAAGCGCAGTTTGCCCAGCATCACCATCAGAATCGACGCAGCTTCACCAACATACAGATTACACGGCAAAGACCACAAAAGAAGCGGCCAAGCCAATCCCCCAATTGGGAGCAGAAGCTTGCTCACACTTAAATGGCCGTCAGAAAACACTTTCTCGGCACTCGCTATCAAAGAACAAAATTGATCGGCACCGATACAGGCCGAATCTCTTTTCAAAGAATGGCAATGGTTGCTTGAGCCGCTGATGAAGCTCAATTCAGGTCTGAAAAAAGACTGGCAGAGAAGGCAACGCTCGATAGCTGAGCAAAAACAGATACACTGTTTTTAACTCGTGATGCCGTTTTACACGAGATCTTAAAAGCATCG
>ENA-UOIV01002603-UOIV01002603.1-human-gut-metagenome-genome-assembly--contig:-C59-NODE-2603-length-11838-cov-12.657303_pt1 | contig 11838 bp, 9 predicted proteins | sample MGYA00242333_ERZ723880 | MGnify/ENA metagenome assembly ERZ723880 | reverse complement strand
TAAGCAACCAAAAAAACAGCCCGGACCGGCGCCGCGGATGCGGCGCCGTTCCGGCCTGTTTTGGTATTTCACGACGTGTCCGGAGACGGGATGCGTCCGGACAAAACCGAAGCCCGGCGGTTTCCCGCCGGGCGATGTTCGCGCCGCTTGCGCGGAGCGCATGATTCCTTGGGACGAAATAGTGGATAAACGCCGCAGAAATCTTATTTCAGGAGTTTGATTTTGCCGAGCAGAGGAACCTCTTTCTCTTCCTCTTTGCAGGCGGCGACAAGGCCCATGATCCAGAAAATGAACACCACGATGCTGGCGATTCCGCCGATGATCGCACCGACGATGGTGATCCGGGCGATGATGCTGCACACGATGCCAGCCAGGAAAATGACAAGGGCCTGATTCAGGTGGAACTTCGCACCCTCCTTGTCGCCCGCGAAAAACGCGATGATCCAGCCGATCCAGGTGATGTACGCGACAATACCGGTCGTTTTTTTGTTCACGAAATAACCTCCTCAAAATTTCCCAAGGCTCCTCTTTATCTTACCCCATTCGACAGCAATTGTCAAAGGAACCTGCAAATTTTACAGGGGAATCTCATGAAAAGATATGCATAAAAATTTGTTCTTATGCATCACATGTGGGTTCGCGGCGGAAAAACGGCGTATATTTATTCCCCGCGGCCGCCCACCGCCCGGCTTAACGCCGGATAGACCGCGAGCGCCAGCGCGCCGCCGGCCAGCGCGGTCACAAACTGCGGCCAGGAAAACATCACCGACAGCATCTGCGCCTGCTTGGGCGGCACATTGGGGAGCATCCCCAGGATCGCCGGAACCGTCAGCCACAGCGCCGCACATTTCGCACCGGCGCCGATCAGCACGCCGGCCGCCCGCCGGCCCGTGCCGTGCAATTTCCCGAGGAAAAACCACGCCGCCGCGGCGATCACCGCGTTTCCAAGCGCGATCGCTGGTACGATGAAGGGCACCGGTGTCATGCCGAGCAGCGCCGCCAGAATCGACGAGACGACCCCGCAGGCCACCCCCGACCAGAGCCCCACGCTGGCCGCCGCCAAAATCAGGACCAGATTGACCAGCGAGCCGGTCACCAGCTGGTTGATGCTGAACGGCCCGGCGATCACCGCCCCCGCAGGCAGCATCCTGCCGACGATCTGCGCAAGCAGCACAAGCGCCGTGCACAGCGCCGTGCGGGTGATCCATTTTACCTTTTCATCCGTATGGGTCATTGGAACGCCTCCTCACGGGTATCATGATACGCAAAAGGGATCGTTTTTCAAGACTGTCGGGCGGCCTTTGCCCGCGGGACGGGAAACCGGAAAGATCTCACCTGCTGATCTCGTCGAGGGTGCGGTCGAAGGCGGGCAGATACTCCCGCAAAAAAATGTCGACGGCGGGGATCCCCATCTCACGCAGGGCGGCGAGCTGGGATTCGCGGGCGCTGAGGAAATCGTCGTTGCCCATGCGGATCTCCTCGATGCACTTGACGAGCGCGGAGAGCTTGTCCGCGGCCTTGACGAGCCGGCGGACCTGCGGGTCCTCCTCGAAGAAGCAGGGACGGTACCGTTCGGCCAGCTCGGAGGGCAGGGTGGCGAGCAGCCGGCCGGCGGCGGCCTCCTCGATGGCCTTGTAGCTCTCCTTGATGGCGGGATTGTGGTATTTGACGGGGGTGGGCAGGTCGCCGGTGAGGATCTCGCTGCAATCGTGGTAGAGGGCGCAGAGCACCACCCGCGCGGGGTCCGCCCCCTCGATGAGGGCGAGCGCGTGGGCAAAATAAGCGGTTTCGAGGGTGTGCTCGCTGAGGTTCTCGGTGCGGGAATTACGCATGAGGCCCCAGCGGCTGATGTATTTCATTCGGGAAAGCATCGCAAAAAATCCATAGGGTTCCATCATCCTGCTCCTTTCCTGGGCGGTCTTCTGCATCAAATGATACCATATCGGGCACTGAAAGAAAAGAAAGCCTTTGCAGGAAAATTTTCGGCGGGCTTTTAAACGCCGTCATTTGTGGTATAATTTAGTAAGGTGTTTTCGCCCATTTGTCAGCTTGGAGGTTTTGCAATGCCGCTCACGTCACAGACGCAGAATAAGGGCAGCTGCCGCAGGGCGTTTCTGATCGCACTGGTGACAGCCGCCGTCATCTTTCTCCCGTTCATCATCTGGGACAAGGGGTACTTTTTCTTTTACGGGGATTTTAACGTCCAGCAGATCCCGTTCTATAAGCTCGCCCACGAGGCGGTGCGGTCCGGGGATCTCTTCTGGAACTGGTATACCGACCTGGGCGCCAACTTTATCGGCTCCTACAGCTTCTACCTGCTCGGGAGCCCGTTTTTCTGGCTGACCCTGCCCTTCCCCACCTCCTTCGTCCCCCATCTGATGGGACCGCTGCTCATTCTCAAGCACGCCTGCGCCGCCTTCACCGGCACCCTCTACCTCAAGCGGTTTGTGAAGGAACGCGATTATGCCGTCTTCGGCGGGCTGCTTTACGCCTTTTCCGGGTTCGCCGTCTACAACGTCTTCTTCAACCACTTCCACGAGGCGATCGTCTTCTTCCCGCTCCTGCTCGTCGGGCTTGAGGAGCTGATCGTCCATAACCGCCGGGGCGTCTTCGCCCTTGCCGTCGCAATCAACGCCTTTGTGAACTACTGGTTCTTCATCGGCGAGGTCGTTTTCGTCGTCCTCTATTTCATCATCCGCGCCCTCTCCCCCGACTGGCGCATGAACCTGCGCCGCTTCTTCTGGACGGCGTTTGAATCGGTGCTCGGGCTCCTGCTTTCAATGGCGCTCTTCCTGCCCGCCGTCCTGGCGATCATGGGCAACCCGCGCACCGGCGCGGACGAGCTGCTCAGCGGCTGGAACCTCTGGCTCTACTGGCACCAGCAGCTCTACCCCGCGATCGTCTCCTCCGCCTTCTTCCCGCCCGACCTGCCCAGCCGCCCCAACCTCTTCCCCGACCGCGGGGCCAAGTGGGCCTCCCTTTCGGCGTGGCTGCCCTTCGTCAGCATGACCGGCGTCATCGCCTACGTCCGCTCCAAGCGCGACTGGCTCCGCCGCATCCTGCTCGTCTGCGCCGTCGTCGCGCTCGTGCCCGGGCTCAACAGCATCTTCATCCTCTTCAACAACTCCTACTACGCGCGCTGGTACTACATGCCCATCCTGCTGATGGCGCTCGCCACCGTGCTCGCGCTTGAAAACCGCTCGGTCGACCTCGACAAGGGGTTCCGGTGGACGCTCCTGTTCACCGCCGTCGTCACCGCCATCCTCGGCCTCACCCCCACCCTCCAGTCGGACGGCGGCGTCAAGATCGGGCTGGCCAAATATCCCGAACGGTTCGCGGCCACCGCCGGCATCGCGATGCTCGGCCTCCTCGCGCTCTGGCTCATCATCCGCCGCTGGCGAAACACAAGGGGCTTCATGCGCATCATGACCGCCGCGCTCTGCTTTGTGTGCGCGTGCTATTCGATCACCTTCATCGCCACCGGCAAGACCCATTCGGACAAGCCCGATTTCCTGCGCGACACCGCGCTGGCGGGCCGCTATGAGCTTGAGCTGCCCGACGACGGCACCTTTGCCCGCACGGACATCTACCACGGCATGGACAACCTCGGCATGTTCTGGCACCTGCCCAACATCCAGACCTTTCACTCGATCGTGCCCGTCTCGATCATGGAGTTCTACCCCAAGGTGGGCGTCAAGCGGGACGTCTCCTCCAAGCCCGAAACGGAGTATTACCAGCTGCGCCCGCTGCTTTCGGTGCGCTGGCTCTTCATCAAGACGGACGACCCCGAGCAGGAGCCGATGCCCGGCTGGGAGCCCCGGTCGGTCCAGCTCGGCTACAACCTCTACGAGAACGAATATTTCATCCCCATGGGCTTCACCTACGACTACTATATCACCGTGCGCGACCTCGAGGAGGTCCCCGAGGAGGACCGCGCCGCCGTGCTGCTGCACGCGCTCGTCCTCAAGGACGAGGCGGCCGCCCGCCACGGCGATATCCTCGAATATATGCCCAAGGAATACTACGGCGGCCTCGACGAGGAGGACTATTACGCCGACTGCCTCGCGCGGCGGGAGACCGCGGGCTATGAATTCACGACCGACAACCGCGGCTTCACCTCCCGCATCGACCTGCCGCGGGAAAACCTCGTCTTCTACTCGGTGCCCTACGATTCCGGCTGGTCCGCCACCGTGAACGGCCAGCCCGCCCAGATCGAAAAGGCCGCGCTCGGTTTCATGGCGGTGCGCGCCCCCGCCGGGGACAACGTCATCCGCTTCACCTACACGACGCCCGGCCTCTACGCCGGCGTCCTCCTCACGCTGGGCGCGGCGCTGCTGCTCGTCATCTACCTGCTGCTCTGGAAGCGGTACGGCAGAACGCCCGACGACCCGCCCCGGCCTCCCCTGCGGGAGATGACCGACGAGCTGGAGGACGGGGAGCCTCCGGCCGAGTGGGAGGAGACGGGCGCGGAGCCGCCGGAGGGCGGCGGCGCGCCCGGCGGCGGGGAAGCCGGGCCCGGCGCGTCCGGCATCGACGATGCGGACGGGACGCGCGAAGAGGACGCGGACGGCCCGCCTGAGCCGCCGCCCGCCTCCTGGTTTGATGAAATGCCCGATTCCGGGGAGGAAACGCGATGAATGAAATTTTATACCTGGTCATCCCCTGCTACAACGAGCAGGAGGTGCTGCCCGAGACCTCCAAACGCCTCAAGGCAAAGCTGGGCGGCATGATCGCCGCCGGGACCGTCTCCCCGCAGAGCCGCGTCCTCTTTGTGGACGACGGCAGCCGCGACACGACCTGGCAGCTCATCTCCGAGCTGCATGAGCGCGACCCGCTCTTTTCCGGCCTCAAGCTCTCCCACAACCAGGGCCACCAGAACGCGCTCGTGGCGGGGCTCACCGTGGCCAAGGACCTCTGCGACATCGCCATCTCGATGGACGCAGACCTGCAGGACGACGTCGACGCGGTCGACCGGTTCGTCGCCGAGTACCAGGCGGGCAGCGACATCGTCTACGGCGTGCGCTCCTCCCGCAAAAAGGACACCCTCTTCAAGCGCACCACGGCGGTCGGCTACTACCGCTTCCTCCGGTGGATGGGGGTGGAGATCGTCCAGAACCACGCCGACTACCGCCTCATGAGCCGCCGCGCCCTCGAGGCGCTCTCCCAGTACGGCGAGGTCAACCTCTTCCTGCGCGGCATCGTGCCGCTCATCGGCTTTCGCACCTCGGTCGTGGCCTACGAGCGCAGCGAACGGTTCGCGGGCGAATCCAAATACCCGCTGAAAAAGATGCTCTCCTTTGCCGTCGACGGCATCACCTCCTTCTCGGTCAAGCCCATCCGCCTCATCACCACCCTCGGGGTGCTGATCTTCGCGGTCAGCGTGCTCTGCCTGCTCTGGCTGCTCGTCACAAAGCTCTTCGGCCACACGGTCGAGGGCTGGACCACCCTCATGGGTTCCGTCTGGGCGCTCGGCGGCATCCAGCTGCTCTGCCTGGGAATCCTCGGCGAATATATCGGCAAGATCTATAAGGAGGTCAAGCACCGCCCCCGCTTTGTGATCGACCAGCTTCTCAACGACTGAAGCGGACGCTGTCCATACAATGAAACACCGGGCCGCTGCCATTGGCAGCGGCCCGGTTCTTTTGATTGCGGCAGGTTTTAAGCGGCCTGTTTTTCGCCCCTGTTGGCGAACAGCCGGTGGAGGACAAAGAGCGCGCCCAGCAGCAGGACGATGGATACGCCGAGGGTGATCGGGATGTTGCCCCCGGTCAGGCCCGCCACGATATAGCCAAAGAAGCAGCAGACCGCCACGGTGAGCGCGTAGACCATCTGGGTGGAGACGTGCTCGATGTGGTTGCAGCCCGCGCCGGTGGACGACAGGATCGTCGTGTCGGAGATGGGGGAGCAGTGGTCGCCGAAAACGCTGCCCGCCAGCGTCGCGGAGAGGGAGACGACCAGCAGCTGGGGAGCGGCCGCCATGCAGACGGGGACGATGATCGGGATCAGGATGCCGAAGGTGCCCCAGGCGGTGCCCATCGCGAAGGAGAGGAATGCGGCGATCGCAAAGACCAGCGCGGGCAGCAGGAAGCCGGGGAAGCCGCCGTTTTCGACGAGGCCCTTGACGAATTCGCCCGTCATGAGCAGGTCGCGGCAGACGCCGCTGATCGTCCAGGCGAGGATGAGGATGATGTCCGCGGGGACCATCGACTTGACGCCCTCGCCGATGCCGGCCATGAAGTCCTTATAGTGGACCACGCCGCGCGGCACGAAGAGCAGGAACGCCACGATGAGGCCGCCGAAGCCGCCGATGACCAGCGCCTCGGAGGCGGTGCAGTTGCCAAACGCCGCGCCGATCGAATGGAAGGCCGGGTCCTCGCCCCAGAAGCCGCCGTTCCACAGCATCGCGAGGATCGAGAAAATGATCAGCGCCACGACGGGGATGATCATGTCGTAGACGTGGCCCTTGTCGTTGACGGGCAGCTCCTCGCCCACGGTGGTGTCCACCGCGCCGAGCTCGCCCCTGGCCGCGCGAGCCTCCGCGCCCGCCATCGGGCCGAAGTCGAGGTTGGTGCAGCAGAGCGCGACCACCATGACGATGGAGAGCAGCGCGTAGAGGTTGTAGGGGATGGTGGCCACAAAGGCGCCCAGATCGCTTTCAAACGCGCCCGTCACCGCCAGGTTGGAGCCCACGGCCGCCGCCCAGCTGGAAATCGGCGCGATGATGCAGATGGGCGCGGCCGTCGCGTCGATGATGTACGCGAGCTTCGCGCGGGAAACGCCGTACTTGTCGGTGACCGGCTTCATGACGGTGCCGACGGTGAGGCAGTTGAAATAGTCGTCGATGAAGATGAGCGCGCCGAGCGCACTCGTCGCGAGCAGGGCGCTGCGCTTGCTCTTGAGCTTGCTGGAGGCCCAGCGGCCGTACGCCCGCGAGCCGCCCGCCATCTGCATGACGACGACCAGCGCGCCGAGCAGCGCCAAAAACAGCAGGATGTTGACGTCCATACGGCCCGCCATCAGCTTGAAGGTCGTCTCCGCGACGCCGACCACCGGATTGAGGCCGGTATTGAGCGCATAGATGAGCGCCCCCGACAGGATGCCGATCATCAGCGAGGAGATGACCTCCTTGGTGATCAGCGCGAGGCCGATCGCGATAATGGGCGGCAGCAGCGACAGCCAGCCTACGAATACAGGTTCCATCTTTCTTTTGTCCCCCTCAAATAAAAACAAATTGTGAACGTGCTGTTATAAAGATCGCATAATTACAGGGAAAAGTCAACACAATCCAACAAATTTCCCCTATTTTCTTGCAAAAAAATACAGTCCCTGTCCGCGCGGGACGTACAGAAAAGGCCGGGTAAATACCCGGCCTTTTACAAAATCCGTTCGGCGCGCGCCCTGCCGCGCAGATCCCGCTCCCCGTGGAAAAAGCAGACCGCCGTCTCCCCCGGCTCCCGCCCGGGGCTGATCACGTCAAAGGGGAACAGCTCGAGATGCGCTCCCGATGGCAGCCCCCGCTCCGCCGCGCGCCGCCGCGCCTCCCGCGGGGCCTCGGGGCAGCAGGCGGGCAGCCGGCGCGGCCTCTCATGCAGGCAGAGGTCGTACCGCACGAGCCAGCGGCAGATTTCGGGATCGCCGCCGCGGTCGACGCAGAGCGCGTAAAGCAGGTCGTAATACTCGTACTTGCCCACCGCGCGCGCCGGCATCCGCTCCCCGAGCGCGTGCATCGCCTCAAACGGCGAGGGGATGTATTCCAGCAGGTATGCGAGCGTGTGGGAAAACCGGCCGCTGTTGTAGTAGGCCTCGGTCATCTCCTCGACCGATTTGAGCCGCGAAAGCTCCAAAAAGGAGAGCCGCGGCGTGCATAAAATTTCATAGGGCGGCGTTTCGCTGTGCACGAGGCCGTATTCCTCCCGGCGCGCGTAGAGGGAGGAGCCGCGCAGCAGCTTGAGAAAGCCGAGCTGGAGCTGCTCCGGCCGCAGGGAAAACACCTCGTCGTAGCTTTTCGCAAACCGTGCGAAATCCTCGCCCGGCAGCCCCGCGATCAGGTCGAGGTGCAGATGCAGGCGGCCCGCCGCCGACAGCGCGCGCACGTTCTCCATCAGGCGGCCGACGTCCGTCTTGCGGCAGACCTCCGCGAGCGTTTCGCCGCAGGTGCTCTGCACGCCGATCTCGAACTGAAAGAGTCCCGGCCGCACTGTGGAGAAAAACGCCAGCTGCTCCCCGGTGAGCAGGTCGCCGCCCAGCTCCATCTGAAAGCCGGTGATTCCGTTGTCGTGCTCCGCGAGGAATTTCCAGATCGCGAGCGCCCGGTCCGCGTCGAGGTTGAAGGTACGGTCGACGAACTTGACCTGCATCACCCCGGCGTCGAGGAACCGCCGCAAATCGTCGAAGACGCGCGGCAGCGAGCGGTAACGCACCGTCCGGTCGGCGGACGACAGGCAGTAGCTGCACCCGAACGGGCACCCGCGCGACGACTCATAGTAGAGCACCCGGTCTTTGAGCGCGTCGAAATCGCGGTAAGGAAAGGGCAGCGCATCCAGGTCGGTAAACCGCCCGGCGCGGCGGACCCCGCGCGGCCGTCCCTCCCGCAGGACACCGGCGATCTGCGGCTCCCCCTCCCCGCAGAGGATCGCGTCCGCCCACGGCATCGCCGCGAGCCGTTCCTCCGGGTCGAAGCTCACCTCCGGCCCGCCCAGCAGGATGGACGCCTCCGGAAAGAGCAGCCGCAGGTCCGCGCCGAGCCTGCGCACATATTCGATGTTCCAGATGTAGCAGGAAAAGCAATAGGTATCCGCGCCCCGGCGCGCAAGGTCGCTGAGGATCTCCCGCGTGGGCTGGTTGATCGTATATTCCGCGATCCCGGCCTCCATCCCCTCCGCCGCGAGCACATTTTGCAGGTCGCGCACCGCGAGGTTGGTGTGGCTGTATTTCGCGTTGATGGCCACGAGCAGGATGTTCATTGCGTTCCTCCTGGGGGGTACCGCTCGGGGAGCGGCGGCGTTTGCCGGCGGCCCGCCGGCGGGGCTTTCTTCGCGCCCCTCCGGGGCGCATCTTGTAAGAGATTCTGCCGCAGGCAGTTCCTCTAGGGGAATCCAAAGGGGTCGCGAAGCGACAGCCCGAATGGGGACAAGTGGCGCCTGTGGCCCTCTTTGAATGCGCTCCGCCGCTCCCCGAGCGGCAAATCTAAGCAGGCTTCTTCATCGTGAGCGAGATGCGCTTGCGGGGCACATCCACCGACAAAACCCATACGGTGACGATGTCGCCCACCTTGAGCAGTTCGCTTGGATGCTTGATGAAGCGGTTGGTGATCTGGGAGATGTGCACCAGGCCGTCCTGGTGTACGCCGATGTCCACGAATACGCCGAAGTCGATGACGTTGCGCACCGTTCCGGTGAGCTCCATGCCGGGCTTCAGGTCCTTGAGATCCATGATGTCGGTGCGCAGCATGGGCGGGGGCAGCTCGTCGCGCAGATCGCGACCCGGCTTCATGAGGTCGGAGACGATATCGCGCAGGGTGGGCACGCCGACGCCGCATGCCTCCGCGACCTTTCCCTCCCCGGCGGCGCGGACCTTGTCCGGCAGTCCGGTGAGGTTCCCCGCCGCCACGTCGTCCAGCGTATAGCCGAAGCGCGCGAGCAGCGCCTTGGCGGCGTCATAGCTCTCGGGATGCACGCCCGTATTGTCCAGGACGTTTTTCGCGTGGGGGATGCGCAGGAAGCCCGCACACTGCTCATAGGCCTTGGGACCGAGCTTGGGGACTTTTTTAAGCTGGGCACGGGAGGTGAACGCGCCGTTCTCCTCTCGCCAGGCGACGATGTTTTTCGCGACCGTGGCCGAAAGGCCCGACACATAGCCGAGCAGGGAGGCCGAGGCGGTGTTGAGGTCGACGCCGACCCGGTTGACGCAGTCCTCCACCACGCCGCCGAGCGTCTCGTCGAGCCGCTTGGGGGGCATGTCGTGCTGGTACTGTCCGACGCCCACCGACTTGGGGTCGATCTTCACAAGCTCGGCCAGCGGGTCCTGGAGCCGCCGTGCGATCGACACCGCGCTGCGCAGCGACACGTCGAATTCGGGGAACTCGGCCGCGCCCAGCTTGGAGGCGGAATAGACCGACGCCCCCGCCTCGTTCACCATCATGTAGCTGAGGCCGCAGTCCAGCTCGCGGATGAGCTCCGCGGCGAAGATCTCGCTCTCCTTCGAGGCGGTGCCGTTGCCGATCGAGAGCACCTGCACCCCGTGCTTTTTGATCAGCGCCGAAAGCGTCCGCTTGGCCTCGGCGGTTTTATTTTGGGGCGGCGTCGGGTAGATAACCGTCGTGTCGAGCACCTTGCCGGTCGGATCGACCACCGCGATCTTGCAGCCGGTGCGGTAGGCGGGGTCGATCGCGAGCACCGTCCTGCCCTTGACGGGCGGCTGCATGAGCAGCGCCTTGAGGTTCACGCCGAAATTCTTAATCGCCTGCTCGTCCGCCATGTCGGTCAGGTCGGCCCGCATCTCCCGTTCCAGCGACGGATGCACCAGGCGCTTGTAGGCGTCCTCGACCGCCGCCACGACGAGCGGGGTCGTGATGCTCCCCTTTTTGACGAAGAGCCCGGCCAGCAGGCCGGCGGCGTAGTCCGCGTCCGCCTCGACCGATACCTTGAGAAAGCCCTCCTTTTCGCCGCGGTTGATGGCGAGCACCCGGTGGCTCGGCACCTTGGAGACCGGCTCCGCATAGTCGTAGTAGGTCGCGTAGACCGAATCCCTGCCCGCGTCGGCGGCGGCGCTCCGCAGCACCGCGTTGCGCCGGTAGTAATCCCGCAGACGCTGGCGGCCCTCCGCGCTGTCCGACACCTGCTCCGCGATGATGTCTGACGCGCCCGCGAGCGCGTCCTCCACCGACGCGACCTCCTTCTCCGGGTCCACGAAGGGCCGGGCAAGCTCCTCCGGCGTGCCCGACATGCGGTCCTGCGCGAGCAGCAGCGCGGCAAGCGGTTCGAGGCCGCGTTCCTTCGCGATCGTCGCGCGGGTGCGCCGCTTCTGCTTATAAGGGCGGTAGATGTCTTCGAGGCGCGCAAGCGTCCCGGCCGACGCGATGTCGGCGGCGAGTTCGTCGGTCATCTTACCCTGCTCGGTGATCGAGGCGGAGACCTCCTCCCGGCGCTTTTGCAGCCCGCGCAGGTAGTCCAGCCGGTCCGCCAGCTCGCGGAGCACCTGGTCGTCGCACGAGCCCGTTTTCTCCTTGCGGTAGCGCGCGATGAATGGGATCGTATTTCCCTCGTCGATCAGCGCGATGATGTTGTCCACATAGTCCTTTGCGATGTGGAATTCCCTTGAGAGGATCGCTGAAAAATCCATTTTCTTATCCATCCTGTTATATTAAATATAAAAATTACTACTTGTTCTTTCGGCGCAGCAGGATAAGCGCCACGCAGCCCACGACGGAAAGCGCGGTCAGCACCCCGGCGAGCAGCATGGGCGGCAGGATGTTCGCCGTCGTATAGATGGCGGTGGGCCCGTCCGCGCCGCCGATGATGGCGATCGAACCCGCGCCCTCCGCGATGTGGAACTGCACGCTCTCCCCGAGCAGCCGATCCGCCCACCAGAACAGCAGCCGCCTGCCCAGCAGGATCAGCATGGCAAGCGCCGCGCAGGCGATCGTCCCGATTTTGACCGCCCTGTAAAGGGGTTTCCTTTTCATATCTCCATCTCCCCGTTTCCTGAAAATCCGCTTCCCGCCCCGCCGCCGCAAGCCGCGCCGGCGGGCGGAAACGCCGCCTGGAAATGTGCTTATTGTACCACAAATCCGGGTCCGCTTCAACCGGACGGGCCGCCGCGCCCGCATCAAAAAGGGCC
>ENA-UOIV01002601-UOIV01002601.1-human-gut-metagenome-genome-assembly--contig:-C59-NODE-2601-length-11875-cov-8.115567_pt1 | contig 11875 bp, 12 predicted proteins | sample MGYA00242333_ERZ723880 | MGnify/ENA metagenome assembly ERZ723880 | reverse complement strand
GGCCCCCGAGGGGAAGGCTTTTTTGGGGGGGAGCCCCCTCATCCGCCCCAGTGTACGCACTGGGGCACCTTTCCCCCAGGGGGAAGGCTTAGGCGGGCGGCCACATGGGGCCGCCCCTACGGCGGAAACATCGCATTGAAAAACAAGAAAACGCTCTCATCCCGTGATTGGGACGAGAGCGTCTGGTTCGCTTCGTGGTGCCACCCAATTTCAGAGCGGCCGGGCCGCTCCCTCTGGACCCCGTGTTGCGGCGGGGGAGCCGCGCCTGTCTCCAGGCCCGCTGGTGGCGCCGTCTTTGGCCGGGTCCGTCTCCGTGGGGTCCTCTCAACCTGGGGCAGAAGCCCGTGGGACCTCTCTCTGTCCGGCGGTATCCCGGTTACTCATGCGCCGTCGTGGCGGTGAACGCTGATATGCTACCCTATTTTCCCCAAAAAGTCAAGGAAATGTGGAAAACTTACAGGGCGAAGGGCACCCGGTTGGGGTTCATGCCGATGCGCCAGTCCAGGTCGCCCCGGGCCAGGCCGTGAATGAGCAGCTCGGCGGTGGCCACGTTGGTGGCCAGGGGGACGGAGTGCTCGTCACACAGGCGGGAGATATACATGACGCTGTCGTCCATGTCGGTGTCCTTGGGGTAGTTGAAGAACAGGACCATGTCGATCTCATTGTAGATGATGTGCTGGCCGATCTGCTCGATGCCGCCGTGCTCGTGGGAGAGGAACAGGTTGACCGGCAGACCGGTGGCCTCCGCTACCATACGCCCCGTGGCATTGGTGGCGCAGACGGTGTGCTTGGACAGGACCCCGCAGTAGGCGGTGCAGAATTGGACCATCAGCTCCTGTTTGCGGTTGTGGCACATAAGGGCGATGTTCATGGCGGTTACCTCCTTATATGATACTGGAGGATCAGCGGATGCGCATAATGGGCACCCGGTATCCCTCAATTCGTTTGGCAATATTCAGACAGGCGTTGGCCGCGCCCCGGCGGCCCTCCAGAATCAGGGGGCGGCCCATGTTGGCGGCCAGAATGACCCGCCGGTCCTCTGGGATCACCCCGATGAGGGGCAGTCCGGCGGCGTCCATGGCGTCGTCGATGGTGGTGCGCAGCTCCCGCAGCAGCTTGGGCTGGATGCGGTTCATCACCAGATGGACCTGGCGGAGATGGTACAGCTCCTCCACGGCGCGCTGGGCGTCCCGCAAAGAGGAGGCGTCGTTGGTGGCCACCACCAGCGCCCGGTCGGCGCCGCAGGTGGCCAGCTGAAAGCCGGGCCCCAGTCCGGCGGGACAGTCGATGAAAATATAGTCGTACCGGTCCCGGGCCGTGCGCAGCAGCGCCCGAATGCTGCCCGCCGTCACGTGGGGCGGGAGACGCATGGGGGCGGTGAGCAGGGACAGGTTGGGCAGGTCCGGGTGGGACACGGCGGCCCGGGCCAGGGGACAGTTCCCCAGGGCCACGTCGGCAAAGTCCATCAGCGCCCGGTCGCTGAGTCCCAGCGAAATATCCAGGTTCCGAAGGCCGATGTCCATATCGATGCACAGCACGGTTTTTCCCAGCCGGGCCAGACAGGAGGCCACTCCTCCGGTGACCGTAGTCTTGCCCGTCCCCCCTTTGCCGGAGGTGACGGTGATGACAGTTCCCATGGAATTCCTCCTATCTCACCAAGTTAAGTCTATCACAAATCCTAGGTTCGTCAATGGTTTTTTGAAAAAATTTTGCATGATTTTAATGGTTTTGTTAAAAAAATCCCGGAAAAGCTCCGCGCAATGGGCAAAAGCGGCTGGCTGCGGGTCACAGGGGCTGCTTTTGAATCCTGGCCCACCGGCGGGGGTAGCCCTTCAGGGTGGGGGCCAGCTTCCGGATGGGGAGGACCCGGTGGGTGACCTGGGTGCCGGGGATGGCATAGTCCACCGGCTCCTCGGCCCGGCCCCCCAGCAGCTTGATGCAGTGGGCGGCCTCCTCCACCTCGGAGGCGGACTCGGTGGTCTTCATGGCCAGGAACTGACCGCCCACCTTTACATAGGGCAGACACAGCTCCCCCAGCAGGCGCAGCTGGGCCACCGCCCGGGCGGTGACAAAGTCAAAGCTGTCCCGGTATCCCTTCACCAGGGCCTGCTCCTCCGCCCGGGCGTGGATGGCCTGGATGCCCTCCAGCCCCAGCTGGGCGCACACTTCGTTGAGCCAGTCCACCCGCTTGCCCAGGCTGTCCAGCAGGGTGACCTGGAGGGAGGGGACCAGAATTTTCAGGGGCAGCCCGGGCAGGCCCGCCCCGGTGCCCACGTCGATGAGGGTTTTCTCGCCCTGAAAATCGGCGCACAGGAGCAGGGCGGCGCTGTCCAGCATGTGGAGGCGGGCCGCCTGCTCCGGGTCGGTGATGGCGGTCAGGTTCATCACCTGGTTTTTCTCCAGCATGAGGCGGCCGTACTCGGCCAGCTGCTCCGGGGCCTCCTGAGGGACCTGGTCCAGCAGGCCCAGCTCCGCCAAGCCGTCGCGAATGATCTCTTTCATCCCGTTACCTCCCAAAATTGGACAGCAGGCCCACGATCCCGATGGGCAGGGTGGCCAGGGCGGCGGCCCAGCATAAAATAGCCAGCAGGATGGCGGGGAACTTTCCCGGCCGCCCGGTGGAGCGCCAGCTCACCAGTCCCAGGGCGCCCAGACCGATGAGGCCGGGGACCGTCAGCAGGGGGCCCAGGTTGCCCAGCATGTATCCGTTGAAAAAGTAGAAGGTGGTGAGGGCCAGGCCGATGAGCACATAGGCCAGGGCGATCCAGGCCAGGGTGCGCTTCACCGGAGAGGCGGGGGTGTAGGAGGTCCCATTCTCCGGCTCCTGGTTCGGGCGCTTGTCTTCCATGGAAGATCTCCTTTCTGTCTTCGGGCGGTCTGCGGCAGGGGAGGGGAGAGGCTGAGGGGCTTCTCCCGGCTGCGCATGAAAATGCGCTCCCCGAAACCATTGGCGCTCAAGGGTTTCCGGGCCATCGCCCGTCTGGAGCGGTTTTCAGGGGGAAAAATGACCTCCGATAGGGTTTGGAGGGGCGCAGTTCGCTCCAGAGAGGTAAAACAATTTGTATTATATTAGCTAATTTATACGAAAATTAAAATCAGTGCGGTTGGTCGGTCCGACCGGCCAGGAAGTCCAGGGAGACTTCAAAGAAGTCGGCCAGCTTGGACGCGGTCAGCAGGTCCGGGACGGTGCCGCCTTGCTCATACCTGCGGTAGGTGGAATAGGCAATTCCGATCTGCCGGGCCGTGTCCTCCTGATTGAGGCCCGCCTTTTTGCGGCACTCCCGCAGGCGGGAGGGAAAATCTGCTTCCATGGGTGTTCTCCTATTGACAGCTCAAAAATGAGCTGATAAAATGAAATCACTTAAATATGAGCGAAAGAATGAATGGATCATGTTACAGCTGTTTGATACGCTCTACTCCTTTGATTATGACGGGGACCTGTCTCCCTACCTGATGGCAGAGGAAAAAGAGGACTACCAGATGGCCCTGGACCACCAGCGCCGGGCCCAAACGGAGTTGGAACAGCGGCTCTCCAGGGAGGAGCGAAAGTGGTTGGAAACCCTTCTGTGCAATCAGGAGGAGGCAGGGGAGGAGAGGGAGCGGCTGTCCTTCCGACGGGGATTGGTGCTGGGAATCAAGCTGGGGTCGCTGGCGGGGCGGTAGGAATTTCGCCGCCCGGCGCAGGGGAACGGCGGGCGGCCCAGGTGTGCCGCCCCTACGAAATTCAGGGGGAGCTTCCGGTTTTGCCGTAGGGGCCGACGACCTCGGCGGCCCGCAGGCGCACATTGTGCGCCCCTGCGGCATATCCGAAGGTGCATTCGATCTGCTGTAGGGCCCGATGCCCCCATCGGGCCGTTTCCAGGCGCCCCGGTGTGCCGCCCATACAGAGAAAAAAAGAGCGCGCCGTGAATGATCTCTGGGAAAGGGAATCCCCACGCCGCTTTGCGCCCCCCTTTTGGCAAGGGGGGACTTTAGCGGGAGAGGGATATCTGGAGGGCTTTCTCTTGCTCTAAGAGCGACCTTTCGAGAGAGCACCCTCATCCGTCTGGCCTTCGGCCAGCCACCTTCCCCCTTCAAGGGGGAAGGCTTTTGGGCGGCCACACGGGGCCGCCCCTACGGGCAGATCGAAACATTTCGGAGCGGGCGGGTGAGGACACCCGCCCCTACGGCAGCAAACGGATCGGGAGCGTTGGTTCGGCAGAGCAAGGTGCGGTTGTGGAGCCGCAACAGCGACAATTTTTGCAAACCCAGGGCCCAGTGGCCCGGCGGGAGTTTAGATCGTCACTCAGATTTTGCGCGCCGGAAATTTTATGCCAAGCCGCAGGGATAACCCCCGTATTGGGGTCCGGGGAAAGCGGCCTATGGGCCTAGGCGGAACAGAGTGAAGCCGTAGCCCATCGGACGCGTCCCCGGTGGCGTTTTGGTTCCTTTGCCGCCATGGGCAAAGGAACTCGCCGCCCGCAGGCGGCGAAATTCCCCTGCAATCAAATCTTACTTCTTGGGCACCATGACCTCCATGCCGCCCACGTAAGGCCGCAGAGCCTCAGGGATCTTCACGGAGCCGTCGGCCTGGAGGTTGTTCTCCAGGAAGGCGATGAGCATGCGGGGAGGGGCCACCACGGTGTTGTTCAGGGTGTGGGGCAGGTAGGTGCCCTTCTCGCCCTTGACCCGCATCTTCAGGCGGCGGGCCTGGGCGTCGCCCAGGTTGGAGCAGGAGCACACCTCGAAGTACTTCTTCTGGCGGGGGGACCAGGCCTCGATGTCGCAGGACTTCACCTTCAGGTCGGCCAGATCGCCGGAGCAGCACTCCAGCTGGCGCACGGGGATGTCCAGGGAGCGGAACAGCTCCACGGAGTACTTCCACATCTGCTCATACCACTTCATGGAGTCCTCAGGCTTGCAGACCACGATCATCTCCTGCTTCTCAAACTGGTGGATGCGGTAGACGCCGCGCTCCTCGATGCCGTGGGCGCCCTTCTCCTTCCGGAAGCAAGGGGAGTAGGAGGTGAGGGTCTGGGGCAGGGACTCCTCGGGGATGATCTGGTCGATGAACTTGCCGATCATGGAGTGCTCCGAGGTGCCGATGAGGTACAGATCCTCGCCCTCGATCTTGTACATCATGGCGTCCATCTCGGTCTGAGACATGACGCCCTCCACCACGTTGCCGTGGATCATGAAGGGGGGAATGCAGAAGGTGAAGCCCTTGTTGATCATAAAGTCCCGGGCGTAGGCCAGCACCCCCTCGTGGATGCGGGCGATGTCGCCCATGAGGTAGTAGAAGCCGTTGCCGGACACCCGGCCGGCGGCGTCCATGTCGATGCCGTTGAAGGACTCCATGATCTGGGTGTGGTAGGGGATCTCAAAGTCGGGCACCACGGGCTCGCCGAAGCGCTGGACCTCCACGTTGCAGCTGTCGTCGGGGCCGATGGGCACGGAGGGGTCGATGATGTTGGGGATCTGGAGCATGATCTTGCGGATCTTCTGGGCCAGCTCGGTCTCCTTGGCCTCCAGCTCGGCCAGACGGTCGGCGTTGGCCTTCACCTTGGCCTTGGCCTCCTCGGCCTCAGCCAGCTTGGAGGGGTCCTTCTTGGACTGGCCCATGAGGATGCCCACCTGCTTGGACAGGCTGTTCCGGGTGGAGCGCAGCTCCTGGGCCTCGGCCATGACGGCCCGGTTCTCCTTGTCCAGTTCCAGCACCTCGTCCACCAGGGGCAGCTTCTGGTCCTGGAACTTCTTCTTGATGTTTTCTTTTACCAGATCGGGATTCTCCCGGATCAGCTTGATGTCCAGCATTTTGGAACACTCCTTTAATATTTAGATGGTAATGGGTTGTGAGGGTAGGGGAGGGGAGGTTTCACGTGAAACATGGGTTTTCTTTTGGGGGATTTCGCCGCCTGCGGGCGGCGAGTGACTTTCTCAGCGATGAGAAAGTCACCAATGGCCCAGGCCACCTTCTCTTGCCCCTTTGGGGCAATTCACCTTGAGAATCGCCGGGGGACGGCTCAAAATGAGCACTTCGTGCTCATATTCGCCTTACCCCCGGTCCCCCGCTTACGGGGCCGCCAATTAGGCGGCATTGGCAGTCAACGCAAAGGCGCGGGTGGCTCAGCTGAATGGTTCCCGTTCTATGACCGCTGCCGCTGAGAGGGCGGTAACCTTTGGGAGTTGCTTCTATCGGTGGACAGCGCGCCTTTTGAGTTACTTGGGCTCAAGTGCGGCTCAGGGGATCGGCGGGCGGGTGAGGACACCCGCCCCTACGGCGGAAAATGGACCGGAAGCGGTGGCTCGGCAAAGCCAGGCGCAGGAGCGGAACCGCACCAGTCTTAATTTTACTCCTACCCAGGCCCCCAGTGGGGCCGGGCGGAACCGCACCCAAGCACTCCTGATTTTGCGCGCCGGAAGGATTTTGCCAGCTTCAAGGGGTAACCCTCGTAAATAGGGGTCCGGGGAAAGGCGACTATGAGCACGAAGTGCTCATTTGGAGCCGTCCCCGGGGGCGTTTTGCCTACTTTGCCGCCATGGGCAAAGTAGGTCGCCGCCCGCAGGCGGCGAAACTTCCTGCACAAAAGATCAATACAGCGCCTCGTAAATCTCCTGATACCGCCCGGAGGGCGAAAACCGCCCGTTGTCGGTGATACTCTCCTTGGGGAGGTAGTCTACCAGTCCCGCATCCTGAATCTCCTGGATCAGCTCCCGGCACAGGGAGTACCGCCCCAGGACGTAGGCCTCGTCGATCTGCCAGAACCAATCCATGGCCTGGCTGGCCTTCTCCTGGTCGGACAGCTGGCTGGTGAGGGACTGCTTATCCTCCTCCAGCTGCTTCACCTGCTCCTCCAGCTGGCCCACCTGCTGGATCAGCTGCATGTTGTCCTCATAGATGTCCTGGAGGGAGCTCTGGTCGGTGAGGGAGTCCTGGAGGCCGGTGAGGGACTGGTTCAGGTCGTTCATGGCCTGGTTCTGCCGCTGGTCCATGAGGTAGGCCATGAGCATCAGCAGGAAGGCGGCGGCAAACAGGATGGCGATATAGTGGACCACCGACCGCTGCCGCTTCTCCCGGGTGGCGGGAGGCACGTAGGCGGGGGGCTTCTCCGGGGCCTTCTCCGGCTGTTCCGGCTGGGGGGCAGGGGAGGGGGACTCCGTCTCTGTTATCTCCTCCTGCTTCCCCTTGGAGGACGGCTTCTCAGCCATAGTGGTCCGCCCCCTCTCCGTGCTGCTGGTCCAGCAGGGTCAGCAGGACCTCCAGGTCCTCGCTGCTGTAATACTCCAGCTGGACCTTGCCTTTTTTGCCGTGGTGGGAGATGGTCACCTTGCGGCCCAGCCGGCCGGACAGGGATTTCTCCAGCTCCCCCAGATAGAGGGAGATCTCGTCCCGGCCCTTCTCCTTGGGCCGCTCCTGCTGCTTTTGAATGGTCTTGACCAGGGCCTCCGTCTGACGGACGGACAGGCCGCGCTCCACCACGTGTTTGGCTACCTCCCGCTGGAGGGCCTGGGTGGGCGCCCCCAGAATGGCCCGGGCGTGGCCGGCGGAGAGTGTACCCTCCTCCACCATGGTCAACAGATCCTCCGGGAGCGCCTGCAGCCGCAGGGTATTGGTGACGGCGGGGCGGGACTTGCCCATGCGCTCGGCCACCTGCTCCTGGGTGAGGCCGTACTCCTCCATGAGGGTCTGGTAGCCCCGGGCCTCCTCGGCGGGGTTCAGGTCCTCCCGCTGGAGGTTCTCGATGAGGCCGATCTCCATGACCTTCCGGTCGTCGGCTTCGATGATGACCGCCGGAATCTCATCCAGGCCCGCCTGCTTGGCCGCCCGCCAGCGGCGCTCCCCAGCGATGATCTGGTAGTAGCCCGAGGCCAGGCGGCGCACCGTCACAGGCTGGATCACGCCGTGGATGCGGATGGAGTCCGCCAGATCGGACAGGGACTCCGGATCGAAGCGCTTCCGGGGCTGATTCAGTCCCGGCTCCACCTGGGAGATGGGGAGGGAGACGGACCCCTCGCCGGAGGCGGAGAGCTCCGGGTCCCCCAACAGAGCGTTCAGGCCCCGCCCCAGGCCCAATTCTGACTTTCGTTTCGCCATATAAACTCCTTCCTCGTTTGTAGAATTAGGAATTAGGAGTTAGGAATTAGGAATTTTACCGTTCCAATCGGCCAGCTCATAGGAACAGAGGGGAAATTCCCAATTCCTCATTCCTCATTCCTAATTTGACGCAGTTTGTTTTGCCGCGATCTCCTCGGCCAGGGACCGGTAGGCCTCCGCTCCCCGGGAGAGGGAGTCGTAGTCCAGGACCGGCATGCCGTGGCTGGGGGCCTCGGAGAGGCGCACGTTTCGGGGGATAACGGTGGCGTACACCTGGCCGGGGAAGTGGCGCTTGACCTCTTCCGCCACCTGGAGGGACAGGTTGGTGCGGCTGTCAAACATGGTGAGCAGCACGCCCTCCATGGCCAGCTTGGGGTTCAGGCCCCGCTTCACCAGGCGGACGGTGGCCAACAGGTCGCTGAGGCCCTCCAGGGCGTAGTACTCGCACTGGACGGGGACCAGCAGGGACCCGGCGGCGCACAGGGCGTTGACGGTGAGCAGCTCCAGGGAGGGGGGGCAGTCGATGAAGATATAGTCGTAGTTGGGGGCCAGCCGCTCCAGGGCGTTTTTCAGCAGGTGTTCCCGGTCGGGAATGGCGATCATCTCAATGCCCGCCCCGGCCAGGGCCTTGTTGGAGGGGAGCACGTCCCCGTACTTGGTGGAGACCACCGCCTTCTCCGGCTCCGCCCCGTTGATGAGGACGTCGTACACGTTGGGGGAGGCGGTGTTCTTGTCCACCCCCATGCCCGAGGTGGCGTTGGCCTGGGGGTCGAAGTCGCACAGCAGGGTGCGCTTCCCAATGGCCCGCAGGGCCGCGGTGATGTTGACGGCGGTGGTGGTCTTGCCCACTCCGCCCTTCTGGTTGACGACGGCAATGATGCTTGCTGCCATAGAGTGCCTCCTTTAAAAAGAGATCATCTGATCGCCGCCTTATGAAATAAGGTGTGATACCAGAACCCTATTATATCAACCTGGGAAGGGGGTTGCAAGCTGTTCACCGCTTTTTTCTGGGAAACGGAGACAAAAATGTTTCACGTGAAACGTATCAATTGACAATTGACAATTGACAGTTGACAATTTGTCCGGGGACGGGGACCGTCAGTCTCGGACGAGCCGAGAAGATAAAATAGTGCGGCCCGCCAGGGGCGGACCGCGGGGATATCCTTATTATGGGATGTATATACAGAAGTATACAGAAACAGACGGTCAAAAAATTGCAGGGGGCAGAGGAGTGGACTGCATGGAAGTGCCCCCCTCAATTGGGACGGCTGGATGTACATCATCTGAGGACACTTAATGCGAACACCTGCAATAAAGCTGCCGGCACTCTGCGAGGCAGGGGAGTCTCGTCCCTGAAATAATTGTCCATTGTCAACTGTCAATTATCAATTGGCGTCCGTCGTCAATTGCTTTGTTTCACGTGAAACATGCTCCTGGGCCCGGCGGGGAATATGGATGGTCAACAAAATCTCTTCATCCCGGTCCTCCCGGCTGCACTGGGCGTCCACCCCCGCTGAGCGCATGAGGGCCATCCCCCGGTTCAGGGAGTTGAGAAACAGCCGCACGTCCTTCACCACAAAGACCCGGCGGGGCCGCCGGACAGGGGGAACAGGGGGGGCGGGGTGAAGGAGCCGGTCCACCAGGGCCTCGGTCTGGGCCACGGTGAGCTTCTCCTTTAAAATAGTATCCACCGCCTGGGTCTGGAGGGCCGGGTCCCCCAGAGGGAGCAGAGCCCGGGCGTGGCGCTCGGTGGCGCCCCCGTCCCGCAGGCGCTCCAGCACCGGCGTGGGCAGCTTCAGCAGGCGCAGCTTGTTGGCCACAGCGGACTGGCTCTTGCCGATGCGCCGGGCGGCCTCCTCCTGGGAGAGGTGGTAGGTGGAGATGAGCTTGTTCAGGGCCAGGGCCTCCTCCCAGAAGTCCAAGTCCCTGCGCTGGAGGTTCTCTACCAGGGCCAGCAGGGAGGACCGCTGGCTGTCGATCTGGAGGGAGAGGCAGGGGACCTCGGTGAGCCCGGCCAGCTTGGCCGCCCGCAGGCGGCGCTCCCCAGCCACCAGCTCCCAGCCGCGCTCCCCACGGCGTACGGTGAGGGGCTGGAGCAGGCCCAGGGAGCGGATAGAGGCGGCCAGCTCCTCCAGCTCGTGCTGGGGAAACACCCGCCGGGGCTGATCCGGGTTGGGAGCGATGGCGTCCACGGGGAGAAACAGCACCCGGTTGCTGTCCAGCATCCCCTTTTTGCGCAGCAGCTGCATAACAAGACCTCCTATGTAAAAATATGGAATCTCTTGGTTTATAGTTTACCATATAATGGAAAAGAAAAGGGCGAAGCAGGTCGAGAGACTCCTAATTTTTCCAGGGAAATTTTAACGGGACTGGATGGAGAAAATGGGAAGATGGAGTAAAGGAAAAAACTTTACAGAATGGCGGGGGTCCCTTCCCGTTCGTGCCGGGGAGGGAGGAAACGGAGAAAAAGATAGAAAAATTTCCAAGGAGCCGGAAAAAAGGATTGCAGAACGGTACCGGAACATGTAGAATAATACTGTATCGCCATCGAACGTGGCCCGCATCTCCCGGGCCACGCCGTTCTTTTCCGGCAGAGGCCGGGGGCGGGGTCCGGCGGAGGAAGGAGTATCAAGCCATGGAGCTTTTAAAGGAGCGCATCCGCAGGGATGGAAAGGTGAGGGGCACCGATGTGCTGAAGGTGGACAGCTTTCTCAACCACCAGATGGATGTGGAGCTGTTTGCGGAAATCGGGAAGGAATTCAAGCGCCGGTTCGCCGACCGTGAGGTGAACAAAATCCTCACCATCGAGGCCTCGGGCATCGGCATCGCCTGCGTGGCCGCGGAGTATTTCCACTGTCCCGTGATCTTCGCCAAGAAGAGCCAGACCAAGAACATCGCCGGCGACGTGTACACCACCAAGGTGGAGTCCTTCACCCACGGCCGGGTGTATGACATCATCGTGGCCAAGGAGTTCCTGGGCCCTGGGGACAAGGTGCTGCTCATCGACGACTTCCTGGCCAACGGCGCCGCTCTGGAGGGGCTGGCCAAGCTGGTGAAGGACTCAGGGGCGGAGCTGGTGGGCGCCGGCATCGTCATCGAGAAGGCCTTCCAGCCCGGCGGCGACCGCCTGCGCGCTGAGGGATTGCGAATCGAGTCCCTGGCAAGAATTAAGTCCATGAGCGAAGAGACCGGCGTGGAGTTTGTGGATTAATCTGTTTTTCTTGAAAGAAAAGCAGGCAAAAGAACTGCGTGCAAAACTGCGTTTCATTTAAAATAAAAAGAAGCGTTGAAGGGGCAGGGCCCGTTTTGGCGCGCCGTTGGGCGTGACGGGGCTCAAGTGCGGCTCAGGGGGAACGGCGGGCGGGTGAGGGCACCCGCCCCTACACGGATACAGGAACGGACCCATTTTTCTCGTAGGGGCCGGTTCCAGACCGGCCGCGGGCGGTCTTTGGCTGCTCACCTCATCCGTCACGCTTCGCGTGACACCTTCCCCTAAAGGGGAAGGCAGGGGGATGGGCCTTCCAAAGCCTTCCCCTTTAGGGGAAGGTGCCCCCGAAGGGGGCGGATGAGGTATCCCGTGTTTCGAACCAGGCATGTTGGCTCGGCAACCCCAGGCGCGGTTGTGGAATCGCACCAACTCCAATTTTCCAAAAACCCAGGGCCCAGTGGCCCGGCGGGAATTCAGACACTCACTCAGATTTTGCGCGCCGGAAATGTTTTGCCCACCCCAAGGGGTAACCCCCGTAAATGGGGTCCGGGGAAAGGCGACTATGAGCACGAAGTGCTCATCCGGAGCCGTCC
>ENA-UOIV01002591-UOIV01002591.1-human-gut-metagenome-genome-assembly--contig:-C59-NODE-2591-length-11912-cov-14.696804_pt1 | contig 11912 bp, 10 predicted proteins | sample MGYA00242333_ERZ723880 | MGnify/ENA metagenome assembly ERZ723880 | reverse complement strand
GCCATAAAGATAGGGGTGGGCTTGACTTAAATTCGGTTTCTTAGAGGAAAGATAAACAAAATACCAAAGTAAGTGCCGAAAGATTTTTATTTTCTTTTATGTAAATTCTTTAGTTCAAATGAAAGCATGACACGGAAAAGTCCGATGATGAGGAATGCGAAAGAGATCATGTAGACTGCATAAAGGGCTCCTATGGCTGGTTGCCACAATATCAGCAATGAGCAGAGGATAGCCAGAATGCCGAATGCCATATACCATCCCCAGTCGCGGGTCCCGTAACGTTTCAGGTCGATGGAATAGCCGGTAGAAGAGAAACCGCGGAACATGAGCCAGAAGGCGATGATAAACGGAATGACTTCCATGCTGACCATCGGGTAAGCGATCAGGTAAATGCCTAGGATAAGGTCGATGATTCCTCCTACAACGTACCATCCCCAACTGGGAACACCTTTCTTGTTGCTGATGGCGAAAATGATTTCCAAAATTCCGCTGACCAGCATAGATACGCTGAAGATAATACTTAAAGCTATGTAACTGCTTACGGGGGAGAACATGAGCCAAAGGGCTACGATAATATACACGATTCCCAGAAGAAGGGAAGTCCACCAGTTCTTTACTGAATGTTGAATCTCATTGAATACTGTTTCCATACATTTTCTATTTAAATTGTTACTAGAATAATTTCGTTGTGAGATAACAAATTCAATTTGGAAAAGGTTTTCCGTGAACATATTTTGGGTAATTGTTGTTTCTATATAAAGTAATTTTTAAATAGATATGCATTATGGCAACAACAAATTTCAAAGGACAACCGGTAAAACTGATCGGTGAATTTATACAAGTAGGTAAAGTCGCTCCCGACTTTGAATTGGTAAAAACAGATTTGTCTTCTTTCTCATTGAAAGATCTGAATGGCAAGAATGTGATTCTGAATATTTTCCCAAGTCTGGATACCAGTGTTTGTGCTACTTCGGTACGCAAATTCAACAAGATGGCTGCCGGACTGAAAGATACGGTGGTATTGGCTATCTCCAAAGACCTTCCTTTTGCGCACAGCCGTTTCTGTACAACGGAAGGTATTGAGAACGTGATTCCATTGTCTGATTTCCGTTTCTCCGATTTCGACGAAAGCTATGGAGTGCGCATGGCGGACGGTCCGTTGGCAGGGCTGTTGGCTCGTGCGGTGGTAGTGATCGGAAAGGATGGCAAAGTGGTCTATACGGAACTTGTGCCGGAGATTACGCAGGAACCTGATTATGATAAGGCATTGGCTGCACTGTAAATCAGGGGGATGATTGCTTAGGATTAAACGCAGATAAACGCGGATTAACGCAAAAGATTATTTCTATTTGCGAAAATCCGCGTTTATCTGCGTTTTATGTTTTGAAGTTTATTTCTTCTTCATTCCTTTATAAACCAGGAAGGCAACGATAAACACACCGAGGGCAATGAAGCCATAGCCTATTTCGTGGCTGTATTCCGTTACTTTGGCAATCAACTGTTCCTCACTTTCGATTCCCGGCACTTTGGACAAGTGGTAGCCGATAATGGCTAGAATGGCATTCCACAATCCTGCTCCTAAAGTGGTGTATAGCAAGAAAGTGGTCAACTTCATCCGTGCCAGCCCGGCAGGTATGGAGATCAATTGGCGGACAGCCGGAATCAGTCGGCCGATAAATGTGGAAAGCGCACCATGTTTGTCGAAATAAGTTTCAGCGTTGCGCACTTTGGCTTCATCAATAAGGCACATATGCCCGAAACGGCTGTTGGCAAACTTATAGACGATAGGGCGTCCCAACCACTTTGCCAGAAAATAGTTAATCAATGCTCCGATATTGGCTCCGATGGTAGCGAACACAACCACCAGATAGATATTAAGCTCGTCGTTGACTGCGGCTTTATATGCTGCCGGCGGGATGACCACTTCCGAAGGGAAAGGGATAAAGGAACTTTCGATAGTCATTAATAAAGTGATAGTCCAATAATTCAAATGATCCAGACACCACTGGATAAAAGCTACTGATTCCATGATTTTTAGGGCTAGGGTTTATTAAATTGATGATTATTTTCCTTTGTTTTTCTTATTCTCCTTTTTCTCCTTATTCTCCTTTTTCATACGTGCCAGTATCTTCTTGAATATTTTCCTTTGTTCTTCGTTCTGACACGCATAATTTATCAAATCCGAGAGGGCTTCCTCTGTGACCGGATGCGCGCAGTCGTTGTTATATTTGAAGAAACTTTCTATGTCCCCGTAAGCCAGACTGCAAACGCTCAATTTCTCCGCAACGTCTTCAAATTTCGGATCAAGAGCATATACTTTTTCTAAGTAATATTGACTTTCGATCTCATAGTTGTTCTCCATATAGGCACAGGCTATCATGTAATACATATCTATGCTGGAATCTATATCCGATAACTTGATGAAGCAGATTCTGGCTTTTTCAAGTTTCCTTTCCAGCAAGTAGATTTTGCCTTCGGTCAGGAGGATTGTCGCGTCTTTCGGATGGATTTTGCTTATTTTCTTACAAGTCTGATGTGCTTCTTTGTATCTTCCCAATTCGGCTAAGGCATTCGCTTTATTGGTATAAATGTCTATTGATAAAGCAGACTCATTACCATTGCTTTTTTCTAAAAAATCGATTACTTTGTCATAATACTCATTCGCTTTTTCCCAATCTTCTTTGGCGCTGTAACACAGCCCGATGAACATATAGCCCATATCGGGGGAGATGGCCTTGTATTCCATCGCTTTCTTATAATTTTCGATGGACTTGTCGAAGTTGTTCAGTTGGAAAAAGGAATGTGCTTTGGTGGTATATGCTTCTCCGTCAGATTCATCGGCTGCCAATGCGAAATCGCAGGCTTCGATAGCCTTGCTCCATTTTGACTGGAAGAAGTAGCATTTTGCCAATCCTGTCCAATAAGGGGTATTATAAGGCTCTATATCAAGTAATTGATTGTATATCTTGATTGCTGAGTCCAATTGTTGGGTGGCTAATGCGTAATCGGCTTGGAGAGCCATAAACTCTTTTGCCTCAGCGTATGTTTTCTCCCCTTTTTCCATCCATTCTTTTGCCATATCGGGATATCCCATCTCCAGATAGAGATAGACAACCTCGCAGATTCTGCCGAGTTCGTCCGCATCTTCAATAGTAGCTAATAGTGACCGGGTTTCTTCGAGTTGCCCTTCATTCAGTAACAATTCGGCCTTCAGCATTTTCACTTCGGGATCATACGCTTCGGTGATGGAATCCAGCACCTGTTTTGCTTTCTGCAGGTTTCGGGTGTCCAGATAAAGGTATGCCTGTTCCACTAGCAGGTCGGTGTTTCCCGGATGTAATTGAAGTCCGTAAGTGACGGCTTCTTGCGCTTCCTCAAATTTACTTCTGGAGGCATACCAATCAGAGATATCAGCCAATTGGTCTCCATCCAGATAGAGTTGTCTGTTTTCGGCTTTTGCAGCCTCGTAGTTTGTGATCAGTTTTTCCAGTTCTTTTTTTTCAGACGGAATGTTTTTTCTACTCATTATTTTATATTTTATTTATTGATCTTGCCCCACGTGTCTTTTAATCCCACAGTGCGGTTGAAGATCAGATTTTCCGGTGTTGAGTCCTTGTCAATATTGAAATATCCAATCCGTTGGAACTGTAAGTAGGAGAGGGTGGGCAGTGTAGCTGCGAACTTTTCTATGTAGCAGTCAGGGAGAACTTTCAATGAGTCCGGGTTAATAATTTCTTTCATGGCTTCCAGTGCCTCGCAATTCTTCGCTTCGCGGATGGCAGCCAGTTCGTCACGTGGATTTTCTACTTTCCACAGACGGTCGTACAAACGCACCTCTGCTTGTATGCAGTGGTTGCAGCTCACCCAGTGAAGCGTACCTTTCACTTTGCGGTTCGCGTCCGGCATACCGCTGCGGGTGTTCGGGTCATATTCGCAGTATACTTCCGTGATCACGCCGTTTTCATCTTTCTTGCAGCCGGTACATTTCACGATATAAGCATTCTTGAGACGTACTTCCTGTCCGGGTGTCATGCGGAAATATTTCTTGGGAGCATCTTCCATGAAGTCTTCACGTTCCATCCACAACTCGCGGCTGAACTCAATCAAATGGCTTCCCGCTTCCGGATCTTCCGGGTTATTGATGGCTTCCAATTCTTCTACTTGTCCTTCCGGATAGTTCGTGATGACGAGTTTCACCGGATTGATTACTGCGGACACGCGGGTAGCGCGGCTGTTCAGGTCTTCGCGGACAGAACTTTCGAGCAGTGCGATGTCATTCAGCGCGTCGTATGTGGTATAACCGATTTTGTCGATAAACTTATGGATGGACTCCGGCGAGTAACCGCGACGGCGGAAACCGCAGATGGTCGGCATACGGGGATCGTCCCATCCGTTCACCAGTCCCTCTTTTACCAGAGTGAGCAGGTTGCGTTTGCTCATCAGCGTATAGCTCAGGTTCAGTTTGTTGAACTCGGTCTGACGGGGACGGTTGTCATTCAGGTCTTTCCCTTCTTTCAGCCAGTCGATGAAGAGGTCGTAGAGCGGGCGGTGTACCACAAACTCAAGCGTACACAGTGAATGGGTCACCCCTTCGAAGAAGTCGCTCTGACCGTGCGCGAAGTCATACATAGGGTAGGCTTTCCATGTAGTGCCGGTACGGTGATGCGGATGTTTCACCACACGATAAATAATCGGGTCGCGGAAGTGCATATTCGGGTTGGCCATATCGATTTTGGCGCGAAGCACCATAGCGCCCTCTTCAATCTCTCCGCTATTCATTTTCTTGAAAAGTTCGAGACTCTCTTCAATCGGACGGTTGCGGTAAGGGCTTTCCACACCCGGTTGGGTAGGAGTGCCTTTTTGCTGTGCGATCTGTTCGGAACTCTGTTCGTCGATATATGCTTTACCTTCCTGAATCAGACGGATGGCGAAGTCCCATAATTGTTGGAAGTAGTCGGAAGCATAATATTCATTTCCCCAACGGTAGCCTAACCATTGGATGTCTTCTTTGATAGCTTCTACATATTCCACATCCTCTTTGGTGGGGTTTGTGTCGTCGAAACGAAGGTTGCATACACCGCCATGTTTTTCTGCAATGCCGAAATCGAGGCAAATGGCTTTGGCATGGCCGATGTGAAGGTATCCGTTTGGCTCGGGCGGGAAACGTGTCTGTACTTTTCCACCGTTTTTACCTTCTTTCAAGTCTTTTTCTACTGCCTGTTCTATAAAGTTCAAGCTCTTTTTTTCACTTGCTACTTCTTCGTTTTTAATATCTGTCATAACGTTTTATGCTAATACATGATTCAGGCTACAAAAGTAGGACATTTTTTTTATTTAACCGGAATATAACCGCTCTTTTTTATAATGTCCTGTCCGTCGGGAGAAAGAATGTACTGAATCAAAGGATCGATTTCCGCTTTCTTCTTTACATTGTAATAGTAGTAAAGCGGGCGGACGATGGGATAAGTCTTGTTGGTGGCATTCTCTACCGTGGGGGCTGCATAATGTTTTCCGTCGTAGGATACGGAAAGGGTTTTGACACGTGGGGACACGTAGGCAAGTCCGACATATCCGATGGCTCCTTTGGTCTGGCTGACCGACTGGATGATGGCGCCCGTTGCGGGCATGGAAAGGCTGCTCGCCATGTAGTTTTTGTTTTTGAGTACGCTCTCTTTGAAAAATTCATAAGTGCCGGAAGAGGTCTCGCGGGAGTAAACCACAATTTTGCGGTCGTCACCGCCTACTTGCTTCCAATTGGTGATTTTCCCCCGAAAGATGTCTTCCAGTTGTTGGCGGGTGAGTTGCTTTACCGGGTTGGAAGGATGTGCTACTACGGCAAGGGCGTCATACGCCACAACTATTTCGGCTACATCTTCTCCCGCACTCTTGATTTTCATCTTTTCGCTGAACTTGATAGGGCGGGAAGCCATTGCGATGTCCGTCGTGTTGTCCAGTAGCGCGGAAATTCCTACGCCGGTTCCTCCGCCGGTCACGGTGACACGGGTGTCTGGGTATTGGTTCATAAACCGTTCTGCTGTCTGCTGGGCGACAGGTAGTACCGTATCACTGCCTTTGATGCGTTGCGCGCTGGCACTGATTGACAGTAAGGACAGGGCTATTAATAAATTTCTTCTTACTTTCATAAATCTTCTTTTTTTGTACGGATGCAAATGAATGCGGATGCAAATAAAGCAATCGGATGTTACATTTCTATTGCATCCGGCGGGCAAAAGGTGTTTGTAACACAAATGTAACAAGATTGAAACATTTCCTTCAAACGTTAGTCACACCTCCTTAATAAGGAGGCGCTTTCTTTGCATCAGAAATCGACAGGTATGAAGAAATTTTTAGAAAAGATTATAGAAGGGATTCTGACTTGCAGCGGTTTCGTAACAAGTATTACGATTCTGCTGATTGTACTCTTCCTGTTTACGGAGGCTTTCGGGCTATTCAGAAGCAAAGTGATCGAAGAAGGTTATGTGCTGGCGCTGAATAAAAGTAATAAGGTAAGCGTTCTGAGTCCGGCTCAGATAAAAAATGTTTTTGACGGGGAGATAACCAATTGGAAAGAACTCGGTGGGGAAGATCTCCCTATCCGGGTTTTTCGTCTGGAGGATATTACACAATATTATACGGAGGAGGAACTCGGAGCTGCCTATGAGTATGCGGGAGATAAGATAACGGAACTGGTGGAGAAAACACCGGGTATCGTGGCTTTTGTTCCGCAGCAGTTTATCGTTCATCCGGATGCGGTGCATTTTATAGAGGACAACACCATTTCCGTGAAAGATGTCTTTGCGGGAGCCGAATGGTTTCCGACAGCGACTCCGGCCGCACAGTTCGGCTTCCTGCCTTTGATTGGCGGTACGTTGTGGGTGAGCCTGTTTGCCATTCTTTTCGCGCTGCCTTTCGGACTTTCGGTTTCTATCTATATGTCCGAAGTAGCCCATCCGAAAGTACGGAACTGGCTGAAGCCGGTCATTGAATTGTTGAGTGGCATTCCTTCCGTTGTCTATGGCTTTTTCGGTTTGATCGTCATTGTCCCGTTGATTCAGAAATTGTTTGATCTTCCGGTAGGGGAAAGCGGTCTGGCAGGGAGTATCGTGTTGGCTATAATGGCGCTGCCTACTATTATAACAGTGACGGAAGACGCGATGAGGAATTGCCCGCGCGCCATGCGTGAAGCGAGTCTGGCGCTGGGGGCTTCACAGTGGCAGACTATATATAAGGTAGTGATTCCTTATTCCATCTCGGGCATTACGTCCGGCGTGGTGCTGGGTATCGGGCGGGCTATCGGAGAAACGATGGCGGTATTGATGGTGACGGGAAACGCGGCCGTGATTCCGACCACTATTCTGGAGCCGTTGCGTACGATTCCTGCCACCATTGCGGCGGAATTGGGAGAAGCACCGGCGGGAGGTCCGCATTATCAGGCATTGTTCCTGCTGGGTGTCGTGTTGTTCTTCATTACACTGATTATCAACTTTAGTGTGGAATACATTTCTTCTAAAGGACTAAAACGAAGTAAATAATATGGAAATAAGGAGTAATAATAAAGCCAAGCACCGTTCGCAGAAGATCGCTTTCGGCCTGTTCCGATTGTTGAGCCTTTGCATTGTGCTGATATTGTTTGTGATTCTGGGATTTATCATCTATAAAGGAATCGGTGCCATCAGCTGGGAGTTTATCACTTCGTCTCCTACGGATGGAATGACGGGAGGAGGCATCTGGCCGGCTATTGTCGGTACTTTTTATCTGATGGTGGGCAGTGCGCTGTTTGCTTTTCCGGTGGGGGTGATGAGTGGAATCTATATGAACGAGTATGCGCCGAAAGGCAAATTGGTGCGCTTTATCCGGGTGATGACGAACAATCTGAGTGGTATTCCCTCTATTGTGTTCGGTTTGTTCGGTATGGCGCTTTTTGTCAATTATATGGGGTTCGGTGATAGTATTCTGGCCGGTTCTTTGACATTAGGCTTACTTTGTGTACCTTTGGTTATCCGGACGACGGAAGAGGCTTTGAAGGCGATTCCCGACAGTATGCGTGAGGGAAGCCGGGCGCTGGGAGCGACGAAGTTGCAGACGATCTGGCACGTTATTCTTCCGATGGGTATGCCGAATATCATCACCGGGCTGATTCTTGCTTTGGGACGAGTGTCGGGAGAGACGGCGCCGATTCTGTTCACCTGTGCCGCCTATTTCCTTCCGCATCTTCCGGCAAGCATTCTGGATCAGTGTATGGCGTTGCCTTATCATCTGTATGTGATTTCTACAAGTGGAACGGATATGGAGGCGCAGCTGCCATTGGCATACGGTACGGCATTGGTACTGATTATGATTATTCTGCTGGTGAATTTGCTGGCGAATGCGTTGAGAAAGTATTTTGAGAAAAGGGTAAAAACGAATTGAGTTAGTATATATGGATACAGTGAAAATAGATGCGCGCGACGTGAATTTCTGGTATGGTGATTTCCATGCGTTGAAAGGTATCAGTATGCAGATTGAAGAGAAGTCGGTTGTTGCCTTTATCGGGCCTTCCGGTTGTGGAAAATCTACCTTCCTCAGGCTTTTCAACCGGATGAACGATCTGATTCCCGCCACCCGTCTGGAAGGGGAGATTCGTATCGACGGGCAGAATATCTATTCTAAAAGCGTGGCGGTGGACGAACTGCGCAAGAATGTGGGAATGGTGTTTCAGCGTCCTAATCCTTTTCCGAAAAGTATATTCGAGAATGTGGCTTACGGACTTCGTGTGAATGGAGTGAAAGATAACGCTTTCATCCGCCAGCGTGTGGAGGAAACACTGAAAGGGGCGGCACTTTGGGATGAGGTGAAAGATAAGTTGAAGGAATCGGCTTATGCCTTGTCCGGCGGACAGCAGCAACGTCTTTGTATTGCCCGTGCTATGGCGGTGTCTCCTTCGGTGTTGCTGATGGACGAACCTGCGTCTGCGCTCGACCCTATCTCTACGGCAAAAGTGGAGGAGCTGATTCACGAGCTGAAAAAAGACTATACTATTGTGATTGTGACGCACAATATGCAGCAGGCGGCCCGTGTCAGCGACAAAACGGCTTTCTTTTATATGGGCGAGATGGTGGAATTCGATCAGACCAAGAAGATATTCACAAATCCGGAGAAAGAGGCTACGCAGAATTATATTACAGGTCGTTTCGGATAGAACGGTCCCCCTTGCCTGTGTTAGAAACAGAATATTAATCATTTATATATAAGTAGACTATGGTAAAGTTTATAGAATCGGAACTTGTTCTATTGAAGAAGGAAATTGACGAGATGTGGACGTTGGTGTACAACCAACTCGACCGTGCCGGAGAGGCTGTATTGACTCTTGACAAAGAGTTGGCTCAGCAGGTGATGGTTCGCGAGCGTAGGGTGAATGCCTTTGAACTGAAGATAGACAGTGATGTGGAAGATATTATCGCGTTATATAATCCGGTGGCGATCGACCTGCGTTTTGTGCTGGCTATGCTGAAAATCAATACGAATCTGGAACGCTTGGGAGACTTTGCGGAAGGGATTGCCCGCTTTGTGATTCGTAGCAAAGAACCGGTGTTGGATGCGGAGCTGTTGAACCGTCTTCGGTTGGCGGAGATGCAGGCTGAGGTGTTGTCCATGCTGGAACTGGCGAAACGTGCCTTGAATGAGGAGAGTATTGAACTGGCGGCAGGTGTCTTTGCCAAAGATAATTTGCTGGATGAGATCAATGCCGGGGCAACAGGTATCATTGCGGACTATATTACCGAACATCCGGAAGCGGTACATACGGGTGTGGACTTGGTCAGCGTGTTCCGCAAATTGGAACGTGCTGGAGATCATATCACCAACATTGCTGAGGAAATCGTATTTTTCATTGATGCCAAAGTGTTAAAACATCGTGGAAAAACGGACGAAAATTATCCGGAGAAGTAATTTGGAGCGAATTTTTAAACAGAAATTAGGTCTCCTTAAAAAAATATCTTATATTTGACTCCTGTAACGGGCTAGTTACAGGAGTTTTTGCGTCAAATGATAATAAATCCAAAGATTTTTCAAAAAGATGTTATATGACATGTTTTATAATTTGGATAGTATCGGTAAAAGCCCCTATATTTGCACCGTTATCCTGAAAACAATCTTTTTACCTTAAAAAAAAACTAATACCTATTGAAAACTGAAGAATGGAGCTTTGTGAAAAGCCCCATTTTTTTTTGCTCTTATTGATGATAGTAAATTGGCGTTCTACAATACTGTGAGAGAGGATTCTTCTTGATATTTTGTTAGCTAAAGCCTTGTAAGCACAAAATTGAAGTACGAGTTTGAATTACGAAATTGAAGCACAGAAATGAATAACAAGGCTCAAACGGGACAGATTTTTTTTAATGAAGTACAGGCTAAGTTTAATTTGAGAGAACCCAAATCAAACAAGCCTACTAATATCTATTTGGTATGCAGGATAGATAGGAAGCAAATAAGACTTTCTACGGGTGTTAAGGTATATCCAGAACATTGGAATGTGAAGAAGCAAGAGGCTTATATCAGTTGTAGGTTAAGTGAACTTGATAATCTCAATAATACTATTGTTAACACGAAAATAATTGAGATTAAAAATCGCTTTCTGCAATATAAGCGTTATCTTTGTGACAATCCCAACGAAATCGGAAATAGTGTTAAGATATTAAAGAAGTTTATATACAAAGATACTATGGAGAAAGAAAAGCAAAATATAAATGCAGTACATTGGTTACGTAATACATTAGCTTTAGATAGAACTATAAAAGATAGTACAAGAGCTGATTATGTGAAACAAATAAAGTTCTTTGAAGCTTTTCTGAATGAAGTAGGTAAATATCCTATTAGTTTTAGTGATATAAATTTACCATTGATAAAGGATTATGAATCTTATCTTTTTAATAAGGAAGTTGGTAAAGGTAAAACAACGAAAACTACTACGGTTGGTAATAAGGTAGAGAAGATAATATGTATTCTTAAAAGAGCAGAGCAGCAAGGCATGATTGATATTCACGAATCCAAACTGGACAAGTATAAAAAGCCCCAAAGTAGACAAGGTGATGAAAATGAGATTTATTTAACGGAAGATGAAATAGATAAAATATATGCTTTGCGCTTAACAGGAAGGGAAGAAGAAGTGAGAGATTTGTTTGTATTACAATGTTGGATAGGGCAACGCTTCTCTGATACGCAAGCAATTAATGAGGGGATTATAAAGGAAGCGCCTAATGGTAAAGGGAAAGTAATAGAAATTGTGCAAGAAAAGAAAACGCATAGAGTATCAATTCCTCTTTTACCTGTTGCTATAGATATTCTGAATAAGTATAAAAATGGTTTTCCTATTTATACCAATCAAACAGCTTTGAACTATTTAAAGAACATAGGTGAAAAAGCAGGTATAACAAGATTACATAATGTAACAGAGGATAGGGGAGGAGAAGTTGTTACAACACAAGTGAAAGCATACGAACTAATAGGAACGCATACAGCAAGACGTTCCTTTATCTGTAATATGCTAAAACATGGCTATGATAGTCATATTATAATGAAGATAACAGGACATAATGATGCAAAGTCTTTTAAGAAATATGTAAGATTAACCTCTGAGGATGCCGCTTTACTAATGTTGGAAACAGAATCTACAAAAGTAAGGCAATCTGATAAAGTACCTACTACTATTAGTCAAGAAGGTAACAAAGAAGCCATTAATATTTTAAAACAGTATCAAAATACTATAAATGGTATTACGTTCGATACTCTGTTAGACACTCAATTTTTTGCGTCTAAAATCAATAAGGCTGCTGAACTACAATCACAGGTAGGTCATTTGAAAAATGGGAAACTGTGTAGTTATGACAATGAAATCACGTCCCTTATAAGCGAGATAGAAAAATTCTCCCAATCTT
>ENA-UOIV01002585-UOIV01002585.1-human-gut-metagenome-genome-assembly--contig:-C59-NODE-2585-length-11959-cov-4.600974_pt1 | contig 11959 bp, 8 predicted proteins | sample MGYA00242333_ERZ723880 | MGnify/ENA metagenome assembly ERZ723880 | reverse complement strand
TTATTTGTTTTATCGTAATACGCATCAATATCCTGTGGAAGAGTATCATAATATGATATTAACGCAGTCTGAGACATTTGCGCTTCATCTTTCACATAAAAAAGGCCTAACAACAAATACTTGCACAAGTCTTTTGAATATGCTCTAATTAGAGCAAACGATGTATTTTCTTCCTTTCTATATTTGTTTATCCATTCTTTTATTTCTAACGATGATTTAAACCGATTATTTACAGATTTAAATTCATCCAATTCAATCATTGCAGAAAGATTTACATATATATTACTGGCTTCTTCTAGTAAAGAATTATATCTGGAAATTTCTGATTTAAGCATATTAACATCAATGTCAATATTAGAAAATTTATCTACTAAAATATTCTTAATTTCATTTGACAACATGTTAATTTCAATCATTGCAGTTGGTTTCAGTTGCATATCATCGCACATTATTATAATAAGATTAGTCACATTGTCTGTTCGATCATATGTTCCTAAAGCAATATTATTCGACACCTTTTTAAGATAAAAATAATTACAATTATTATTAAACTTAATTTTTGCAGATAATTCTTTCAATGATGAACAATACCATAATGTTATATTTAGTTTTTTCTTATATAATAATCGAGCAGCTTCTGTTGGAAAAGGAATCGCGTCACCAATGAAAGATTTTATGTTATTATATAAACCAAGAATACTTTGAGGATTACCTTATATTTTAGCTGATCAGCCATCAAGCTCCTGTGTGTAAATCTGTTTGTATTGAGGGCTATATATACTCTTCAACGTAGTTGATATCGCATTCTTATTGTTTTTGATTAACAAGGGCAAAAGAGGTGCATATCCATAAAAATCCCAATAATACTTGTCTGCGACAAAACCTATCAAACTTTCCATATAAGGAACAAACTCTTCAATTGTTGTATCTATTAAATCCCCCTTAGGGCTCTCATCCTTAGGTGCGTAATCCATTCCTTTTACGTAGTCATCTTCATATGAAAAAACTCCGTTAGTAGGCTCAATTTTAACCTCTGTATCTTTCCCCATTCCCCACATCTGCACTTTAAAATATAGTTTGGGAGCGAAGTAAGGAGTGATTACAATGGTAGGTACATTCTTTAATTGAGTCTTAAGTAGGTCTACATGATCCAAATCAAGACTGGATTTTCGCCATGCTCCTCCATAATATGCGATAGGGTGAAATGACTGGGTATTCCAGTGCTGGTTACAAGCAGCTTCCAGTTGTAAGTCAATATCCGTGTATACCGCCTCATTAAACCTATCGCAGTTCGATGGTGTTAATATTACATGAAGAGCGATGCTTTTTGTTCCATTAAAAAAGGTTCCAAAGGATTCTCCACGCATTACAAAAGGTAATACTTTTAGAGGCCACTTCTTTATAGCAATTTCTGTAGAGTATTGCTTGACAATGTCATCGTAATTGGCCTCAATGTCCTCCAATCTCTGTTTATGAACATCGGCTTCTATTTCCAATGCTAATTGAGCTGTTTCACGTTGTAATTGGCGTATCCGGTCAAAATCCTTCTGCTGTGCAGCCCTTTGGAACTCCCTCTGACGGGCTTGAAGTTCCTCTGTTTTCTTATTGGCTTGCCAACTATTGAATAATTGTGCTCCAATACTGGCTGCTATCATTGTCCATGGCATATGTGTACACTTTTATAGTTTTTCAATCATCTTAGTAGCGTTATCCAACTGTCCGATTAAGAATGTTCTTTCATCGTCCGTGAATATCCTTTTAGGTGATTCCAACTTCGTTAATGATTGTATTGTATTTCGGTAGTCATTAAGTATAAAATCCAAAACTGGCTTGTTCTCTTTTGCTAACAACATTTTTCTCAAAGCCTCATCTCCCTGAAGCACTTTTGGAAATGTAGGAGTCAAACCATGTGCTAAAAGGACATACGAATCCCGAGCACAACCAGATATGATGGTCGTGATCATCGTCAACTTTTGTTGGAACATCTTTCGATAGTCGGACGTTTTAAGTTGCATAAAATCACAATCTATAGAGAACAATGGTCGAACTAAGGGTTTGGTTTCACATTGCGCATCCCACATTGCCGCCGTAAAATGTACTTTGTTTTTCCAAAAGAGGGGAGATATGACAGCGGTAGGGATGTTGCCCAATATAGCATGCAAGTTAAAAAGTGCCGCGTTTCGAGCAATATCCTTATCGCACCAACGCCGATATTCAATATTTCCTAATTTATCACCATAAATGTCTAGAGAATCAACTATCTCATCATAATCAATTCCAGCATTTCCCAATGTATGTAATAAGATTACATTAAGTGGAACTTGAGTCCCATAGCCTAATTTCCTGTATTCTTCAATTGCATCTACAATGATTGGGAAAGCCTCATCTTTTAATGGGAATTCCTTATCTAACAAGGTTTTCAGTTCTCCCATTAAGACTTTGAGTTTTGATCCCTCAAATTTTTCTATTAAGCGATACTCTCTTGCTACTCGCATCTTATGTCGCATATCAGCGACCTTTTTCGCTTCTAGTTCATCTTGAAATTCGCGTTTAGCTTCAGCTAACTCTTCTTGAAATTGTTCGCTTTTTGCAGCAGCCACATCTTGTTCTCCTCTACGATGATACCCCATGAGGGTCTGCGCAGCTGCGTTGACCAGCATATAAGACCCAAATCCGCCTCCAGCACTAATATTTGTTCCAATTGTATTCATTCCTATCGTACTTATCATGATTATAGCTCCATGTTATCAGACATACATTCCACATCCCCATTTAAGTCGTTGTGATCATCACTTCCATCACCATTCGGGTCATCACCTATTCCTTCTGAAATATGATCATCCCTTGATTCAAATATTTCGTCTGATTCACTATATGCACATGCAGCGACTGCAATATCTTCCATTTCAGGTATTGGGTTCAACCAATCTAAATCAGAGTGCAGATCAAAGGTCAATGGGACTTCTGGTAATTCAAACTCCATATCAAAATTGGGATGAACATCAAAGATGGACTCCATTATATCAGGATCCGCAACAGAGACTTCAGTCACGAAATCTCTGAAATTCTTGTCCAAGTTCATCAATTCTTCAACTTGAGTCGCCTCTATTGAAGATAAGTTCCCTTCCAAGTATGCTCCTAACATCTCTTCGGAGACGGGTAACGGTTTAATATTCTTTATCATATCAAGCCCTCCTTTTTTAAGATGTTAGTAAATTGCTCTTTTGCAAGTTTGTGTTTATTGTAGTAATTATCCATAGACATCCCCAATAGCTCTGCTGTTTCTTCATTTGTCTTTTCTTCCACATAACGATAGCAAATTAAATCACGATAACGTTTGTTGCGCATTTGGCCTAACATAGTGTTAACGTCTGTTTGATTTAAACTTTTTATGTCTATAGTGGTTATTTCATTCGGTTTTCTATCACCAGACCCTTCAGGAACTTCTATAATTGTCGTTCTTTTCTTAAAAAGCTGACGACAATAGTTTTCTACAACAATTTTTAACCAATGTTCTAAACGGCATCCAAACCCAAAAGATTCCAAGTAACACTTATCTGATTTTAACCTAGGTGTCATTAGGTACACATATATTTCATTGATAAATTCAAGACACGATTCACAATCCGTATAATATTTATCATATCTTATTTTGAAAAGAGGATAATACAACTCATAGAGATACAAGCGAGTTACACGAGCATCTCTTTTAAGAATAGCCTGAACAACCTCTTGATCAGACAATGACTTAATATATTCTTTATCTATCTGCTTCACTCTTATTATCGAATCACAAATTATATAATAAATGATAGTATCATGAATCCGAGTTTACTGATCCAATTTAAACGCAAAAAAAAAGCGCAGACCCAATTGTCATCCGCCTCCAGGTATCGCCAAACACCCACTGCACAAATGAACAATTTTGTCTACGCTTCGTTATATTATAAGAAGAATCATAGTTGCCTTTCATTCTCAGAAAATGAAAGGTAAGAATAGATACAAGTTATAATAATACGAGCTAAACAACCGTTGACTTATTTCTTGTGCAGTCTCATTAAATTTGGCGATTTTAGAGACAAGAATTAGCTTACGCTCGTTAACTAATATTTTTATTTTAAACAAATTCCTTCGAACTTGTCTATGCTCGCAAAATTAGATAAAAAAAAGAATTATACAAATAAAATCCTCATTATATCTAAAAAAATAAAAAAGCAGCATGAAAATTATCTTTCATTATTCATGCAGATGAAAATTCATGCTGCCTAAAAATTGTCCATGTGCAGTACTCTTCAATTTGGCGATTTTAAAGACAAGAACAATTAATTTATTACCATTCGAAAATCAGACACAAATATTAAAACGCTATAAAAGTATAACAAAAAGAAAACATAACAAAACACGATAAAAGCAAAATAGACTTAAACAGTCAAAAAGTGCGCTCAAACATATCATATTAGTGTATATTCTGCAATAATTATAAAAAGACTATTCTTCAAACAAATGAATAAAATAAGAACAAGACCGCATTATATCAAGTTTCGATAATTGATAAAATATCAACTAACGCTATATTCAATCAACGAGAAAAAACAGTAGAAAGAATATACATGATATATGATTTAAGTCATATAACACTATAAATCAACCATTTCATAGAATCTATACCCTACATACAAAACATTAACTTTAACTGTACGTTAAAATTAATGTTTTGTCTTCAAGAAATGCATCTTTTAACTCCTTAAAATATAATTCTTGCCACAAAGAATAGAATAATAGAAAACGGGAATTAACAATGTTAAATGGGAAACACATAAATTCTCTGTAAAGACTACCGGTTTTATTCTTTTTCATCCTGAGTTTATTCTTATTTTTGCATTCAAATTGAAAAAACATGAGTTCGATCAAACCACGTATCCACAAACTTCTCGACGCTCTTAATGAGGGAGTATTTGAGAAAGAACACACCATAGCCCTTTCGTTATTGACGGCCATTGCCGGAGAAAGTATTTTCCTGTTAGGTCCTCCGGGAGTAGCCAAGAGTTTAGTAGCGCGAAGGCTGAAATATGCATTCAAAGAAAACAATGCATTCGAATACCTAATGTCACGTTTCAGTACTCCGGATGAGATTTTCGGGCCGGTATCAATTTCGAAACTTAAAGATGAAGATACCTATGAACGGATTACCGAAGGATATCTTCCTACAGCTTCAGTGGCTTTTCTGGATGAAATATGGAAAGCAGGCCCGGCCATACAGAACTCCCTGCTGACAGTAATCAATGAAAAGATATACCGGAACGGACAGTTTACAGTGAAAGTCCCGTTGAAAGTACTGATAGCGGCTTCTAACGAACTACCGGCAAAGGGAGAAGGGCTGGAAGCACTTTATGACCGCTTCCTTATCCGGCAATTTGTAGGCTGTATCGAACAGGAATTCGCTTTTGACCGGATGATTGCTTCGACAAAGGATACAGAACCGAATATATCGGAAAAACTGCCGATCGAACAGGAAGAATACTGCAAAATGCAGGCGGAGGCAGAGACAGTGACCCTGCATTATACTTTCTTCGAACTGGTGCATACCATCAAGCGGACAGTAGAGCAATATAATACGCAACGGGATGCCAACCTCCCTCCTATTTACATCTCAGACAGACGTTGGAAAAAGATCGTAGGGCTGTTACGTACTTCGGCTTACCTAAACGAATCACCGGCAGTAAACTTTGCCGATTGCCTGCTGATACCTTATTGTATATGGGATGAAGTGAGCCAACTCCCTATTGTGGAGAATATCGTGCAACAGGCTATTACCGAAAGTATAAATACATATCTGTTGGGAGAAAAACAATTGGAGCAGAAACTCGATACTTTGAAAGAAGATATGAAAGCCGAACATAGCCTGCGGGAAATCAGTGACCCTGCCATTCAGGTGGTCGATACTTTTTATCACCGTATCGAAGGATACCGGATAGCCGGTAACCTGCTAATGTTCGCTTCCGACTATCAGAATCTGAAAAAGGACAGTAACCGGCTGTTTTACATCCAACAGGATAAATTCCGCCCGGTGAACAAGATACTGAAAACATATGATTTCGTAAAAAACCGTAGCATTGCCCAGAAAGACATCTATTCACTGCGAAAAGGAAACCGGTCTGTATTCGTCAACAACGAAGAGTATCCTCTGTTGTGCTATAAAGATTGTGAACCATTGCCCGAACCCAACGAAGAGACAATCACGCCGTATGAATTCCGCCTGCAAGAGGTAATCGACTTATTGCAGAACATGGAAACTGAATTCAAGAAACTCTCCGACCGGGAAAACGGATATGCCAGAGAGCATCTGTTTCTGAGCACCAGGCAAAAAGCCGATCTGAAACGTATATTGAACGGAACAGCCCATATCATAGAGAATTACCGGAACGAGTTGCGTATCATCGCCCATGCCCATGAACAAGAGAACAGGGACTATTAGACTAAAGGAATTGCAAGACAGGTACTATGACCGCCTGCAAGAGATTGCCTACAAGGTGTATGATGAACAATTGCACAATCTCATTATCAGACCCGAAGAATTGGATATGGATATCCGGCAATACTTCCGGTATACGCTTCCCTCCTTGCAAGAGTTCTATTCGCGGTATGCCGCCCAATGGGAGTACTTCCATGAAACGGACGAAGCTTCGGATACAAAGTTTCTGCATTTTCTGAAGAACAGTGCTTATCCGCTTTCTATGAGGTACAATATGGTAGACCTCAATGTAAAATACTATCTGGAACGATTTCAGGCTCTCAAACCACGCTCGAAAGAATGGAAAGCATTACGAACGCTTTTCTTCGATAAATGGCACCGATTGTTATCCAACAATGAATTCAACTATCAAATGGAACATATCAACCGGCTGTCCGAAGAGTTCTACCGGTTACAGATATCGCTCTCCAAAAAACTTCCGATACGCGGCGATTCCCGCTTGGTATGGCTATTGAGAAACCATAAGCAGATAGCCGAACAGATTCTGGAATATGATGAAACAATCAAGAAAACGCCTGCCATACAAGAATTGATAGAGATATTGGGAAAACAACGCCAAGGGAGACAGAAACGCTTTAAAATGACTGCCGGCATTCGCAAAGAAGAAATCGTAACACATTCTACCCGAAGTGATATCACCGGCATCTGCGAAGGCAATGATCTCAACAGCCTGCTTCCCATCGAATATTGTTATCTGGCAGAGAAATCCTTGCAACCGATATTCTTCGAACGGTATACCGAAAAAAAACTCCGGATGATAGACTATGCATCACGCGAACGACAACCCATGAATGATAAAAGGCTACCGGGCAACCAGGTTTCCGAGGAAGCCGAAGGACCTTTCATTGTGTGTATCGATACTTCCGGTTCAATGTCCGGCAAAAGGGAAAATTTAGCCAAATCGGCCCTGCTTGCCATTGCCGAACTGACGGAACAACAACATCGCAAATGCTACATTATCATCTTTTCCGACGATGTGGAATGCATCGAGATCACAGACTTAGGTACCAGCTTCGACCGGTTGGTAGATTTCCTGTGCCAATCTTTTCACAGTGGCACGGATATCGCTCCTGCCATTGCCCATACCGCCCGCATGATTGAGAAAGAGGAATACCGGGAAGCAGATTTTGTGATGATTTCGGACTTTGAGATGGCACCGATAGACAAAGAGCTATCTGCCGGAATCCAAAAGATAAAAGAGAATCAAACCAGAATATATGCCTTATGTATGGGAGATGAACCTCAACCAAGTTATTTGAACATCTGTGAACGATATTGGATGCTTCCTACATAGAAATCCATATCGTGATTTATGTCTGTGGCATAGAAAGAAATAAAATTGCGGATAAAACATTGGAAAAGAAGTCTCTTATCATTCGGTATAAACTTCCTATTGTCTGGTAGAAAACTTATATTCCCCCGTTTATAATCTACAACCACAAGTTTTGGTTTTATAACTACAAGTTCTGGTTTTACAATCAAAAGTTTTGGTTTTACAATCAGAACTTGTGGTTATAGTTTTTCTCTCATTAAAGACTATTTTTCTTTCAATGGTTCGATACTTGTTTTAAGAAGAAGTAACTTTTAAAAGAGAGTGTCTTTTGATAAAATGTCAAGCAAATCCTTTCCGGTAAGCTTATGGCTCATATCAGTCCCCTCGAGCAACGAATCGGCAAGATCACGTTTCGTTTGATGTAAACGCACGATTTTTTCTTCAATGGTATGCTGCGCAATCAAATGGTACACGGTGACATTCTGTTGTTGCCCGATCCGATAGGCGCGATCGGTGGCTTGCTGTTCGATGGCAGGATTCCACCAAGGATCGAGATGAATGACATAGTTGGCTCCTGTAAGGTTCAACCCCAATCCTCCGGCTTTCAGGCTGATAAGGAATAACGGGCATTTTCCCTGCTGGAAATCATCTACCAGATGTTCCCTTTGCTTCAACGAAACGTTCCCGTCCAGATAAAGATATTGCTCTCCTGCTTTATCGAGTTCATGACATATCAACTGGAAAAATGACGTAAATTGGCTGAATACCAGCACCCGGTTGCCGCCTTCTTTTATTTCATTTACTAAGTCAAGGAACAGGCTGATTTTAGAATTCTCACCTTTCCATTGCTTTTCGATCAAGGCAGCACTACAAGCTGCCTGACGCAAACGGGTAATCTCGGCCAATGCATTCATGCTGACAGTGCCGCTTTGTTCCAGCATAGACTCGGCTTTCCGTCGAATTGCTTCATAAATGCCCATTTCGTCTTCAGACAATTCCACCGGTAACACGATTTCCATCTTGTCGGGCAACTCCTCAACTACCTCCGCTTTTGTACGTCTCAACATAAAAGGATGGACGATGCGCTTCAATTGCAACTGTCGCGCCTTGTCTCCCTCTTGTTCGATGGGAACAATATATTTACGATGAAACAGATCGTAGTTTCCTAACAGGCCCGGATTTATAAACCGGAACAGATTCCATAACTCACCCAGATGATTTTGTATGGGAGTACCCGTAAGAAGCAAGCGATTGGCTGCCTGCAAACGCATTGCCACACAGGAAGTCTTTGTATCACGGTTTTTGATCGTATGCGCTTCGTCCAGACACACTATGTTCCATTCTTTTGCGGTCAAAGCTTCCATTTCGGTCACCAACAAGCCATAAGTAGAGAGAATCACGTCATACGCCCCAGAAGCTTCGAGCACCACTGACCGTTCGTCAGCTTCATTCAACACCACTGCCTTTAATGTAGGAGCAAATTTCCTCAACTCCTTGTACCAATTAGGAATGACAGAAGCCGGAGCTACAATCAGAGAAGCACCCTCTGCCGCCTTATATAAAAGATACGCAATAGTCTGAACTGTTTTACCCAACCCCATATCATCTGCCAGACAAGCACCGGCCCCCCAATTGTTGAGACGGGCTATCCAGCGGAAACCGTCTATCTGATAATCGCGTAAGGTAGCCTGTAAAGTGGCAGGTATGACAGGAACCAACTCTTTGCTGGCCTCCATCCTTTTCCACAAGTTTTCCAATGCTTCATCATACCCGATTTTCAACTCTCCGTTCCGGATCTCGTCCAACAAACCGGCATGAAAGGCCGACACTTGCATCTTCCCATGTTCTTTCACTGCCACCGATTCAAGCCGTTGCAATTGCTTACGGATCGTATCGCTCAAGCGCAGGTAATCCGTAGCATTGAGACGGATATATTTGCTCTTACTATGCCCCAACAATTCAAGGAACTCCGCCATCGTCATCACTGTTTGATCATCGATACGAACATTCCCTTCTATTTCGAACCAGTTTCCTACTGAATTAAGATGGATGTTCCATCCGGTAGAAGCAGGAGAAGTTTTAAGCCGTATTGTCTCTCCTTCGGGCCATTCTACAAAATAGCTCTCGGGCGATTGCTGTACATAATCAAGCAATGAGAGCAACTCGTCGGGATACAACACCACATTATTATCAGTTATCGACTTATTCATGGAATCTTCAATAAAACCCGCCAAAGCTTCGTAAGCTTCCCGCTCTTTCGAGAGCTTGCGTCTGACCTGATAACGTATTCCCTCTTTCTCATCCACCACAACGGCCAATCCCTTACCGGGTTCGAACAAACCTTTTCCTCCGGGTAATGGTTTGGCAAAGAAATATACGTTAAAACAATTGCCGTGAGGGTGTATCTGCAAACCTATTTCCACCTCTCCTACGATCGTATCGAGTGTGGAACCGCCATCGATGAGCGAAGAATGCACTTCTACCAGACGGCTGATTTTCGGAAAGAAAGCTTTCAGAAGATTTTCCGACTCCAATGGAAAAGACTGCAATGACAACAAGCGGTCATAAAACCTCCGTTGCTGAACGGTCATCGGTATCACAGCGTAATGCGTTGCGTTTTTTTGGATGATAACAGGGTTGGAAGTTGTCAAGTCCGTTTTAGGAACATTAGACGACAATACAAATCCGTTCTCTTTTTTTTCCACAATCAAGTAAGGTTTTTCCTCCGTCACTTTTACCTGTTCGAAAGGAGCGTGCCATCCGGTATAAATCCGGTCGCTCCCGATCAGATTCTCCAAAGCATCTGCTATAGACAAGGCATACCCTCCTCTATTCCGGCATTTTTCCAGAATGATTTTGTCCGTTTCATCCATACAGTCGAGCCCACCGGTTATATAACGATTCCACGACACCGCCTTTCCACTTCCCCACTTTCCGGAATTTAAGCGCAACTGTTCACGAACATCTATCTCTCCTCCAGATCCCCGTATCAGATACATTACACGTACCTGTTTCTCCGGAAGTTTGACTCCATCATTATCCATCTCTTGCAGCAGTTCTGTCATGACCAATTCCCACTTTTGCGCCAACCGGATGGAAGAAAGCACAGGTCGCGTACCGTACACAGCATTCAACGTACGCTTGCACTCCTCTGACAGAGGAATGTAAGCAGAAAGTTCATGCTTAAAAATAAGCTGGTGAGGGATAAATTCTGCCGGATCCAGACTTTTATAATATTCCGGATTAAAGTATTTTGCAAAAAGAAATCCTAAATACCGATAAGATATCTTGTAATAATACCCCCTCTGCTGAGTATGTAACAACCAGTCTATCATATAAATAGGCACTTCCCGGTCTCTACTGGTGCAACATTCGGCTATTATCCGGGCAGGCAAAAGACACAACTCTTCCATTACCACTTTTTTCCGTAGAAACTGCCGAAGTTTGTTTTGACTCTCCTCCGACCCTTCACGCACATAGGCCATAATCAGATAAAAGCAGTTCAGGAAATTCATAAAAAGGTTCTTATGAAGCGAGTTTTTATTACGCAGTTTCATAGCTGCCCCTAAACATACCAGTGCTCTGCCGTATTCCCCCCAATTAACGGCATGAATTCCTTCAAGCAACAATGCATATAATGTTTTTGGAATCCCTGTTTTATATGCCTTGTATTCTCCATGCGAAAAATACCTGTAAAGCGCCAACATTTCAGTCAATTCTTTCCGGCAGCTATCCGACAAATCTTTTCTTTCCTCCAACAGTTGGGGAAGTTTATCATTCGTATCGAGAATATCATATTCTTGCAAATAAACGACCATTGCTTCAAAAAATCCGGCAAAAGTCTGTTCAGGAAAGCATCGTATAAGAGGTGTGAAATCCGGTTCCATTCCCACCGGAATAAAATAAGGTATCATGTTGCCGGTAAAATAGAAAGAAGGAATATTGATATCCTCTTTCCGAATACTCTTTTTCAGACCATCATACAAGGTGGAAAAACAAGCAGAACGCTCAATGTTTAATGATTCGAACAGGACCAACCACTCCGCACGACTGACAAACAGGAAATGTAATACCCGGTAATAATGTGCCGGAGTGATTTGGTAAATGTAGTCGTGAGAGCGCCAGTCGAATCCTTCAGACTGCAAAAAACTCCC
>ENA-UOIV01002576-UOIV01002576.1-human-gut-metagenome-genome-assembly--contig:-C59-NODE-2576-length-12005-cov-27.656402_pt1 | contig 12005 bp, 11 predicted proteins | sample MGYA00242333_ERZ723880 | MGnify/ENA metagenome assembly ERZ723880 | reverse complement strand
ATTTCATAAAAATACCCCCAATACTGGGTGTCCAGTATTAGGGGTACATATCACAGTCAATACCACGATGGAGCGGGGATCTCAGGAAATGCTTAGCCGAAGATGTTGATGAGGATACCAGCAGCGACGGCGGAGCCGATAACACCGGCCACGTTGGGGCCCATTGCGTGCATCAGCAGGAAGTTGGAGGGGTTCTCGCTCTGGCCAACCTTCTGAGAAACACGGGCAGCCATAGGCACAGCGGAAACGCCGGCGGAACCGATCAGGGGGTTGACCTGACCGCCGGTCAGGATATACATGACCTTGCCGCAGATGACACCGGCAGCAGTGCCGAAGGAGAATGCGATGAGGCCCAGCACGATGATGAACAGGGTGCGGCTGTTCAGGAAGGTGTTTGCAGAGGTGGTGCAGCCAACAGACAGAGCCAGGAAGATGGTGATGATGTTCATCAGCTCGTTGCCGGCGGTCTTCTGGATACGGTCCACGACGCCGCACTCCTTCATCAGGTTGCCCAGCATCAGCATACCGACCAGAACGGCGGCATCCGGCACGATGAGGGAGACGACGATGGCGACCATGATGGGGAAGATGATCTTCTCGGTCTTGGTCACGGTGCGCAGCTGCTTCATCACGACGGTACGCTCTTTCTTGGAGGTCAGAGCCTTCATGATAGGCGGCTGGATAACAGGCACCAGAGCCATGTAGCTGTAGGCCGCGACGGCGATGGAGCCCAGCAGCTCAGGAGCCAGACGGGAGGTGACGAAGATAGCGGTGGGGCCGTCTGCGCCGCCGATGATGGAGATGGCGGCAGACTGCTTCTGGGTGAAGTCCACCAGACCGGTAGCGACCAGCAGACGAGCGCCCATGTAAGTGCCGAAGATGCCGAACTGAGCGGCAGCGCCCAGCAGCAGGCTCTTGGGGTTGGAGATCAGGGGTGCGAAGTCGGTCATGGTGCCGATGCCGAGGAAGATCAGCGGCGGGTAGATGCCCAACTTGACGCCCATGTAGAGCATATCGGCCAGACCGCCGTTGTTCAGGATCTCGACCCACATCGGGTGCTCGAGGCCGTCACCGACAAAGTACTGCATATGGATGACGCCGCTGCCGGGGAGGTTGGCCAGGATCATGCCGAAGGCCATGGGCAGCAGGATCAGAGGCTCGAACTCTTTGACGATGGCGAGGTAGAGCAGGAAGCAGCCCACGCAGATCATCACTGCGTACAGCCAGCCGCCCGGCTCACCGAACCGGGCAAAACCGGAACTCTGGAAAATACCGACCAGAGTATCAATAAACTGAGTCATGTTTTTCCTCCTGTGTTAAAAGGGTGCGGTGGTGTCGTTGACGCCAGCCTTGCCCCAGCCATTCTTGCCGCGGCGGACTGCCTTCAGCACATACTTGCCGTTGCCCATAGAGTAGATGGCTGCCATGATGGCTGCCACAACGTCGCCGGGGATGCCGGCCTCCACCTGCGGGGCAGCAGCCTTTGCAGGAGCGGGCGCAGCGGCCTGTTTCACAGGAGCAGCCGGTTTTGCAGCGGAAGCATCCTTGGCAGCTGCCTTCCTGCCGTTCATGGCGTCAAAGATCTTGCCCTCCAGCGTGATGATGGCCATCAGCAGGACGAGGATCAGAAACACCAGCACAATACCGGTTATGGTAACGATCACATCATAACCTAAATCCATGGTCTTCCTCCTATTTACTTTTTTCTTTGCCGCCCGGGGGACGGGCGGCAAAAAGCGATTTGAAGATATTATACAATATTTTCCGGGTCGATTCAACAACTATGAACAAAAATCATATTGTTTTTCACGGTTCTGTGAACAGCGCTTCCCTCTCAGCGGCGGCCCATGCGGGGGGTGGCGTCCATGAAGCCGGTCTCCAGCTTGTCGCCCAGACGCAGGCTCATGGCCGTACCCAGCGCGACACAGTTGACGGGGTCAGGCGAGACGGTCACTTCCACCTTCAGTTCCTGGCTCAGGTACTCAGGCAGGCCGTGGAGCTGTGCGCCGCCGCCGGTGAGGACGACGCCGTTGCGGTAGATGTCGCCGGCCAGCTCCGGAGGAGTCTTTTCCAGCACCTGATGAGCGGCGGTGCCGATCTGCTCGCTCAGGCGCATGACCGGCTCGTAGAGGTCGGCGGTGGAGACATTGACGCGCACGGGCAGGCCGGTGAGCAGGCTGCGGCCCTTGATCTCCATGGTCTCATTGAAATCTGCCTTCTGGGGGCAGCAGGCCACGTTCTTTTTCAGGTTCTCAGCGGTGCGCTGGCCGATGGCGATGCTGAACTTGTTGCGCACGAACTTCAGGATCTCTTCGTCGTAGTGGTTGCCGGCCACGCGGACGCTGGTGGCCTTGACCTTGCCGCCGAGGCTCAGCACGGCGATGTCGGTGGTGCCGCCGCCGATGTCGATGATCATCCGGCCATCCGGCACGGTGATGTCGATGCCGGAGCCGAGAGCCGCGGCGATAGGCTCATCAATGAGGTAGACCTGACGCGCACCGGCGGCCATGACGGCCTCCACCACGGCGTCGCTCTCGATGCCGGTGATGGCGGCAGGCACACAGACGGCCACACGGGGCTTGACCATGTGGGAGCTGTAGACCTGATTGACGAAGCGGCAGATGAGTTCCCGGGTCATGGTGTGGTCGCTGATGACGCCATCCTTCAGCGGGAAGATGGCGGAGATGTAGTTGGGCGTGCGGCCCACCATTGCAAGGGCCTTGTCGCCGGCCTCAAGCACGCAGTTCTTGCGGGTATCCACCGCCACCACGCTGGGCTGGTTGAGCACGACGCCCTGCCCCTCCTGCGCGATGATGATGGTCGTCGTACCAAGATCGATACCGATGTCGTTCTGTGCCATAATCGTGATATTTCCTTTCTCTGCTGCCCATTCTCTATTTCCATCGCCCATCTCCGGGCGCGGGTCATCAAAACACATTATAGTATAGCATATCTGAGGGAAAAAAGAAACCCTCTGCGGGGGTTTGCCCTCTCCGTCATTGCTTCGCAATGCCACCTCTCCCATAGGGAGAGGCACTGGCGTGCCGGTCAGGCCCACGCGGGACGAGCAAAGCCTTATTTTTTCGGAAATAGTAGTGCCCTGCTACAGAGGACAGCAGCTTCGGGACAATATTCCTTGTCAAGCTGTTGTGAATCTCTGTAGCAGGGCACTATCTTTTACGCCATATTGAGCTTTCAGCGGTCAGCGCAGAGTTGCCCGGCACGCCAGTGGCTCCCCCTTTGGGGGAGCTGTCACCGAAGGTGACTGAGAGGGCCAGCTCGCCCCCGGAAAGCATCATATTGCCGACAAATTTTCCGGCGGCAAGGCTTCCGCCAGCAGGGCGGCCAGGCCGCTGTAGCGCAGGTTCTGGCGGATGTTGGACATCATCCGGTTCACCACGTCCCGCCGGCCCACCACGATGCAGAGCTTCCGCCCGCGGGTGACGCCGGTATAGAAGAGGTTGCGGTAGCACAGGCGGGGCGGCACCTGCGCCGCCGGGAGGATGACCGCCGGGAACTCGCTGCCCTGGCTTTTGTGTACCGTGATGGCATACGCGATTTCCAGCTCGTTGAGGTTCTCCGCCGGGTAGACCAGCCGCCGGTCGTCCATCCGCACCACCATGGAGCGGCTGCGCACGTCGATGGACTCCACGATGCCGATGTCGCCGTTGTAGGCACCCACGCCCTGTTCCCCGCCGATGCGCTGCCACGTTATCTCGTAGTTATTGCGCACCTGCATCACTTTGTCCCCCACCCGGAAGACCCGGGCCGCGCTCTGCAGCTCCGGCTTGCCCTTCCTGGGCGGGTTGAGCATGGCCTGCAGCTCCGCGTTGAGGGCCTGGGTGCCGGTGGGGCCGAGCTTCGTGGGACAGAGCACCTGAATATCCTTCACCGGGTCGAACTGGTAGCTGCGGGGCAGACGGGTGGTCACAAGGTCGCAGACCAGCTTCTGGGCCGCGTCGCCGTCGGCTTCGAGGAAGAAGAAATCGTCCGTCTTTCCGCCCTTTTTCAGCGGTTCGCCCGAGATGATGTGGTGGGCGTTCTCCACGATGAGGCTCTGAGCGGCCTGCCGGAATATCTCGTTGAGGCAGACCGTCGGCACCAGCCCGGAGCGGATAGTCTCGCCGAGGATATTGCCCGGGCCGACGCTGGGCAGCTGGTCGGCGTCGCCTACCATAATAATACGGCAGCTGTACCGCAGTGCCGCAATGAGGGCCTGGAACAGCTTGACGTCCACCATACTCATCTCGTCGAGGATGACGACGTCGCACTTGAGCAGGTTCTTGTCGTTGTGGATGAAGCTGACCACGCCGCCGGTGTAGTCCACTTCCAGCAGGCGGTGGATGGTGGAGGCTTTCCGGCCCGTCAGCTCGCTCAGACGCTTGGCGGCGCGGCCTGTGGGAGCGCAGAGGGCTACCCGTTCGGCCTCGTTCTCGAGCAGCTGCAGGATGGCGTTGACCGTGGTGGTCTTGCCGGTGCCGGGGCCGCCGGTGAGGACAAGGCAGTTCTCGGTCATGGCCTTGCGGATGGCTTCCTTCTGGAGCGGCGCGTAAGCAAAGCCCTGCGCCAGTTCCAGTATCTGGATGTTCTTGTCGAGGTTTCGGGCCGTCTGCTTTCCGCGCCTGGTCAGCATGGCCAGACGGTCGGCGATGTCCTGCTCTGCGGCCAGCAGATCCGGCAGATAAATATACGGTGTGCCGTCGAACATCCGCACCGCCAGTTTCCCGGTCTGGATGCCGCTGTCCAGCGCCGCCGCCAGCTTTTCGGGGGGCTGGTGGATGAAGTTCGACGCCGTTTCCAGCAGCTGCGCCCGGGGCAGACAGGTGTGGCCGTTGCCGGCGTTGTGGCGCAGGGTGCGCAGAAGGGCGGCTTCCAGCCGCTGGGCGCAGTCCCCTGCCATCTGGTAATACTGGGCGATGCTGTCGGCGTGGCGGAAGTCCAGCTGCAGCGGCTCCCCGCACAGCAGGTAGGGGTTCTGCTGGATGGCCTGCATGGCCCCCGGCCCGAAGGTGCGGAAGACTTCCATCGCCCGGCGGGGGCTGATCTCGAACTGAGCCAGATAGGCGATGAGCTCCCGCATTCCGAACATCCGCTTGAACTCCTGCTGGATGCGGTCGGCCTTGTCCGCCGAGATGCCCGGGATGAGGGTGAGCTGGGCGGGGTCGTTGGCGATCACTTCCAGCGCCGCCGCGCCGAATTTGTCAATGATCTTATCCGCCGTCCGTGCGCCGATGTAGGGCAGCGACCGGCTGGCGAGGAAGGCGTAGACGGCCTCGAGGTCTTTGGGCATATCCGTCTCGCACTCCTGTGCGTGGAACTGTCGGCCATAGGTGGCGTGGTTCTCGTACCTGCCCCGGCAGACGACGCTTTCGCCCGCGTGGAGCTCTCCCACCACGCCGCACACAACGGTGACGACACCGCCGCCCGACACCTCGAACACGGTGTAGCCGTTGTCCTCGTTCAGGTAGATGATGTCCTCTACCGTGCCTTCCAGCCGTTCCAGCTCCTGCTCCATCGTCCCGCCTCCTCGTTTTGACACAACTATATATAGTATAGCGGTTTTGGGGGGATTTGTAAATACAACGAGGCAGCTCTTTAAGGCTCCCCCTTTGGGGGAGCTGGCGAGCGGAGCGAGACTGAGAGGGCAAGGATGCTACAGAAAGACAAAATGCACAGCGATAGCATCGCTCTGACGGAGAGCCTGCTTATCGCTGTATGGCGGCTCTTGGGAGACGGGCTTGCCCTCTCCGTCTGCTTCGCAGCCACCTCTCCCATAGGGAGAGGCACTGGCGTGTCGGTCAGGCCCACGCGGGACAAGCAAAGCTCACTCTATCCGAAAACAGCAGTGCCCTGCTGCAGAGGGCAGCAGCTTCTAGACAAGAACACTTTGTCAAGCTGTTGTGAATCTCTGTAGCAGGGCACTATCTTTTATGCCATATTGAGCTTCCAGCGGTCAGCGGAAAGTGGCCCGGCCTGCCAAAGGCTCTCCTACAAGGAGAGGTGGCACGCCGCAGGCGTGACGGAGAGGTTGTACAAAGACGAGCCTGCCCTCTGTAGCAAGGCCCGCCCTTTTACGCCATATTACGCCTCAGGCGTCCAGTAGGAAGTTGACCGGCCTGCCAATGGCTCCCCCTTTGGGGGAGCTGGCGAGCGGAGCGAGACTGAGAGGGTCAATCCTCCACCCGCGCTGCGGCAAGCTCCTTCGTCAGCCGCTTGCGCACTGCAAAGTACGCCGGGATGAGGAAGAAGCAGGCGAAGAACCATGCCACAGGGTTGGCGATGCAGGCCGCAAAGTAGCCCCAGAGCGGCACGAACCAGAAGCCCACCATGGCACGGGCGACCATCTCGGCCACGCCCGCGAACATGGCAAGGCCGGAATAGCCCAGGCCCTGGATGGTGTAGCGGTAGATGATGAGGACAGCCAGCGGGATGTAGAACACGCTGTTCCAGAAGATGAAGCTGCGGGCATTCGCCATGATCTCCACCTCGCTGCTCTCGAGGAAGAGGCTGATGAGCGGCACATCCAGCACACGCAGGATGAGGAAGGATGCCACACTGTAGACGCAGCCAATGCCCAGCGCGGTATTGACGCCCCGGTCCACACGCTTGAGGTCGTGAGCGCCCATATTCTGGCTGGCGTAGGTGGTCATGGCGGTGCCGATGCTCTCCAGCGGCACCGAGAGGAACTGGGCGGCCTTGCTGCCTGCGGTCTGCGCGGCCACGATGCTGCTGCCCAGACCGTTCACCGCGCCCTGCAGCACGACGCTACCGATGGCGGTGATGCTGCACTGCAGGCCCATAGGGATGCCCATATTGCAGAGCTTGAGGCAGTGGCTGGCGCTCAGACGGCCCTCTTCCCTGCTCCATTTCAGCTCCGGGTAGTGGCGGCCGATGTAGATGAGACTGCCGATGCCCGCCACCGCCTGACTGAACACGGTGGCGAAGGCCGCACCGAACGCCCCCATCCGGAAGGTGAGGATGCAGAGCAGGTCGAGACCGATGTTCAGCACGCTGGCCACCAGCAGGAAATAGAGCGGCCGCTTGCTGTCGCCCAGCGCGCGCATGAGGGCGCTGGTGACGTTGTACAGCAGGGTGAAGGGGATGCCCCAGAAGATGGTGCGGATGTAGATGTCCGCGATGTCGATGATGTTGTCGGGGGTGTTGGTCCAGACCAGCACCGCCCGGGTCAGGGCCACCGTCACCACCGTGAGCACGACGGCGAAAAAGAGGCTCAGCCAGACGGTATTGGCGGTGTAGCGCCGCATCTCTCTGTAGTCCTTCGCGCCGAAGGTCCACGAGATGGGGATGGAGAAGCCGCAGGCGATGCCGTTGACGAAGCCCAGCACCAGATAGTTCAGACCACCCACGCTGCCCACCGCCGCCAGCGCATCCACGCCCACGAAACGGCCCACGATGATGGTATCGGCCAGATTGTAGAACTGCTGGAACAGACTGCCCAGCATCAGCGGCACCGCAAAGGCAAGGATGAGCTTGAGCGGGCTGCCCTGTGTCATGTCTTTTGTCATACAAAGCCCCTCCCCGGGCGGTCACTTAACATTTCTTTGCCGAATCTTTACCGACAAAAACGCCCTGCCGGACGAGGGGCAGGACGTTTTGCGTTTCATGAGTGGTATTATACTCAGCTCATCGTGATTTTGCAAGGGGTTTTTCTCAGATTTCTTCGTACAACATTGCTATTCTCTATCGGTGGTTTTTGGTGATTGTGCGCAGGGAGGGGGCGGCAGCGCTGCCTCCGGGAGAGCTTACGGGCCTTATTCCGCGTAGTGCGCCAAAAACTGCTTGGTGCGCTCCTCCTGGGGGTGGTCGATGAGCTGGCGGGCCGGGCCTTCCTCCACCACGACGCCGCCGTCCATGAACAGGATGCGGTCGGCCACGTCCCGGGCGAAGTGCATCTCATGGGTAACGATGATCATGGTGGTCTTGCGGTCGGCGAGATCCCGCAGGACACGGAGGACTTCGCCGGTCAGCTCCGGGTCGAGGGCGCTGGTGGGCTCATCGAAGCAGAGGATGTCCGGGTGGAGCGCCAGTGCGCGGGCGATGGCCACCCGCTGCTGCTGACCGCCGGAGAGCTGGTGGGGGTAGTGGCCTGCCCGCTCCGACAGGCCCATCTGGGCCAGCAGGTCACGGGCTTGTGCTTCCAGCTGGGCGTGGATGGCCTTTTTGTTGGCCTTGTAGTCGGGCTGCTCCTTCGCCAGAAGCTCCCCCGCCAGCATCACGTTTTCCAGCGCGGTGTACTGGGGGAAGAGGTTGAAGTTCTGGAACACGAGACCGAAGTGGAGGCGCTTTTTCCGCACCTCGCTCTCCCGCTGGGTGGCAGGGTCGGCGGCGTCCCACATGGTCTCGCCGTTCACCCGGATGACGCCGGTGTCGGGACGCTCAAGGAAATTCAGGCAGCGCAGCAGCGTCGTCTTGCCTGAGCCGGACGAGCCGATGATCGCCAGCGCCTCGCCCTGTTCCAGTGTGAGCGAGATGTCCTTGAGAACTTTCGTCTCGCCGAAATTCTTCCCGATGCCGGAGGCTTCGAGTAATGCCATAATTCAGTATCCTCCTTAGCAGCGGAAATAGTCCATCTTTTTCTCGGCCCAGTCCAGCAGCAGGGTGAGTGCGCCGACAAAGACGAGGAAGAAGATCGCGGTGGAGAACAGCGGCCAGATGAGGCCCTTGGCGCTGTACTCCTTTGCCATCATGATGATCTCCTTGTTGGCGATGACGTTCGCCAGCGAGGTATCCTTCACCAGCGTGATGACCTCGTTGCCCATCGGGGGCAGGATGCGCTTGACGACCTGCAGGAGCGTGACCTTGAAGAAGATCTGGCTCTTGGTCATGCCCAGCACCTGACCGGCCTCGGTCTGACCTTTCGGCACATCCTCGATGCCGCCGCGGTAGATCTCAGAGAAGTAGCAGGCATAGTTGATGGCGAAAGCCACCACCGCCGCCACCAGACGGCCCGAAGAGCCGGAGGGCCAGGGGTTGGTCATGCCCAGCAGGCCGGGGCCGAGGTAGATGACGATGATCTGGAGCATCAGCGGCGTGCCGCGGATGACCCACACGAAGGTCTTGACGACGCCCCGCAGCGGTGCGCACCGGCTCATGGAGCCAAAGGCCACCACAAGGCCCAGCGGCAGCGAGAACAGCAAGGTCAGAAAGAACAGCTCACAGTTGAGCGCGAATGCGCCGGTCAGACGCTCCAAAATCACAGTCACAGAATCACTACACCTATCCGTTTATCATGTAAGTTACTCAGCCAGAGTCAGGCCGTACTTGTCGGCCAGAGCCTGCATGGTGCCGTCAGCCTTCAGCTCGTCGAATGCGTTGTCCACAGCCTCGGCCACGTCGCTGCCCTTGCGGAAGGCCACGCCGTACTCCTCGACGTTCAGCTCATCCACCATCCTGAGGTTTGCGTAGTCGGTACCCTCGCCGATCATGGCAGAGGCCAGAGTTAGGTCGAGGACGGCGGCGTCAGCGGTGCCGGCGGCGACTTCCATCAGGCAGTCGGTCTGAACAGCCTTGGAGATGAAATCAGCCTGAGACAGGTCGGCGTTCTCGGTGATGGTGGTCTCACCGGCAGAGCCGGCCTCGGCCACCACAGTCTTGCCGATGAGGTCGGCGGTGGAGGTGTAGTCGGTGCCGTCCTTCACCACGACGACCTGGGCGTTCTTGACGTAGGGCTTGGTGCAGGCCATGTTCTCCTCGCGGTCATCGGTGAGGGTCAGGCCGTTCCAGATGCAGTTGATGCTCTTGGCGGCCAGCTCGGTCTCCTTGGTGTCCCAGTTGATCTCCACGAATTCCGGCTCGACACCCAGCTTTTCGCAGACGGCAGTGGCCAGCTCGGTATCGAAACCGGTGAAGCTGCCATCGGCGTCGGTGTAGTTCATCGGCTCATAGACGGTGTAGCCGATGACCATCTTGCCGTTGGACCGGATATAAGCCAGGTCGCTGTCAGCGGCCGCGGAGCTTGCCGGGGCGGCAGAGGCGGCAGAGGCGGCGGCAGAAGAAGCAGCCGTGGAAGTGGATGCAGAACCGCCGCAGGCGGCAAGGCTCAGTGCCATCGCACCGGCCAGAAAAGCAGATACCAGACGTTTCATATACAAATTCCTCCCTCAGATTCAGCAGAAGAGATTCAGCAGAAGCGGCGCTTCGTTTTACCGCTTTACCATGCTAAATTGTTAAACTGTGACTATAGAATAGCGCGTTTTGCCCCATTTGGCAAGAGGAAAACCGATTTTTTCGCGTTTTGCCCGCAGACCGCCCCTTTCCGATGGGGTTTTCGGTGCATTTGTACAAAGGACAGGGCGTTCCGCAAGGCTCTCCCTCTGGGAGAGCTGGCGCGAAGCGCCTGAGAGGGCAAGCCCGTCTCCCAAGAGCCACCACCCAGCGATCAGCAGACCCTCCGTCAGAGCGATACTATCGCCGCGCAGCTGCTTCGCCATGAGCATCCTAGCCCTCTCAGTCTCGCTCCGCTCGCCAGCTCCCCCAAAGGGGGAGCCATTGGCAGGCCGGTCAGGCCCACGCGGGACGAGCAAAGTTTGATTTTATCGGAAACAGTAGTGCCCTGCTGCAGAGGGCAGCAGCTTCGGGACAATATCCCTTGTCAAGCTGCTGTGGATCTCTGTAGCAGGGCACTATCTTTTATGCCATATTGAGCTTTCAGCGGTCAGCGGAAAGTAGCCCGGCACGCCAGTGCCTCTCCCTATGGGAGAGGTGGCTGCGAAGCAGACGGAGAGGGCTAGGACGCCGCCGCAGAGGCGTCAGCTTCTCCCCGGGATGTCGCCTACCATGATGACGAAGAGCCTTGGTATGTGGTTCTCATCCGTCCACCTTCCGAAGCCGACCCGGTAGCTGGATGCGAGGAAGCTGCGAGTGGCCCAATTATTGTTATCCGGTTCCGGCAGTACCAGTCTGTAGTTGTTACAGAGGTCGATGGCCTGCTTGACGGGGTCGTCCGAACCTCTGTACGCTCCATTGTAGAAGATGACCTGTTTGTTGGCGGTGTTGGGGGCGATGCCGATGGTCTTCAAGAGAGCTTCGAGAGGCTGAGGACCGCAAGCGTTGTAATTGCCCACCGTCAATCTGTTAATGAGAAGAGTGTTTCCATCCTCAGATCTCACATGTGTGTACTTCTCCGCCGCCTCACTCAACTGCGGGTCGGCCTCGCAGGTGATGTTCTTATCATACCGCACATTTATGATGTCCGCCAGAGCCTCGGCCCGGAGGGTGTCATCCGACTTATCGCCCAGCTTATCGCCGCAGCCGGTGAGCAGGGCCAGCGCCATCACGCCCGCAAGGGCAAGGACAAACAGCTTTTTCAATTTCATCGTCGTTTCCTCCTCTGTCAGTTCTGCGAGGTCTTGATGGTAGCGTCTGTTCGCAGTGCGAGGTAATAGCGGCGGCCGTCACTCTTTTTGCCCGTCATTGTAAAGGCTATGGCGTTCAGAGCGGTGCCTGACGACGGATCATACCTGCCAAACCCTACCATATTGCATTGCTTCATACTCTCCGCCTGCGCCAGCGCACTCTGGCACGGCTTCACTTCTCCATACCAAAGATAAACACTGCCTGTCACCAGATAGTCCTTCAATTCATTTTTAATGATGTTCCGTGCCTCCTCGGTCAGCCCACCCTTTTCATCCTTCAGCCAGTCCGGCTGGAACTGCCGTGCGATGACCTTGAGCTTTTTGTCCAGCGTCTTGTCCTTCTGATAGTCAGTAAATTGTCCCCTACTGTACCGGAAATACTCCTCCACCTGCCTGGCTTCGGAGCTGCTGTCCGAGCATCCGGTGAGCAGGGCCAGCGCCATCACGCCCGCGAGGGCAAGGGCAAGGAGTCGTTTTTCAGTTTTCATCGTCGCTACCTCCAATCGTGGGGTGTGTCTCGGTGATTTTATTATACCATACCCCCCCCCCCGCGGGAGGGGCGGGTGGTGCCGGGGGCGGGGGGTGTGGGGGGCGGGGGGGGGGGGAGCGGGTGGGCGGGGGACGCGGGCA
>ENA-UOIV01002573-UOIV01002573.1-human-gut-metagenome-genome-assembly--contig:-C59-NODE-2573-length-12024-cov-13.588186_pt1 | contig 12024 bp, 13 predicted proteins | sample MGYA00242333_ERZ723880 | MGnify/ENA metagenome assembly ERZ723880 | reverse complement strand
AACCCTCACGCCCGTAAGGGCGTGTCAACCTTCGGGAATACTGGAAAGCACCGCCATGGCCCATCCAGCTCCCTCATTTCCTCCGTTCCGCGAAGGTCACGTGGTGCTGATCGATATACCTTGCAATGAGGAGAGCGGTCTGCTCGGGATGGCAGTTGGTGGTATTGATGACCAGGTCCACCCGGTCCCTCCATTTGGCCCATTTCCGGAGCATCTGCCTCACGTAGCCGTCTACATCGGAATAGTCCATGGTGGGCCTTTTGCCTATGCGGCGCCGCACCCGTTCCGCCAGACGGAAGGGACGAGCGTAGAGGAGGATCATCAGTCCGTATTCGGAAAGGAGATGGAATTTCTCCTCGGTCATGGGATAATTTCCCCCCATGGCAATCACCGCTTCATGGTAGTAGCGCACATGGTTGATGACCTGCATTTCCTTTTCCGCAAAGGCTTCGGGCCCTGCTTCTTTATAAATATCTGCTATTTTCTTCCCGGTTTCACGCTCCATCATCCGGTCCGTATCCGCCAGCTGCCATTCCAGTCCGTCAGAGAGTATTTTCGCCGCCCGGCTCTTGCCAGTGCCCATGGGACCGATGAGGACTATATTTCTCTTTTTCATAGGTACCTCGGATTTGGAATGTCTGAACCTCCATTTTATAGGCCAGCCCTTTTGGCGACCGTTTCAGTTCCTTGAGGTTCACGGCACTCCATCTTTCTTTGCCTTTTATTATATCAAAGGTTTGCACGATTTGTGCATAGGTACCGGTGCCGGAAATATGAAAAATATGAAATATTCCATTTTCTCCTTCCGTCTTTTTTTCAGAAACGACGTCCACCTTAAGGCCTCCTTCTTCCGCTGCATTCACCAGAAAAGCGGGGGAGGCAGGGGAGAAGAGGCTTTCCAGAAAGGGAAGGCTGGAGGGGCGGGCGGGGGCTTTAGAAAAAAATTCTACCTGCCTGTTTTCTTCCTCCAGACTCCGGGACAGGTTTTCCTTTTCCAGGGCCATCAGTTTCAGATAGCCGCCGGAAAGGAGGAAGAAAAGGGCAAGGAGCAGGAAGGTTCTCCCATATTTCCTGTCATTCATGAGTCTCATCGGGTCCATGATTTCCTCCTTTTAGGGAAATGGTGAAATCCACCAGTCCTGTGACAGGATCTGCCTTTCGGCTGCCATTCTGGGCATTCATGCCCCAGGAGGCGGAAAAGGAGTTTCGAAATAGGCTGAGCCGCTCAGCTGACTGGGCGGTGCCCTCTATATGTATGACATCTCCCTCCTGGCGGATGGAGGAAATCACAATGCCCGGAGGCACTGACTCTGCCAGAAGGACAAGTTTTTCTTCCCACCGGCCATCCTTCTTTTCCAAATCGCCCAGCAGCTGTTCCAGTTCCCTTTCCCTCACGGCCGTCCGCCTTGCTTCCACCAGCTGTTCTTTCTGCGGCTTCAGCCGACCCTCTTCCCGGCGCAGGGCGGACAGCCGGTTTTCCGCTGAAAGGAATTCTCCCCCTGCCAGGAGGAAGAAGAGGAGAGACACAAGGCACAGGCCCTGGGCAGTCCGAAGGGTCCGGTTTTCTTCGGTGATAAAGGATTTTCTCTTTTCCGTGAGAGGAAGGGTGAGCCTGCCGGAAGATAGGCGGCGGAAAAAGATTTCCATATCCGCCCAGCCGCCGTAACCAGAAAGAAAATTTTCCGCCATGGTCAGGCTGCCTGGCAGAAGACCATTTTCTCCCTCTCTTTCAATTTCCTCCTTCATCCTTTCTTTCCAGAAAGTTTCTTCTTCCCTGCCGCAGTCCGAAAGGGGAATGAAGAAGCATGTCCCTTTCTGTATATTGAAATTGGCCAGGCAGCGCTCCATGAAGAGGGCTCCCTTCCCTTTTTCTTCCTTTCGTAGAATACGGCTTCTTAAAAGGCGGTCTTTCCGGAAAATCAGGATGGCCGACCGTTTCCGTCCATAGAAGATGAAATGGGGTTCTTCGGAAAGGGGCACCGCCGTCACCGGCAGTGCTTTCCCCACATGGCAGCCTGCCAGGGCGGCGCCCTTTTCCCACAGGGAAAGGGTTTCCTTCTTCACCGCTTCCACATGTACTTCCCAGCCCAGGGGACTATGGGACGTCACCTCCCAGCCCGGGGCCATGGGCTCTTCCGTACGGAAAAGGCGGTCTTCCTCCCAATACATGGTTTCTACCATTTCTTCTTCCGTCATGGCCGGATACTTCCTGTTTTCCAGACGAAGGTCTGGAAAATTGACCAGAAGGAGGATTTCCTTACGTTTCATGCCCTGCTCTGCCAGCGCCCGGAAGGCAGCAGCCACGGCATTTTCCGTCATTTCTTCCAGCGGCACCGAAGCGGTGCGAAGGAATCTCCCCTCCTTGAGGTCCGCCGCCCACAGCTTTCCTGCCAGCAGGACACAGACCATACCAGGGTGACGCCAGGCCTGCCACCGCTGCCACAAGGGGTGGGCTGTCATTTTCTTCATCCATTTTCCATGGTTCACTTCTGATATCCTCCACCTGAATCCTTATCTTTCCATGATTCACTTCTGATATCCTTCACCTGAATCCTTGTCTTTCCCTCTTCTTCATCCTTTTGGTATGTAAGGTTTACATAGCGCCGGTAATCTCTGTTTTCATCTTCCGCCCGGGACAGGATGACTCCCTCCCGGGGAAAAGATACCGCCACGGTCCTGTCATTCAAGGAAAAGGAAATCTCCCCGGCTGTCCCCTTCCGGGAAAAGGAAGCCAGGGCCCAGTTGGCGCCGCTTTCCGCCGCATACACCGAAACAAGCCCTTTCCGGTAGCGGAGAACCGATTCCCCGCTCCGCCCTTCATAAAAAACAAAGGCCACCGACAACGTGAGAAGGGCTGTCATAAAGAGGAGGAGCATCATGGAAAGACTTCCCTTTCTCCTATTCATAGGCTTCCCCCTTTTTATAAAAATCGGCGTAGGGAATCACCGACGTTTCAAAATCCCGATCCATTCCCATCATCTGGTGGTGCATGGTAAAGGAAATGGTCACCGGTCCTCCTTCGGCCTGCCGGAAAAGGGAGGGCCTCCCCGGAAGGAAAGCGTAGGCCTCAGGCCCTGTGTATTCACCGGTAAGAGGCTGGATATTGTCATTGTAGAGCTGGAGCTTCAGCTTCTCCCGGTCCACGAAGAAGCGGTAGGTGTCCTCGGTGCCCTGGGCAGTGAAATCTCTGTAATCATAAGAATTCCCCCTGACACCGCCGGCGGCGCTATGGCGGTTATTCCTGATTTTTTCCACCATGAAATCCATAGCAAAGAGCCCGGTTTCCGAAAGTTTTGTCCCTGTCCTGCCCCTTTCCAGAGCAGACAGCCAGGATCCCGCCAGCGGCAGAACCATCATGGCCAGGACGGAAATGAGAAAAAGAGCCATCAGCCCGTCCAGAAGAATGACGCCTTTCCTTCTCATAGCCCATCCTCCACCAGTGTTTCCAGAACAAAGCCGCCGCTTTCTTTCCCCTTCACCAGACAGCGGACCCGCACCATAGGTACCTCTTGCAGCAGCTCCTTCTCCTGCCGCACCTCTATATCATAGGTGCGGCCATTCCTTGTCACCGTTCCTGAATGAGGCATGGCGCCTTTCCCAAAGCGGAGGAAATACTTCGCCCTTTCCATCACATCCTGGGCAATGAGAGCCTCGTCCAGCTCTGCCTCCCGCCTGGCCTCCAAATTCAGGGCCTGATGCAGGGAAAAGGCCATGCCGGAAATCAGAATCCCTCCCGCCGTCAGGGCCGTAACCGCCCAGATAAGAAGAAAGCCTTTCCGTTTCATAGGACCTCCTTGGGGCCGCAGAGCGGCCCGGGTTCAAAAGAGAGGGTTCTTAAGATGGACCGGCCCTATGGGCCGGAGGGTTCTTAAGTTTGACGGGGCCTTTGGCCCCGAGGGTTGCGGATTGCCCTAGGCAATGCTTATAAAGTCAGCGTTACGGGATTTACTTTCAGTGTCATATGGTATGATAAGCATTCTGCGGATTGGCTCGCTGCGCTCGCCTCCCTCTATCCGGCTTCGCCGGACTTCTCCACGGGAAAGCGTGTCACACAATTCTCAGGTCGCTTTGCTCCCTTACGAATCGTGTTACCTTGCCACCTCATTCGGGGGACAGAATAAAACACCGCGAATCACTCTCTTCATAAATGGCTCTACAGTAAGCACGGGTTATAGTGCCACCGCTTGCGGGGGAAAGGTGGTGGCGCCAGCCACCAAAGGGGGAATGCATTTCCAACGCCCGCAGGGCGGTTGTAAAGGTTTTTTCATAAGAGGGCGCCTTCTATAAATTTAGAGGCGCCACCACAACCCTCGCGCCGGAGGCGCGTCAAACTTAAGAACCCTCGGGGCGATAGCCCCGTCAAACTTTAGAACCTTCAAGCCCCATAGGGGCTTGTCCATAAGGCGCGTCAACCTTCGGGAATACCGGAAAGCACCGCCCCTATCCCGATCCCGACCGCGCCACAGGCGCCTGCACCCTTTAAACCCAGGCGCCTTCGGCGCCGAACCCTGCTAATTCACCCTCACCCTGCCGGTATACATGGCCACGGTGACCTGCTTTTTGTACTTTCCATCCCTGGTGGTGAGCACGGCAGAATAGGTCTCTCCGTCACCGGCAAAATCCTTGCGGAAAGCCAGCTCCAGTCTGCCGGACAGGCGGATGGAGGCGGGCAGCTTTCCCTCCGGCTCCATGCGGCTCACGCCGCGGCGGGTATAATAAATCACCTCTCCCCTGGCATCGGGCAGGCAGTAGAAATAATATTCGTTGGCCGTATTTCCATAATGGCCGGTGTCATTTCTGGACAGCACCTGCACCTGCCGGATAGCGGCTGCCAGTGTTTCCGCCGCCAGGTCCAGTTCCTTTTCCTCCTGCCAGGAGCGGATGGACGGGAATGTCAAAGCCCCTGCCAGGGATACCAGAAAAAGAATGACCAGGGCCTCAGCCAAAAGGAAACCAGGGCGGCAGGAGAGGACCCCATATTTCCTGCCATCCATAAGCCATCACCCCTCCCAAGGCAATAAAAGGGCCGAACCGCACCGGATCCCCTGCTTTTTTCCTTCCCAAAAGAAGGGGAATCGCCAGAAAGAGCAGGGCGGACAGGGCGGAAAACCAGATAAAAAGGAGAGCCGTCAGCGGCGAAAGCCAGAAGGCGGCGCCGGTGGAAAGCACCAGATCCCCAGTGCCCATGGACTTTTGGGAAACCAGATACAGCACCACATATATGGTAAAAACAAGGGCCGCCGATAAAAGACTGTCCCCGGCGCCCTGCCGCCGGAAAGCGGTCATGAACCCGGTCACCGCCAGAAGCAGGCTCCAGCCGTCGGAAAGATAACCGGTACGCCAGTCCTCCAGCGCCGCCAGCGTCAGCAGCAGCACAAAAAGGGCAGGGGAAAAGAAGGATGGGCCCCTCACAAGGAGGACGCCATAGCCTAAGACGCCTCCTGCCCAGAGAGCCTGCCATTTCCTGTGCCGCCAAAGGCGGTCCCAGAAAACCGTTCCTTCTTCCCCTGCCCTTTTCATCGTGCCTCCGTGGTCCACTAACCGCTGACCGCCTTCCGCCGACCAGTCCACCAGCTCACTAGTCCACTAGCGCACTAGTCCACTGATCTCACTAAGTCACCGTTCCAAAAGAAGAATAGGTCTTCCCTTTGAACGACGCCACCACTTCCCCTTTCTCCTTCATTTCATAGGTCACCGTCTTATCCGGCGGCTCCGGCACCTTTTTCAGATATCCCTCTTCTTTGCTGCCTACCAGACTGTCCAGGGACGCAGGATAGGCCCCATTCTTCACATAGTACATCTCCGCTGCCGTGCCCAGAGTAGAAATATCCGACCGGATCCGTGCCACCTTGGCCTCATCGGTGAGGCCCGTCAGGTTAGGCACCGCCATGGCCGCCAGCACCCCGATAATAGCTACCACAATGATAAGCTCCAGAATCATAAAGCCTTTTCTTTTTCTTTTCCTTCTCTCTTCTTGCATGATGTGACTCCCTGCCGGTGCAGCTTTTCCGCCGGAAATGACTGCACCTTTTCTCTTTAAACCCGTAAGAAACCAATCAAAGAAAAATCCAAATCCCCTGGGGATATAAAAAGAACCATCTGCCATGACCTGCTAAGCTTCCCAATCCTCCTCTCCCACAAAGCGGCCTACACGCAGCCTGAATGTTTCATATTTTCGCTGAGCCACAGGAAGGATCCTGCCGCTCTTCAATACCACCCGATCCGGTCTGATTTCCGATATTTCATTCCCATTCACCAGAATGCCCCGGCAGGGAGAAATAAAAAGAAATGGCGACACATCGGTGAGCCGCTCCTCCAGCTGCCGCATACGGCCCCGCACCTCCAGCTGCCGGCCATCGGTCAAACAGAGCACCTGATGATGATCATCGCTCACCACGGCCTCCAGGGTAGACAAATCCACCACTGCCTCGCCCTCTGCCATTTTAAACATCATCTGCCTGTGCCAGTCCCGTTCCACAAAAGCAATCCCCCGTCTCAGCCCTTCCAGAGCCTCCTTTTCCGACAGCGGCGTCACAAGATAATGGACCGCCGCCAGCCGGAAAGCATCCATACAGTACCCCTCGGTGGCAGACAAAAACACAAGAGCCGGCTTCTCCGGCATCCTACGGAGCGCCGATGCCGTATCCACCGCATTCATGCCCCGCACCGACGTATCCAGGAAAACGACTTCAAAGAGCTTCTTCCGGTTCTCCACTTCCTGCAGAAACACATAGCTGTTTTCATAGGACGCAAAGCCCAAGGACAGGCCCCGGCTCCTCATGAACTCACCGCATACCTTTCGAATCATGCCCACCGTATCGGGCTCATCGCTCACCACTGCCACATGAACCATAGACTCCGCCTCCCTCCGGGAAACTCCACGGCATAAGAAACAATGCAAAGGAATCCTGAAAATACATGGGTTTATGAAATGAGATAAAGCGGAAAACCAACGAAGGATTTTCTTTCATTATCATATAATTTTTCATATGAGTCCAATAGAAAAGAATCATTGTGTATAAAGATAAAATGCGTTTATTGCATAATAGAATGTTTTATCCGTATGGGAAAGAAATGAAATCCCCCGGTCCCCCTCCCGGGACCATCCTGTTTCCTATCTCATTTCCATGCTGTTATGCCTTTTTGGAAATATAGCCCTCCACTGAAAGTGATATAATAAAAGTTAACTACAATCATTCATATCCCTGCCAGCGGCGGAAAACCTGTCCCGCTGCCCAACAAGCAAAGGAGGAATCATTATGGCATTAAAAGAATTTGAATTCGGTTTCGGCCATGGCACCCAGAAAGTCAGTCTGCCGGAAGAACATATTCTGGACGTACTGGAAGGAAACCCCACACCGGCCTGCGACGTCAAAGAAGCCACCCTGGAATGCATGCGTCATCCCATTGGATCCAAACCCCTGCAGGAAATCGTCTCCAAAGGAGACAAAGTCTGCATCGTCTGCGCCGACGTCACCCGTATCTGGAACCATTCGGACCAGTTCGTCATTCACGTGGTGAACGAACTGAACCTGGCCGGCATTCCTGATGATGATATTTCCATCCTCTTTGCCCAGGGCACCCACAGAGAACAGACACCGGAAGAAGACATCATGGTGGTAGGCGAAGAACTGACCAAACGGGTGAAACTGTACCAGCACCACTGCATGAACAAGGACGAACTGGTCCACGTAGGCGACACCAGCCGCGGCACCCCTGTATGGATCAACAAACATGCCGTGGAAGCAGACAAAGTCATCGTCATCGACGGCATTACCACTCACCTCTTTGCCGGCTACGGCGGCGGCAGGAAACTGATTCTTCCCGGCGTAGCAGGAGACGACACCATCCAGATTAACCACTGCCATGCCCTGGGAGAAAAATTCGGCAGCGGCATCAACCCCAAAACCCGCTCCACCCTCCTTACGGACAACCCCGTTTCCGACGACATGCAGGAAGCCAGCGACATGATTAAACCCTGCTTCCTGGTTCACTCCATCATCAACTCCGAAGGCAAAATCTGCGCCATGGTAGGCGGCGACCCCTACAAAGCCTGGCTGGAAGGCACCAAAATCGTTTACCGCATCCAGAAAGTCCCCTTCAAAGCCAAATGCGACGTAGCCTTCGCCTGCGCCGGCGGCTACCCCAAAGACGTATCCCTCTACCAGGGCTGCAAATGCTATGACCCCTCCGACGTAGTCACCAAAGAGGGCGGCATCATCATCGCCATCATGGAAGCCAGCGACATTTACGAACCGCCGGCCTACATGGGCAGCTTCAAATACGACACCGAAGAAGAAATGGAAAAAGCCCTGCGCCACCATTTCACCATCCCCTTCTTCGTAGCCTTCAACCTCTTCTGCATGACCCACAAATACCACATCATCCTGGTAACCAAACCCGAAAACTTCGAAGCCATCAAAAAGACCAACCAGACCCCCGTGGCTACCGTAGAAGAAGCCTGGCAGCTGGCCCAGAAAATCCTGAAAGACCAGGGAAAAGACGACTACACCATCACCATCATGCCCCACTGCGCTGCCATCGTTCCCTACCTGAAAAACTGATAATAAGAAAATTCAAAATACGGAACAAAAAAGCAGGATACCCCGCTGGCATCCTGCTTTTTATGTTTTTTGAAAAAATCGATAGATGTTTATTAATATATAATTAGCATATCTTGTTTTCTTACTTACTCCTGCACTTGTCAAGTAAGGCAACGAGATATATCATATATAAGTTAAGCATCGTTTTAATATAATTATTTAAACAGAGAGGTTTGTGACTGTGAATCGTATTTTCAATAATCCATTTAAATTCATTACATTAAATACCTTGATTTTTATTTGTTTTGAGTTTTTGTTTACAACCTTCCTGACTAACCAGCTGTCTTTGCCTGTGGAACGCAAAAGTATCATTCTATCTGCTCTTACAGCTGCCCTTATAGCTGGATTGTACTCCCCCCCCGAAAAATTATATTCCTATGGATACCTCCTCTTTTAGCAATTACCTCCATTACCGTAAAATCCATATCTGGTGAATCTCTTTCCCCTGCCGACTGTTATCAGTATATTGGCCTTTTTATGGGTATATATGGGATAATTACTTTCATATATCAATGGATATCTAAACCAACTATTAGAAAAATATATCTACCTGTTACATTCTTTCTGTACTTAATTCCTGCCATCTTAATTTGGTTTTACTATAGTGTATCAGGAAACTGGCCACACCCGGACACCTTGATGGCACTTCTTCAAACAAACAGCAATGAAGCATGGAGCTACTTTAAAGACCATACAAGTATCGTTTCCATGTTCTCCATACTGGTCTCTATACTATTTTTTATATTATTTGTCCGGTCTTTTTATAAACAGATTCTTCCCTCAATAATCAAACAGGGAAAAAACAAATATTTATATATTGGGTGCTGCCTCATTGCTTTATCCTCAGGATATTTGATTGTTCATAATATAAAACAAAATCCTTTAGGTCAGCTTTTTTCAGGAACAGTCAAATACATGAACAGATACAATGCCTTTGCAGAGAATAAGAAAAAACGGGCATCCATGATTAACCAGAATTTATCCCTTTCAGAAAATAATGAAAAAGGAATTTATGTATTAGTCATCGGAGAATCGCAGAATCGTCTCCATATGAGTGTATATGGATATGGCAGGGAAACAACCCCATGGCTTAACCAACAACATAATGAAAATCCTGATTTTTTACTATTCACTCAAGCCTATTCCTGTCATACCCATACCGTACCAACCTTAACTTATGCCTTAACTGCTAAAAACCAGTACAATGAAATATCTTTGGAAAATGCAGTCTCTATTATCGAAATGGCAAAAGCCGCCGGCTACCATACTGCCTGGATTTCTAACCAGGTGCAGTATAGTGCCTGGGATACCCCGATTACAGTCATTGCTTCAGAAGCAGAACAGCAGATATGGCTTAATAAAAATGTGGGAGAAACTACAAAAACAAATTTTTATGATGAAAAAGTAGTCAATGGACTGCAAAATATAAAGAAATATGACAAAATGCTTATTGTCATTCATCTTATGGGCAATCATGGCAGCTATGCAGACCGCTATCCACACCAATTCGCAAAGTTCCAAGGAAGAGGAAAACAAATCGATGCTTACGATAACAGTATCTTATACAATGATTATGTAGTTTCAAAAATTTATGACTCTGCCTCCAAACTCCCGTATTTCCAAAGTTTAATTTACTTCTCAGACCATACAGATGCGGTAGACCAGGGACTGGCTCATGATTCCGGAAATTTTGTGTATCCTATGACTTACATTCCCATGTATATGTTCTTTTCGCCAAATTATATAGCCGAGCATGAGACAACATTTAATACTCTAAAATTCCATCAAACTGCTGTCTTCACAAACGACTTGATTTTTAATACTATTTTAGGCGTCATGAATATCAAATTCCCACCCATATATGAAGAGAAAAATGATTTCACGTCCAACAAGTACGACGATACACCTACCAGATTCAAAACATTATACGGAGCTAAAGTTATTCAGCCATATCCTAACAACAATGCCTAGCCTTAGTTCTTTCTTAACTGATTGCCTGTTAAAGTAGTTGTTAGTTGTTTGTATTTAAGGAGCACGGTTTTTCATTGACAGAACCGCCATTTCTGACTATAGTAAAATGTGTAGAAAAGAAAGGGGGCGCGCCATGCTTCGAGCTTATAAACATAATGAAAACCACATACTCTGTGAAGTACCGCTGGAACAGCTGGAAAAAGGCTCCTGGATCAACTGCGCCGCCCCGGATACAGCGGAACTGAATAAACTGAACGAACTCACCGGCATTCCCGTAGACTCCCTGCAGACCGCACTGGATAGAGAAGAACGGTCCCACGTGGAACTGGAAGACGACTACATCTTCGTCGTCGTCAATACGCCGGTGGTACTGGAAACAGATGCCTACGACGCCCTGCCGCTGGGTATCTTCATTACCCGCCAGTACTTCGTCACCGTCTGTCTGGAAACGAACTCGGTGATACAGAAATTTCTGAATAACTCCTTCACCTCCTTCCAGACCTATAAAAAAACCCGTTTCCTCTTCCAGATCCTCTCCCAGGCATCCTCCTCATTCCTGTTCTTCCTGCAGCAGATTTACAAACAGACCGACGTCATTGAAACACAGGTCCGGAAATCCCTGCAGAACAAAGAACTCTTCCGCATGCTGGAACTGCAGAAATCCCTGACCTACTTCAACTTCGCCCTTCACGCCAATGAAAACGTGATGGAACGCCTCATGCGTCTCCGCAACAGCCCCCTTCACTCCCTTCTCAAAATGTACGAAGAAGACGAAGACCTGCTGGAAGACGTAATCATTGAAAATAAACAGGCCTTGGAAATGGCGGAAATCTATACCAACATTCTCATGTCCATGATGGACTCCTTCTCCTCTATCATCTCCAACCGCCTGTCCCAGATCATGAAATTCCTCACCTCCGTCACCATTATCCTGGCCATTCCCACATTGATATTCAGCCTCTGGGGCATCAACGTCCCCGTCCCCTGGGCCGACGCGCCTTTAGGATTTGCAGAAGTCATCCTCATAGGCATCCTGGTCACCATGGTGGCCACCTTCGTCCTGTGGAAAAAAGATATGCTGTAAAAGGAAAAAACCGGCTTTGGCCGGTTTTTTTTAGGTTCAAAGGGTTCAAAGGGGAAAGGTTCTTAGGATTGACCGGCCTGACGGCCGGAAGGTTCTTAAGTTTGACGGGGCCTTTGGCCCCGAGGATTGCGGATTGCCCTGCGGGCAATGCTTATAAAGTCAGCGTTACGGGATTTACTTTCAGTGTCATATGGCATGATAAGCATTCTGCTGACTGGTTCGCTGCACTCGCCTCCCCCTATCCGGCTTCGCCGGACTGCCCCCGCAAGCGGGGGCAGAATAAAACACCGCGAAACACTCTCTTCATAAATGGCTCTACAGTAAGCACGGGTTATAGTGCCACTGTGGAGGTCCTGCATAGGACCT
>ENA-UOIV01002566-UOIV01002566.1-human-gut-metagenome-genome-assembly--contig:-C59-NODE-2566-length-12086-cov-20.826531_pt1 | contig 12086 bp, 12 predicted proteins | sample MGYA00242333_ERZ723880 | MGnify/ENA metagenome assembly ERZ723880 | reverse complement strand
ATCAAAAAGTTTATGAATTATCCATAAACTCAAAAGCAACAGGATTACTTAAAAAGAAAGAGGCAGAAAACGGATGGCCGCCGGCTGCGGCTCCACGGGAATTTCACCCCGGCCCATGCTGATGGGTGCGGCGCACGATGCTTTGCGGGCGTCCAATGCGCGAGTCTCATTATCCTGCCTGCGCATCCTCGCCCACAGGCTGCCACACCTGTTTTACGGCCTGGTTTTGTCGCTCACCTGTTTGGTAGGGGTCCCGTCCTGCGGACTTGCAACAGGGTCTTGGCGCACCGGCCGACCGGCTCCACACAGACAGATCGTATCCGTCTGCCTTATGCTGCGCCGGAGGCCTCCCGCCGGGCTTTCTTTGTCAAGGAGCGATACAGGGCACCACATGGAAAGGGGGAAACACGCAGCGCCCGGCCCTGAATCAGCTCAGGTCAAAATTCAGAATGGAGATAATCAGCTTCGTTTCCAGCCGCCTGCGCATATCTTCATCCACCAAGGAGTGAGGAAAGCCGTTTTTGTCATAGCTTGTCCTCATGGACAGCGCAGCAATATAGCCGGAATAGTGCTGGATCACCCGGTTTACCGCTTCGGGATTGCCTCCGACAGCGGCAGCGATCACCGGATAAGGGATCAGTGACGCCCGCATATTCGCAGATTTAGTCATCCGCTTCACCTCCCATCAGCTCCTTCAGCAGCCGATAGGCTTTTTGCCTGCGGGTGTTGACCGTCCGGCGGGCCATGTTCATGTACTCGGCGATCTCGCGATCTACCATGTTCAGGAACCAGTGCATCATAAAGATGTCCCGGTCCTCCTGGGCAGCGCCAGAAGCGCCTCGGCCAGCCGGTCGTCATCGATCAGAATCACGGCCCCTCCCACAGGGAAGGTCGTGTATTCCCACGAGTAGCGGTCATAAACCGCAAGCTGGGCCATTGCATCCTCCGGCAGCTCGCTGAGTGAGACCTCACGCCGGCTCCGTTTCCGAAGCTGCGTGTAAGCGTTCATTGCTTCATTCTTGATGGATCTCTTGCAGTAGCTGTCAAAGGCGTGCTGCTTATGCTCGTAGTGGCGGTCAGGTTTCAAGTTCTCACCTCCCTTCGTGCCGGGAGGCAGTTCTTTTCTTCCCCTTTCGCCCACTACTGTTATGGCAATGCCGCTATTTGGCTGGTTTCCCGCATTTATATTAAAAAATTTTTTGCCGCTTATAATCGGTTCCTTTCGTTTCCTTCAGGTTGACAGGCCGGAACGAAACGGGGCGGAGAGCAGCAGCCCACACCCAGGTGCAGGCGGTCAAAGGGACGGGCTTTGTGAGATATGAGCCGCAGTATATAAAAAGCGAGCCACAACTCACTTTCATGAGCATGGCTCGCTGCTGCGTGATTGGAATGTTTTTCGTAGTGGCATGGGCATTCGCCGCTTAAGCGGTAAACCCCGCCTTATTTTGACCTCCTCTGTATTGGCACACTCATTTATATCGCCCTTTACTTCAGAATTATGAGTTATAACTCACTTGATATGAGTTTTATGGTTATTTATATGAGCGGAAGTACACCCTGCAATGATGTAGAGGTGATGTGCAGTGAACAATCCGCTGGATCTATTTGCATGGAAGGTGCGGGCAGAACGGAAACGGCATCATTTGACGCAAAAGCAGTTGGCTGAACGCCTTGGCATGAACTCCCGCACGATCATAGATTTGGAGACTGGCAAGAGTAATCCGAAATTTGAAACAGTGGTCCTGGTAGCCAAAGAATTGAATATCAGCGTGGATGCCGCCATCTTCCCGGAAATGGTAAATCAGACAGTCTCAAAAACAATCGTGGACTTCTTTGCCGGGAAAAGCGAAGCAGAGATCGAAAAATATATCGCGCTCTGCAAACAGGCGGAAGCCTTCCAGAAAGACGATTAACGCGGTCGGGTTCAATGTGCCCGGCCGCGTTACCGTTTCACCCGTTTGCCATGCGGGCAGATCATTCTTTTTTTGTTTTATAGGCATCGCGCAGACGCTCGAAGGACTCCTGGCTGATGACGTGCTCCATCCGACAGGCGTCCCGTTCCGCCGATTCCGGGTCTACGCCGGCTTCGATCAGCCGGTCAGTAAAGAAGCGGTGCTTTTCGTAAATTTGCTCCGCCACTTCCCGGCCCACATCGGTCAGGTGCAGGAAATAGTCACTGTCCATCGTCAGGAAGCCCCCGTCCCGTAGAGTCGCCACCGCATGGCACACGCTGGGCTTTGACACCTCCATGTGCCGGGCCACATCTACGGAGCGTACCATACCGAGTTTCTTTTGGAGAACAAGGATGGTTTCCAGGTAGTCCTCCCCGGACGCATGAAGTTTCATCTGAACCTCCTTTACTGAGCCAGTTTCCAGCCTATGGCCTCCTGTCTGGCCGATACGAAGTCGGCATACAGGCCCTTTTGCTGGATCAGCTCCGCATGGGTGCCGCGCTGGACGATATGAGCGTTGTCCAGCACAATAATCTGGTCGGCGTTCCGAACAGTTTTCAGCCGGTGGGCAATCATGATGATGGTCTTGTCATGGGTCAGCGCCTCAATCGCCCTCTGCAGTTCGTCCTCATTCTCCGGGTCAACGCTACTGGTGGCCTCGTCAAGAATGATGATGGGCGCATTTTTCAGCATGGCGCGGGCGATGGAAATCCGCTGTTTCTCGCCGCCGGATAAAGTACCGCCGCCCTCGCCAATCAAAGTGTCATAGCCATCCGGCAGAGCGGAAATAAAGTCATGGCAGCAAGCCTTTTTCGCCGCCTCAACCACCTGCTCATGGGTGGCGTCCGGGCAGCCAAACTTGATATTGTTCTCAATCGTATCGGCGAAGAGATACACGCTCTGGAACACCATCGAGATATTCTTCATCAGGCTGTCCAGTTTGAAATCCCGTATATCCGTACCGTCTATGGTAATCTTCCCGGCATTCACATCCCAAAAGCGGGCAATCAGATTGCACATAGTTGTTTTGCCAGCGCCAGAGGGGCCGACTATTGCCGTTGTTGTCTTTTCCGGGATGGTAAAGCTGACTTGATCCAGTATTTTGCGGTCTGCGTAAGAAAAATCCACCTTGTCAAATACGATCTCGCTGGACTTCGGCGTAATATCGGTGCCTTCCTCGTCCATCACCGGCGTATCGTCAATGGAGTTCGCCGTATCCATCGAAGCCGCCAGCATTTGCAGCAGAGAAGCCATATTTCCGGCGTTTTCCAGATCATTGAACACCATAAAAGAGGCGATCACCAAAATCAGGCCGTAGGCCAGCGACAACGATCCGTTCAGCCAGAACCAAACCGATGCCAACAGCAGCAGGACACTGAACACCCGGACAACCACCTGCTTGATGGCGTCATAAGGGACGCTGGCCTTTGTGAGTTTCAGGTTATCCCTGCAGCTTGCCCGAATGGCGCCGCCGATGGATTGCGTGCTGTCCCGTTCAAGGCCAAATGCTTTGACAATCCCCATGCCCTGAATGTACTCCAACACGGACTCCACAAGGGACTCCTGCGTGTGCTGGCGCACCGAGCTTAGGGCCGCAGACTTGCGGAGGGCCAGTTCCGCCGCTGCAAGATAAAGAAGGACACCGACAGCAGCCACAAGCCCGATCCGCCAGTCGAATATCAGCAGGACAATGACAAGAGCCACCGAGTTGAAAAATCCACCCAATACAGACACCAGGACACGAGCCGCCGAGTTCTCTACATCGCCCAAAGTCGTTGTGACAATGGCGGTAATATTCCCGATACTATTCTTGTTGAAGTAGCCCATCGGGATATAGCGCAGCCGATCTCCGATGTGGATACGCTTTTCCGCCACCATGCAATAGCCAGTTTCCGTTTGCTCCATCGTGGAAAAGTAGGTCGTGATGATACGCCCGATGAGGGATACCGCCATAATTCCCAACGAAATCCAGACAATGCTTCCGTCCCGGTTGTCAGATACCAGCGCACCGATCACTACAAAGAGGGCGGCAAACTGCATGGCTGAAAACAGCCCGGACAGAAACGCAAACAACAGGGATTTTTTCAAAAGCCCTTTTTTGCTGCCTGCAAAAGCAAAGATTTTTTTCAATGTTCCATACATCTGACAACACCCCCTTACATCTGGTCTTTCGCTCCGATATGCGCCTGCCACATATCCCGGTAGAGAGGGCAGGTTTCCAACAGTTTCTCATGCGTACCCTGTGCGTGGACGGTTCCATCCTTCACAACAACGATGTTGTCCGCGCCAACAATGGTAGACAGCCGGTGTGCGATCACAATCAGGGTCTTGCCGACAGTTAAAGCGGAAATGGCTTTCTGTACCAGTGCCTCGTTCTCGGGGTCAATGTAGGCTGTTGCCTCGTCTAAAATGACAACAGGCGCATTTTTCAGCATGGCGCGGGCGATGGCAATACGCTGGCGCTCCCCGCCGGAAAGGTGGGAACCGGCGCTGCCGACAATCGTATCGTAGCCATTGTCCAGCCTGCGGATAAAAGCGTCGCAGCCGCTTTGTTTGGCGGCCTGTTCAACCTCCGCGTCTGTGGCGCTGGGCCTTCCCATGCGGATGTTTTCCCTGATACTGCGGTTAAAAAGATAGTTGTCCTGGGACACATAGGAAATCTGGTCTGAAATTTCGGACAGCGGAATATCTTTCAGTTCATAACCGCCGAGGGTAATGCTGCCGGATGTAACATCCCAATATCCGGCAATCAGTTTTGCCACCGTGGATTTACCAGAGCCGGACGGCCCCACAAGGGCGGTCATGGTTCCGGGTCGGATGGCAAGGTTCACATCATGCAAAACCTCTGTTGTCCCGTCATAGGAAAAAGACACAGACCTAAGAGAAATGCCGGTGTCTGCCAGCTTGACCGGCGTATCCTTATGGTTCAGTTCTTCAGCGTTCAAAAGCTGGCTGATTTCTTCTACATTTGTCCCCAATACGGCCAAATCGTCCGTAAAGGTAAAGGCCGCGATAATCGGCCCAATCAGTCCCAGCGAAAAAATTACGATAGACAGGAAGGTGGAAAGTTCCAGGCTGCCGGAGAGCCAGAACGCGAAGCCGCAGGGCAGCACACAAATCAGCACCGAGGGCAGAATGGCGTTGTAGGCGCTCATGGTTTTCTGGTTTTCCCGCATCCAGTCCACATAGTAGTTAGCGTTATAGTTTACTGCGTCAGAATATTTTTTGTAGGAACCGGCGGATTGACTAAACGCTTTGACTACCTCAATCCCACCAATGTACTCTACAATGGCGTTTGCCATCTGCTTTCCTGCTTTGACCGCGCCCTCCCATTTGACGGGATAATTCTTCATGCCAGCAGACATAACAGCAAGGCCCACCACCAGCGTGACAAGGGACAGGAGAGCCATGCGCCAGTCCATGACGAATAGATACACGACAATTACCAAAGGCACCAGCACATTTGCAGTCATTTCCGGGATCAGGTGCGCGAAGGTCGATTCCATGCCTTCTACCCGGTCAACAATCGTCGTTTTATACTGACCGGACGGAGTATCTAAAATCGTCCCCATCGGGACGCGGGCCAGTTTAGCGGTGATATTCTCCCGTAGATCGCGCAGTGTGTAATAGGTCGCTGTGTGGGAAATCGTTGTAGAAAGACAGGAAAACAGCACCTTCCCAAAGTAACCGCACAATGCAATAATGCCAGCGGTCACATATCGGGAAAAGTTCTGCTCCCCAGACAACATCATCGTGACAATATGCGCCACACAGAAATAGGGCACCATCTGGCAGGCCACGCCTAATACCGCAAGGATAATGCTGCCGATGAATTTCCCGTGATAGGGTTTGCCCCATCCCCATAAGACACCTATGGGTGATTCTTTCTTTTCCTCCTTCATTCTGTGGACACCTCCTTCTCCATATCATTCAGGAAAAACTTTAGCAGCCGGTTTCGGCCATCGTTGTTCTCTATGGAATAACTTTCCTGAATTTGCCCGTTTTCTAAGTGAAGGACATAATTGCAACAGCGTAGAATAAATTCCGGGTCATGCGTTACCACAAGCGCGGTTTTTCCGGCATTTGCCACCTGATTGACAACATTAGCGACCTGCCTCATGTGAAACAGGTCAAGGCCGCTGGTCGGTTCATCAAATAAAATCAGAGGCCGCCCCGAAGCAATGGCAGAGGCAACCGCCACACGCTGCTTTTGGCCGCCGGACAGCCCCATCGGGTGGCAGTCCTCAAAGGAAAGCAAGTCCATCTCCTGCAAGATTTCTCTTGCCTTCTGTTTATCCTCGGTTCTCATACTGAGCAGAATTTCATCCAGAACACTTTCGGTAAAGAGCTGGTGGTTTACATCCTGCATAACCATATAGCAGAGTTTCAATCGTTCTTTTCTGGAATAGTTCTTGCTTTGATCCTGCACCGTTCCCTTGAAGTGCTTTTCCAACCCGCAGAGGCACCGAGCAAAGGTGGATTTTCCCGCACCATTATGTCCGATGATAGCCGTGGCGTTGCCGGATGGGAAAGAGGTTTCCGTTATATGCAAGGTTTCCGGCTCATGCTTATAGGCGAAGGACACATTCTTTATCGTCCAAACCGCCTCGTTCATTCTCTGCGGCGGGCCTTCAACCTCTGAAAGCCCCGCAAGGTCAAGAGGCCGCAATCCCATATCATCGCGCTGTTTTGCCGACAGGCCGCAAAATTCCTCTGCTGTATAATCACCTTCGATTTCTCCATCTTTCAGGTACAGGACACGGTCAAAGAGGCCGGACAGATAATACAGCCGATGTTCAGAGATGATGATGGTCTTTCCCTGCGATTTCAAAGTAAAGAGAAGCTGCCGGAAATCAGCGATAGCGTATGCGTCAAGGTTTGATGATGGCTCATCCAGCACATAAACATCCGGGTCAATCGCCGCTGCCGATCCGCAGGCGATTTTTTGCTTTTCACCGCCGGACAAAGAAAAAATACTTCTATCAAGCAACGGCTCCAACTTTAGCTGTGCAGCTACACGCTTTACCCGGTCACGCACAATATCTTCCGGCATCCCGTGGTTTTCCGGGCCGAAAGCCAGTTCGCTGGTCGTATCCACATTGAAAAATTGAGAACGCGGATTTTGAAATACAGAGCCGACTTTCAGAGAAATATCAAACAGTGACAGGTCACGGGTATCCTTGCCATCCAGATAGACGGAGCCGGTATAAGTCCCCTCATGGTAATGGGGGATCAGGCCGTTAAACAACCGGGTCATGGTCGTTTTCCCGCAGCCGGAAGTCCCACAGAGCAGGACAAAAGAACCATCCTCAATGGTGCAGGAAATGTGTTTCAAAGCGCCCCCGGTTTGCCTCTCGCTGTCAGGAAGGGCGCTGGCCGGATAGGAAAAGGACACATCTTGACATTCAATCACTTCCTTCACCCCCTTGCGGCAAGCACATAGATTTGCGCTGCAAATGCTCCCAGACAGATCAGCAGAAAAATAACATCCTGCACATGAAAGCCCAGCTTACAGATATTCGTCCGCTTTACCGGGCCACCCAATCCCCGCGTAAGGGCTGCCTGGGACAGTTCTTCTCCGATTTTGACGGAACAGATCATCATAGGAACAATCCGATACTCTAAAATCGCACTGGCTTTTCCACCACCAAAGCGGACGCCACGCATCCGCATGGCGTCCCCAATGGCGCTCCATTCTTCCGCAACCGTGGGAAAGAAGCGAAACATCACAGACATGGGAATGGTGATCTGCTGCGGCAGGTGGAGCCGTTCCATCGCCGCAACAAATTCACTGACCGTAGTTGTCGTTACCACAAAATATCCCATGACCACGCTGGGGGTGAACCGCAGCAGAATACCAACGACGGCTACCGCGATGTAGTTTGCTACGCCGGTCAGTCGGGACAGGCCGAACATTTCCAGGCACAGACTTCCCCCGAAAATCAGGATATAGAGAACAGCACCTTTCCATTTTCTGGCCGCTGACAAAAGTAACAGCGGGATCGCCGCCAACACGATGATGTAATACTGCATGATACCTTCATACGAACCGCCTAAAATAAAGACAGCTATGGTAATCAGTACCGCCAGTTTTGTCCGAGGGTCTAAAAAAATTCCGAGATTGTTTTTTTGACTTGCAAGAAGTTCGCGGCTCATTACACAATTCCCGCCCGCTCAAAGTGCTTTTTGAAAATCTTCCGTCCAATCAGGCCGCCGACAAGACCGCTGACGAAAGCCGCAATAAGCAGTACCGGCAAAATCCAGTCGGGCATATAGGCCATGAGCGTGTCGGCATATTCCTGGCCGTAACCGGGGAGCAGGTTCTGGTAGTAAGCGTCACGCGTTACAACGATGGGAATAAACGCCCCAATTACCCACATGGAAAAAACGCCGTGGATCAGCACTTCACGCTTGGCGTTCTTGTAGTCACAGGCTTTCATCATAAAATCAGAAATCAGCCCGAAGATTAGCCCGGTAGGGATGCACCACCAGCCCATGCCGGTCAGCAGCATAATGATACCGAGCAGTACTCCGCAAATGGTAAGCATACCGAATTTCTTGATTTTGGAGAAGAACAACATCATCGGAATACCGCCCACAAGCGGCACGATCACGCTGATAAGCGGAATGAAAATCGGGATAAAACCGATGGACGCCGCAGCGAAAATGACGATAAAATAAATTGCCGTGAAAATACCGATGTTGATGAGATCCTTCCCTTGCAATTTGTTGTTCATTGCGAAACCTCCTAACATGATTGCTTTCTTAGTTAGAACTCGCTAACCAAATCTAATGGTAGCACATATCCGATTATGCTTCTATGCACATATCAGTGTTTTAGGCCCGTATAGCAAGGAGTTTTTTCGCTTTGCCAGAATATCCATTGACCGGGAATTTTCTCGCCGGTATAATAATATCAACGATTTTGCGTGATGAAAGGGGCGAAGCAGTTGCGTGACATGATATACAACATTTTAGAAAACAGCGATGCAGTTTCCGGTGTGACTTTGAAAAACAGCCCAAATAGCAGCACATTACTTTTGGGTCGGGCAGATGGCAAGGGACGCATGACATTCCATACACTCTTTCCGGGGATGACCTTAGCTTTTATTTTTGTAAACGCTCCCGTATGGCCGGAGTCGGATGAAAATTCAAATCTAAAGCCTTTGTTGATTAACTATTGCGTTTCGGGCAGAAGTGAATTGCTCCTGGATGACGGCTCCTACATTTACCTGAAGGAAAATGATTTTTGCGTCAGTGAGCAGACCGCACAAAAAGAATATATCTTTCCTACGAAGCAGTATCAGGGGATAAAAATATACTTTGACCTGTCACTTCTTCTTCAGTCCTGTGGTGAGCTTTTGAAATCTTTTTCGCTTGACCTCCCCAATTTGGAAGAAAGTTATTGCGGCAATCATAAGACATATATCAACGAAGCGGATAGCGAACTGGAAAATATATTTCAAAACCTCTGGAGGCTTTCTGAAAGGCCTTCTATCTTCCATTTGCAAATCTATACGTTTGAACTTCTCCACCGGCTTCTCAACATGGAAATCCGGCCTCCGAAAACCTGCGGCTTCTACACGGAAACACAGGTTGAAATTGCAAAAAGGGCAGCACAAATCCTTTCCGATGATCTTCGCCAGCGCATTCCTGTACGGCAGATTGCAGAACGCTTTTCGGTCAGTGAAACCAGCCTGAAAAATTATTTCCGAGGCGTATATGGACAGAATATATCCATTTGGCTGCGGGAAATCCGCATGAACGAAGCCGCAAGGCTTCTTTCGGACACAAAGCGTCCGATTGCCGAAATATCAGAACAGGTCGGCTACTCTAATCAAGGGAAATTTGCTGCCGTGTTCAAAAAGCAGTTTGGCCTTTCTCCGCTGGAATACCGGCGGTCAAAGAATTTGGAAAACATATAAGCGTAGAGGCGGTATTATCACCTGTTAAAGGCAATAATACCGTCTTTCTTTAGATTTCTTTGCAGTAAGTCAGCCAAAATATCCGTTTCAAATTGTAGTATTAGTAGAGGGAGAATACGAGGGCAGGGTTACGGTAGCAAGCACAGCAAGCGAGTACCCACTGGCGGATTTTCGGTTTAGGGGGACCCCTGCCCCTAAACACGAAAATTGCTTGCTGGGATAGTCCCAGACCCTTATAAGAAACGGAGGCGAAGCGGAATGGTAAACAGAAAGCGGAACATCCAGATGAAGTTCTGGGTGACGGAGGAGGAGAAGCGGCTCATCGACGAGAAGATGGCGCAGCTCCCCACAAAGCGGTATGGGGCATATCTGCGGAAGATGGCGATTGACGGATACATCATTCAGGTGGACACCACCGACATCAAGGAGATGACAAAGGCCCTGGGCTCCATCGGCCGGAACATCAATCAAATCGCCAAGAGGGTGAACGCCGGCGGCCCAACCTATCAAGCCGATATGGAGGAGATCCTGGAGAGATTGGAGCAGATATGGCAGTTACAAAGACGCATCCTATTAAGTCAACGCTGAAAGCGGCGATTGACTATATCTGCAATCCCGACAAGACGGACGGAAAGCTGCTGGTATCTTCCTTCGGCTGCACCACCGAGACCGCCGACATTGAGTTTGCCTGGACCCGCCGCCACGCCATCGACAAGGGAACGAACCTGGGCCGGCACCTCATCCAAGCGTTTGAGCCTGGGGAGGTCACACCGGAGGAAGCCCACCGGATCGGTATGGAACTGGCGCGGGAGGTCCTGGGCGGCAAATATGAATTTGTCCTCACCACTCACATTGACAGGGATCACGTCCATAATCACCTGATCTTCAATGCGGTCAGTTTCCAGGACCACCGGCACTACCACTCCAACAAGAGAAGCTACCATGAAATCCGCCGTACCAGCGACCGTATCTGTAAAGAGCATGGCCTGTCCGTCATTGTCCCCGGCCAAGACAAGGGCAAGAGCTATATTGAGCATCAGGCGGAACAGAACGGCACCAGCTATAAGGCGAAGCTCCGCTCCGCCATCGACCGGCTTCTGCCCGGCTGCACCGACCTGGAGGACCTGCTCCGCCGCCTCCAGCGGGAAGGGTATGAACTGAAACGGGGCAAGTACATATCTGCCAGAGCTCCGGGTCAGGAGCGGTTCACCCGTTTGAAAACCCTGGGCGCCGACTACGCCGAGGAAGCCCTGACCTCCCGGATCGCTGGCAAGCCCAGTCCTTACCGCCAGCCGAAACAGCGCACCGGGAGGCCCAGCCTGCTCATCGACATCCAGAACAATATCAAAGCCCAGCAGAGTGCTGGCTACAAACATTGGGCAACCATCGAGAACCTGAAGCGGGCAGCGGAAACGCTGAACTTCCTGACAGAGCATGGCATTGGAAGTTTAGAGGAATTGTCCGAGCGGTGCGACGGGGCGGCGGCCGCCACCGCCAGGGTAAAGGCGGACCTCCGGGCAACGGAGAAGGAGATGGAGCGGCTGACCCTCACCATGAAGCACGCCGCCACCTATCGTCAGCTTCGCCCCATGTATGACCAATACCGGCAGTCCAGAGACAAGGAGAAATTTCTCCGGGGGCATGAGAGTGAGATCATCCTGTTCGAGGCAGCGGCAAGGGAACTGAAACGGCTGGGCGCCGTACCCCTACCCGCCGCCCAGCGGCTCCGGGCCGAAATAGATGAACTCACCGTCAGAAGGACCGCCCTGCAATCGGAATACAGGAAGGCTCAACAGAAAGAACGGGAGTACGACACCCTCAACCAAAACGTCCGTATCTTACTGGAACGGTCAGAGGATGTTATACTCCCGAAGAAGAGGTCGAATGAACTTGAATAAACGAAATAATTAGCCCAGTTGCCAACGGGCGCTCTCACTCTGGAGTTCCACCATACGGCGGTAGAGGCCTCCGCGTTCCATCAGCTCTGCAGGCGTACCCTGCTCGGCCACACGGCCATTTTCCAACACTACGATGTGGTCGGCTCCTGCCACAGTGCGCATCCGGTGGGCAATGACCAGCACCGTCTTGCCTGCCAGCAGGCGGGAGAGCGCACCCTGCACCTTTGTCTCATTTTCCACATCCAGGCTGGCAGTAGCCTCGTCCAGCAGGACGATGGGGGCGTTCTTCAAAAGAGCCCGGGCGATGGAGA
>ENA-UOIV01002562-UOIV01002562.1-human-gut-metagenome-genome-assembly--contig:-C59-NODE-2562-length-12096-cov-14.219417_pt1 | contig 12096 bp, 12 predicted proteins | sample MGYA00242333_ERZ723880 | MGnify/ENA metagenome assembly ERZ723880 | reverse complement strand
CCGGAGGCGCGTCGTTTTCCGCCAAGCCCGCGGGAGCGCCGCGCCCCGCCAAAATGCCCCGGACGGAAGCATTCCGTCCGGGGCTTTTTCTAGTGCATCTGGGCCGGCACCAAGGCCATCAGAAAGCAGAGTGCCAAAAAGACGTCCACCGGCCACGACCGCAAGAGCCTGCGGAAGCCGAACGGCTTCGACTCGGGGCATTTCGGCGGGAACACGGGCCGGCGCTTGAGGTAGCGCACCACCAGATAGCCGACGCACACGAGGCCAAAGATTACAAAAAATCCGTTTGCGGCGGCCACCGCCACCTCGTTCGGCAGCTCGACCGCCGTGTTGATGAGCATGGCAAAGGTGTTATAGAACATGTGGATCATCACGGTGGGCAGGACGGAGCCGGCCCGCTGGGCGATGACCGCGAGGAGGATGCCCATAAAGAAGGTGCCGACTCCCTGCGTCAGGTTGCCGTGCGTAAAGGCAAAGAGCATCGCGGAGGCGAAGATGGCGAACCGCGGGCCGTACCGCGTGAAGGTGCGCAGCAGCAATCCCCGGAAGAGAAGCTCCTCCAGCAGCGGGGCCAGAACGGAAACCGCCAGCAGCATGAGCACGCAGCCGGGCAGGTCGAAGGGCAGGGTGAGCTCGGGCGACCAGAGCTCGATGCCGGCCGCCGAAAGCAGAGCCTCGATGGCCACGGCCAGGTAGCCGCTCGCAAAGCTGGCGCCGACCATCATGAGGAAGCCGGGACCCACCCACTTTTCGAGGTGGTGCTCCCCCGTGAATAGGCTCTTCAGCGGGATGCCGACCATGCGCGAAAGAAGCAGGATGGGCGGCAGGTCCCCCACCACGGTGGAGACCACCAGCGTGACCGGCATGAAGAGCTCCTGCGGGAGGGAGGCGAAAAGCATCAGAAGGGCGATCAGCACGCCCGCCACCAGCTGCATGCCGAGCAGGAGAAGCAGGGAAAGCCCGCACCACAGGTAATCGCGGCGGGCGGCCTGGATTTCCACCCGCTTAGTCCTCGGTATAGGTGACCTTTGCCATCCGCTGGACCTTCTTGGGCCGGTCGGAGTAGTCGGTCGGGACAGCGGCGATCTCATCCACGACGTCCATGCCCTCGATCACCTTGCCGAATGCGGCGTACTGCCCGTCGAGGTGGGGCGCGTCGGCGTGCATGATGAAGAACTGGGAGCCCGCCGAATTCGGGTTGCCCGAACGCGCCATCGAAAGGACGCCGCGGGTGTGCTTGAGGTCGTTCTTTACGCCGTTGGCGGCGAATTCGCCCTTGATCGTATGGCCGGGACCGCCCATGCCGGTGCCCTGCGGGCAGCCGCCCTGGATCATGAAGCCGGGGATGACGCGGTGGAAGATGAGCCCGTCATAAAAGCCGTCCTTGACAAGGTTCACGAAGTTCTCCACCGTGGCGGGCGCCACGTCGGGGTAGAGCTCGATTTTGATCTCCTTGCCGTTTTCCATCTGAATCGTAACCATAATGACCTCCATCAAAGCCGGGGCTGGCCCGGATATTCTTACTGTCCTGTTCAGTTTACTACATCCGCGCACCGCACGCAAGCCCCTTCCTCCGCGCGGAAAGAAAGAGGACCGGCGGACGCGTCGCGTCCGCCGGTCCCTTCACGCCGCCGCAACGGGCGGCGGGCGCCTCGAGGCGCCGCCCCGCGGGCCCGCCGCCTTTTGAAAAAGGCGGGCGAAACCTTTAAAATCTCAGCGCGTGCGCGCCGTCAGTGGCCGCAGGAGTGGCTCCCGCAGTCGTGCCCCTCACCATGGCCCTCGTGGTGGGCGCAGACGGTGTCCGGATCGTAGGACAGGCTGCCCGCCAGTAGCGCCGCGACCTGCGCGTCCGCCTCCCCCGAGGCGCCCGGATAGAGGGTGATGCCCGCTTCGGCCAGCGCGGTGCGCGCGCCGCCGCCGATGCCGCCGCAGATCAGCGTATCCACGCCGCGCTCCCGCAGAAAGCCCGCCAGCGCGCCGTGGCCGCTGCCGTTCGTGGGCAGGACGGCGGAGGAGACGACTTTGCCGTCCGCGACCTCGTACACCTTGAACTGCCCGGTGTGCCCGAAGTGCTGGAAGACCTGTCCGTTTTCATAAGTGACCGCAATTTTCATCGTAATGACCCCCATCTAATAATTGGCAGCGCCGTTTTTCACAGCACCGTTTTTTACAATTCCTGCCGCAGCAGTGGTCCGCGTGGGCGCAGAGCGCGTACTCCCCGCCCCGGATCGTCAGCATCCTGCCGTTGACGAGCGCGTCGGCCAGCTTCCCGCGCGCCCGGTCGTAAACCGTCTGGACGGTGGTGCGCGCGACGCCGATCTGCGCGGCGCACTCCTCCTGCGTGTAATCGAGCAGGTCGATCAGGCGGATGACCTCGTATTCATCCACCGTCATCTCCACGGCGTCCTCCGGCGGGCCGTCCAGCGGCCCGAACCGTTCCCGCCTGGGCAGTTCGCAGATACGCCTGCATTTTGTTGGCCGCGGCATCCGATCGCCTCCCGATGTTTCCGGTATATGTCAGTTATTATAGCGCAATATCCGGCATATGTCAATAAGAACTTCGCCCCGCGCGCGTACCCCGCCTCCACGCTGGGCAAACCGGAAAACGCCCCCCTGCCGAGGCAGGGGGGCGTTCGGCGCGCTTACGCGCTTATTTTTTCGGAGTGTCCGCGGGGCCTTCCGGTTCGTTCCGGGAGACGTCCATATCCATATGGACGTTGCGGGTGGTCCTGGCCTCGAAGGTGTTGGCGCGCATGACCTCGGTCATGTCGAAGCCGATCGTGTCCTTGAGCGCCTCGTTGACCGCCTTGAGCGCGCCCACCGTATAGCGGGCCACGTCCGCCGCGCCGGCGCCGTCCCCGTTTTCCGAGCCGCCGCCGATGATCGTGATGTTGCCGATCTTCGCCATCGGCTCCGCGACCGCGCGGGCGATCTCCGGCAGCTTTTCAATGACCATCTGCAGCTTGCCCGCGTCGTTCATCTTGGCCAGCGCCTCGGCCTTCTTCTCAAGCGCCTCGGCCTCCGCGAGGCCCAGCTGCTTGACCGCCTCGGCCTGCGCGAGGCCCTGCTTTTCGGTGATCTCCGCCTGCGCGACGCCCTCCTGCTTGATGCGCTCCGCCTGCGCCGCCGCGTCCATCTTCTTCGCCGCGGCCTGCGCCTCGGCATCGAGCTTCATCGCGTCCGCCCGCGCCGCCGCGTCGAGGCGCTTGGCCTCCGCCTCGGCCTCCGCGCGCAGGATCGCCGCGATCTTCTGCGCTTCCGCGGCGAGCTGGGCCTTCTGCTTCTCCGCCTCGGAGGGCTTCACCATCGTTTCGAGCAGCTCGGCTTCCTTGCGCTCCGCCTTGCGCTTGGCAAGGTCGATGTTCTTCTGCTCCGCCGCGATCAGGATCTGGATCTCCGCCTCGCGGACCTCCTTGGCGCGCTGCTCCTTGAGGACGTTGGCGTCCATCTCGGTGTTGGTGATGTCCTTCAGGGTGACGTTCTGCTGGATGCTGTACGCCGCGTCGGAAATCGCCTGGGTGGTCTGGCGCTCCCGCTCGTAGTTGAGCTTTTTGATGTCCGCGTCCTTTTTGGCCTCGGCCACGCGGGCCTCCGCCTCCAGACGGGCCTGCTCGCCCGCGCGCTTGGCCTCGGAGGTCTTGATCATGCTCTCCTTGATCGCCTCGGCCTGCGCGATCTCCGCGTCCCGCTTGACCGCCGCGATCTGCGGCTTGCTCAGCGCCTCGAAGTATCCGTTCTGGTCCCCGATTCCCTTGATCGTGAAGGATTTGAGCTCCAGCCCCAGCTCCTTGAGCTGCTCCTCCGCGACCTCCTTGACCCGCTCGGAAAAGGTCTTGCGGTCCTTGTAGAGCTGTTCCGCGGTCATATCCGCGATGATCTCGCGCAGGCGGCCCTCGCAGACGTCGCGCGCGGTGTCCACGATGTGCTGGCGGGTCTCCGCCTCGCGCCCGCAGTTGAACTGCTCGACGGCCGAACGGATCATCGTCTCGTCGTTCTTGATCTTGACGACCACCGTGCCGTTGGCTTCGATCGGGACGGCGTCGGCGGTCAGGGTGCCCTGCATGTTCACGTCAAAGCTCATGTTCTCCAGCGTCACATAGTCGATCCGCTGCATGACGGGGATCACGATGACGCCGCCGCCGGTGATGACCTTGGCCTTCCCCAGGCCTGTGACGATCGCCGCCTTATCCGCCGGAACCTTCTTCCAGGTCGACAGGATACAGATCAGGATCAAAACCACGGCCGCCGCCACAATTCCGATTGTAATCAGATACTCCATACACGTTACCTCCCCTATGACTCTTGTTTATCTTCCAGTGGAGCCGCGATACACACCATCCTTTCCGGATCGACCTCCACAACGGTTACGGCCTGCCCCACGGGGATCCGCGCGATCCCCTCCGCCGGGCGCGCGTCGTAGGAAACGAGGCTCCCGGACGCGCTGTGCACCCGGATCGTCCCCACGAAGTCGTCCCGCAGCTCGAGCGTCACGACGCCCTCCTGCCCCTTGATCTCCCGGATGCCCGCCGCGTAAGAGCGGTTGCGCTTGAGCGGGAGGATCACGAAGCGGCCGAGCAGCCAGCCCGCCAGCAGCCCCGAGGCGGCGGACACGGCCAGCCCCGCGGCGGGCGGCAGCCTGGTCAGGCAGAGCCTGCCCACCGCGCCGAACACCACCGCGGTCAGGGAAAGGGTCATCAGGTTGATGATGACGGGCGCGTGGGCGCGCCCCGCGGCGGACACATGCGCGCCTTCCGCGCCCGCGTCCGCGGGCGCTTCGGCGGAGAGATCCGCGTCCATATCCGCGTCCATATCGAGATCCGCGTCGAGGTCCATGTCCGCGTCCAAATCCACGTCCGTGTCGAGGTCCACGTCGAAGTCCGCATCCGCGTCGAGCCCGGCATCCAGGTCCATTGAGGCGTCGGCGCCGACATCCGCGTCCGCGCCCAGGTCGAGCGCGCCGCCGATCGCCCCCACGAGCACGTCCAGGACGGGCACCACGAAGCCGCCCGCGATGAAACAGTTGTAGATCACCCGCATCCGTTCCAGATCCATGCCGACGCCCCCTCTCTGCTTCCTATTTTACCGCATCGAACCGCTGAAGGCAACCTCATTTGCCCGCGGGCCGGTTCCTCCCGCTGCCTATAAAACCCGTCCGGAGCGCCCGGCGGGACACCCCGTGCGGGGCGGGGCGTCGAAACGGCGCTTTTGAAATAAATTTCAATGATGATAGAATGTACAATCCGGAAAAAACGCGCTTGTGTACCTTGTTGGATTTGAAAGTAATTTCCGGAGGGAATCGCCCGAAAAGTATTTACATCGCGGAAAAAGGGTGATACGATGCAGGTGAACTCAATTTCAGGATTGGAACAGATGTTCAAACGAGGTGAGGTTATGGCAATCACTGACAACCTGCGCATGATGGTAAAGGTCTGCCGCCTCTATTACGAGGAGAACCTCAGCCAGAAGGAGATCTCCGCCCTGATGGGGATCTCCCGCCCGCAGATCAGCCGGATGCTGACCTGCGCGCGGTCGAAAAACATCGTCTCGATCAAGATCAACAACCCCTTCGAGGACGAGACCAACCTGGGCCGCGCGCTGGCCGGGCGCTACCGGCTGAAGGACGCCCTCGTGCTCGACACCCGGGACGGCAGCCCCGAGACCTTCGGGCGGATGGCGGCGGAGTACCTCGACGCGTACATCGCCGACGGGGAGTGCGTCGGCGTCATGAGCGGGCAGACGATCAGCCGCGTGGTCTGGTCGATCGGCAGGCTCGAACGGCGCGGGCTCGAGTGCGTCCCCCTCGTGGGCGGCATCGGGTCGGGAAGCGTCAACTGGCACGCCAACGCCATCGCCCAGCGGCTCGCGGAGTGCTCCGGCGGCAGCTGCTACATCCTCAATGCGCCCGTCATCGTGCAGAGCCGGGAGTCGCGGGATATGCTCGTAAGGGAGCCGGACATCGCCGCCGTCCTCGAAAAGGGTGCGAAATGCGACGCCGCGATCGTCGGGATCGGCCAGATCGACCTGCGCTCCACCACCGCCCAGAGCGGCGCGCTGAGCGCCCGGGACATCGAACGGCTGAAGGCGGAGGGCGCGGTCGCCTCGGTCTGCACCTCCTACCTCGACCGGCGGGGGCGGGTGCTCGACCTCGAGCTGTGCGAACGCTCGATCGGCCAGACCCTGGGGCAGCTCGACCGCTGCCGGACGATTGCGCTGGCCATCGGGCGCAGCAAGGTGGCCTCCATCCGAGCGGCACTTTCGAGCGGTTACATCGACGTGTTCATCACCGATTTGGAAACCGCCCGTGCAACCATAGAAGAACCTGAAGATTGATCAGTACAGGAGGAAATGAAATGAAAAAGCTATTGGCAGTTCTCTTGGCAGGCATCCTGGCGCTCTCCCTGGCGGCATGCGGCGGTTCCGCCGAGCCGTCCTCCACCCCCGCGCCCGCGTCCCAGGCCGCGCCCGCGGAAAGCGGCGACGCCGCCGAGCCCGCCGCGGCCGGCGCCGCCGGCAAGAAAATCTCCATCCTCACCGCCAACCTCAGCTCGGTGACCACCAACCAGATGTGCGAGATGATGAAGGCCGGCATGGAGAAGGAGGGCATGGAGGTCACCCTCGTCGACACCAAGGGCGACTTCGGCCAGCTGGCCAGCCGCATCGAGGACAGCGTCTCCGCCAAGGCGGACGCGATCGTCATCGTGAGCTGCGACCCCGGACAGATCGCCCCCCAGCTCCAGACCGCCTTTGACGCGGGCGTGCCCGTCTTCGGCTGCGACAGCGGCTACATGGAGGGCATGATGATCAACGCCACCAGCGACAACTACGCGATGGGCCAGCTGATCACCAAATACCTCTTTGAGGACCTGATGGGCGGCAAGGGCACCGTCATCGCGCTGACCCACCGTCCGCATCCGGGCGTTGTGAAGCGCTGCGAGGCGTTCGACGACATGATCAAGGATTACCCCGACATCACCCTGATCACCGAGCAGCACGTCGAGGTCCCCGGCCCGATCGAAAACTCCCGCAAGATCATGGAAAACCTCATCCTCTCGAATTCCGCCAAGGACTCCGTCACCGCGGTGTGGTGCGGATGGGATGAGCCGGCCATCGGCGCCACCCAGGCGCTCATGGACGCGGGCCGCGACGAGGTCATCGTCACCGGCGTGGACGGCAACAGCCAGGCGGTCGAGCTGATCAACGAGGGCAGCAACCTCAAGGCCACGGTCGAGCAGAACTTCGAGGGCATGTCCCAGATCGTCGTGGACGAACTGGTGAAGCTCTTCAACGGCGAAGAGATCGAAAAGGGCGACCGCTACGCTCCCGCGACCCTGATCACCAAGGAATAAGGCTTCTAAATCGTTTCGCCGGGAGTGAACGGAATGCTTTTGCAGACGAAGAAACTTTGTAAACAGTTCGGCGGCATGTATGCGCTGAAGGATATTGACTTTGAAATCGCCGAGGGGGAGATCCACGGCCTCGTGGGGGAGAACGGCGCGGGCAAATCCACGCTGATCAAAATCCTCACGGGCGTCTACAGCCTCGACAGCGGCGAGGTGTGGTGGAACGGCAGCCCGGTGCGGATTGAAAACCCGCGCCAGAGCCGGGACATCGGCATCAACGTCATCCACCAGGACCGCAACCTCATCCCCGCCTTCAGCGGGGTGGAGAACGTCTACCTGGGGATGGACTATGAGAAAAAAGCGGGCTTTGCCGTCGACTGGGCGAAGATGAAGGCGCGGGTGGAGGCGGTCATGCGGGAGCTGAAGGTCGAGATCGACCTCAGCCTCCCCGCCTCCGCGCTCTCCCCGCCCCAGCGCACCCTGCTGGAGATCGTCCGCGCCATGATGACCGAGTGCCGGCTGCTCATCCTCGACGAGCCCACCGCCTCCCTCACCGACAAGGAGGCGGAGATGCTCTTCGAGACGATCGGCAAGCTCAAGGCCCGGGGCACCGCCATCCTCTACGTCACCCACCGGATGGACGAGATCTTCCGCCTCACCGACCGGATCACCGTCTTCAAGAACGGCCAGTCGGCCGGCACCGTCAGGACGGCGGACGTGGACAAGGACGCCATCATCTCGATGATGACCGACAACTGGGTGAGCGAAACGCTCACCGTCTCCCGCAAGTACGGGGAGGTCCTGCTCGACGCGGAGCACATCGCCTCCCGCGACGGGATCGTCAAGGACGCGAGCCTCACGGTGCGCGCCGGAGAGATCCTCGGGGTGTTCGGGCTTGGAGGCAGCGGCCGCACCGAGCTGCTCGAATGTATCTACGGCTACCGCCCGGCGGAAAAGGGCAGCGTGACCCTCTGCGGCAGGCAGGTCGCGCGCCCCTCCCCCGGCGGCTCGATCAAAAACGGCATGGTCCTCATCTGCGAGGACCGGCGCGGCAAGGCGCTGGTGGGGTCCTTGAGCGTCAAGCAGAACACCGTGCTCTCCACCATCGACAGCTACGCGCGCTTCGGCGTGGTGAACGAGCGCAAGGAGCTCTCCGACACGCGGGAGAAGATCGAGGCCCTCTCGATCAAGACGGAGGGCCCCAACCAGACGGTCCTACAGCTTTCGGGCGGCAACCAGCAGAAGGTGGTCTTTGCCAAGGCGCTGATGTCCCGGCCCAAGGTGCTGCTCTGCGACGAGCCCACCCAGGCGGTGGACGTCAAGACCCGCGCCGAGATCCACAAGCTCCTGCGCCGGCTCGCGGACGCGGGCAGCGCGGTCGTCTTTGTCTCCTCCGACCTCAAGGAGGTGCTGGAGGCGACGGACAACGTGCAGGTCATGGCGGGCGGCAGGACGAAGGAACGCTTCGTCAACGACGGCCTGACGGCCGAGCAGGTGCTCGCATGCTGCTATGCAAACTAAGCAGGGAGGAATCAATATGAAACAGAAAGCAGGCGTTTCAGAACTGCTCAGGGCGTATGGCACGATCTTTGCGGGCATTCTGATCGTCATTGTATTCAGCGTCATGCGCCCGGACGCCTTCTTCACGATGGGCAACCTCGTCAACATCACCCGGCAGATTTCGCTGCTGGTCATCATCGCGCTGGGCGCCACCCTCGTGATGTCGGTCGAGGAGTTCGACCTCTCGGTCGGCGCCCTGGCGAGCCTCGGCGGCGTCATCGGCGCCAAGATGGCGGTGGCGGGCGCGCCGATCTTCCTCTGCTTCATCGCACCGGTGGTCATCTGCTTTGCCATCGGCTTCGTGAACGGCTGGATCGTCACCAAGTTCCGGGTGCTCTCCTTCATCACCACGCTCGCGATGAGCACCATCCTGGGCGGCTTCACCTTCTGGTTCACCGGGGGCGCGACCGTCTTCCAGGACATCCCCAAGAGCTTCACCTACGTCGGCACCAAAACGGTGCTCGGCGCGCCCATCCTCTCGATCATCATGCTTCTGCTCACGGTGGTCTTCTGGTTTGTGATGCGCCACACCGCCTTCGGCCGCAAGCTCTACGCCATCGGCGGCAACGAGGCGGCCTCCCAGGTGTCCGGCATCAACGTCAAGAAGTATAAGAACCTCGCCTTCGCCCTGTGCGCCTCGCTGGCCGCCCTCACCGGCGTGCTGATGGCCTCCCGGCTGGGCTCGGCGCACCCGACCGGCGGGGACGGGCTGTTTTTGCAGTCCTACGCCGCCGCCTTCCTTGGACGCACCGTCTTCCGCGAGGGCGTGCCCAACATCTGGGGCACCTTCGTGGGCGCCGCGATCCTCGGCGTGCTCGCCAACGGCCTGACCATTTTGCAGGTCCCCACCTTCATGCAGGACCTGCTGACCGGCTGCATCATCATTCTGGCGGTCGTGGTTCAGAAGATTGGGCGCGGTGATGCCAAGTGAGGGAGATCGTCAATCCGCGCAACCTCGCGGCGGTGGGCCGCCCCGGCCTGCTGGTGGGCTACCTGCTGGCCGGCTACCCCGACCGGGAGCGTTTCCTGGAAACCGCCGCGGAATGTGAAAGGACGGGGCTCGACATCCTCGAGGTGGGCTTCCCCGCCGCCGACCCGAGCTCGGACGGGGAGGTCATCCAGCACGCACACACCCTCGCGGATCATTCGATCTGCCGCGACCTCGGCTACTGGAGGGCGCTGCGCGGCGCCGTGGAATGCCCGATCTGGGTGATGGGGTACCGCGACGACCTTCTGCCGTCGGGCGTCTGCCGCGCCATGGCGGAGGCCGACCTTGCGGACGCCTTCGTCATCCCCGACATGACGCCGGAGGAGCGGTACAGCCTCGCCGGGGAGCTGGCGCCGCTCGGGACCGACGTGCTCGGCTTCACCAATCCCGAGATGTCCGCGCGGGAGCTGGAGGACTGCTTCGACCGGTTTTCATTGATCTACCAGCAGCTCTACGCGGGCCGCACCGGAATGCCGGTGCTGGCGGAGGATTTCGGCGGGCCTCTTTCCCGGGCCCACACCCATCCCCACGTCCGGGCGTTCGCCGGCTTCGGCATCAGCACCCCCCAGCGGGTCGCGGAGCTTCTGTCGGCGGGCTTCGACGGGGCCATCGTCGGCACCGCCCTGATGAAAAAACTCAACGAGTCGCCCGAGGCGCTTTACGCCTTTGTAAAGGAGCTCAAGGCGGCGGCAAGAGCGGGAGGAATTCGATGCGGTATATCGCAACCTTCGACATTGGCACCACGGCGGTAAAGGGGGTCCTCCTCTCGGAGGACAACGCCTGCGCCTGTGAAAAGAGCGTGGAGATCGAGACCTTTTCCGAGGGGGGCCGGCGGGAGCAGGACCCCCTCTCCTGGTACGCGGCGGTCCGCGAGATCTCCCGCGCCTTCTTCGCGGGGGGGATCTCCCCCGGCGACGTGCGCGGGATCGTCATGAGCGGGCAGATGCAGGACCTCATCCCCGTGGACGGGGACCTGCGCCCCACCTGCAACGCGATCCTCTATTCCGACGGGCGCGCCGGGGCGGAGGCCGAGCGGCTCGCCGCGCTGATCGGCCGGGAGGAGCTCGTCCGGAGCACCGGCAACCAGTTCGACGGCTCCCTCCCCTTCCCAAAGCTGCTCTGGCTCAAGGAGCAGAACCCCGGCGCCTACCGGGCGGCCGAAAAGGTGCTCATCAGCTCCAAGGACTACTGCATCGCGCGGCTGACGGGCGAATTTGTCAGCGACGTGACCGCATCGGCCACCGCTGGACTCATGGACATCCATGAAAAGCGCTGGAACACCGCCTGGATGGAGGCGGCCGGGCTGGATTCCGGAAAGCTCCCGCGGCTGCGCTACGCCCACGAGCAGGCGGGCGCGGTGACGCCCGGGGCAGCGGCGGAGACGGGGTACCTGCCCGGCACGCCGGTCTACACCGGCACCGGCGACGCGGGCGCCACGACGCTCGCCAGCGGCATCTCCGCCGACGGCGAATTCAACATCAATCTCGGCACCTCCGGCTGGGTGGCCTGCGTCTCGGACGACGTGCTGCCCAAGGGCGACGTCTTCAACCTCGCGGCCATGCCGGAGGGCGTCTATATCAACGTGGTCCCCTTCTTCAACGCGGGCAACGTGCACAAGTGGGTTAGCCGGGCCCTCGCGCCCAGCGAGCAGGGGAAATACGACTATGTGGACCGGCTGCTGGAAGAGAGCGAGGCGGGCAGCCACGGGACGATGTTCCTGCCCTACCTCGTGGGGGAGCGGTTCCCCGTCGTGGACACCCAAATCCGGGGCGGCTATGTGGGCGTCACCCCCGAGACCACCAAGCAGGACCTCGCGCGCAGCGCGCTGGAGGGGGTCGCCTTCTCCATCCGGCAGGGGATCGAGAGCATCGGGCGGGTCCCCGGTAAAATCTCCCTGATCGGCGGCGGCGCCCGCACCCCCGTCTGGTGCCAGATCCTCGCGGACGTGCTGGGGCATCCCGTACACGTCTACCGGAATTCCGACTACCTGCCCGCGGTCGCCATCGCGGCGTCGGTGCTGGTCGCGCAGGGGGAGATCGGGGACTACGCCGAATTCACCGACACCCTGCAGGGCTCGGACAACTGCGTGCGCTACGACCCGGTCCCCGCAAACGTCGAGCGGTATAACCGGGTCTATCCCCGCTACCTGCGGGTATACCCCGCGCTGAAAACCCTCTGCGGCGACTGACGAACAGCCGCTACCGCCGG
>ENA-UOIV01002555-UOIV01002555.1-human-gut-metagenome-genome-assembly--contig:-C59-NODE-2555-length-12134-cov-8.876066_pt1 | contig 12134 bp, 7 predicted proteins | sample MGYA00242333_ERZ723880 | MGnify/ENA metagenome assembly ERZ723880 | reverse complement strand
TTCAAAGAAGAGCGGAAAACGAGACTCGAACTCGCGACCCTAACCTTGGCAAGGTTATGCTCTACCAACTGAGCTATTTCCGCATTTTTTCGTTTGCGGTTGCAAAGGTAGGGATTTTCCGTAAACCTGCAAACATTCTGCACACTTTTTTTCACAGAAATCTCTGCACTTTGCCTCCACCGCCAAACAATCTTTTTGATTATCAACTCATTCGGTCACGATAATCTTCATAAGAAAATTGCTTGTATATTTCAGCCTTCCCTTCTTTCGTCCACAAAGCAATGGCAGGATGATGAATTCCGTTAAACATATTCGTCTTTACCATGGTGTAATGAATCATATCTTCAAACACGATCCGTTCTCCGATTTGCAGTTCATGATCGAAACTCCACAGCCCCATATAGTCACCGCTCAAACAGGAGTTTCCTCCTAAACGATAAATATATTTTCCTTCATTTCCCATTTCCGCACCGCGAACGGCAGGCTGATAAGGCATTTCCAGACAGTCGGGCATGTGGCAGGTGAAGCTGACATTCAATATGGCAGTTTTAATACCACGGCTTTCTACAATATCCACGACTTCAGAAGTCAGCACACCCGTCTGCCAGGTAAAGGCCGAACCGGGTTCAAGAATAATACGTAAATGAGGATAACGGGCTTTCAGTCCCTGCAATAATTTTATCAGATGTTCCGTATCATAATCTTTACGTGTCATCAGATGTCCGCCGCCCAGATTCAACCATTTCAGTTGCGGAAACCAACGGGAAAACTTTTCTTCGAGATGTTCCAACGTTCGTTCCAACTCAAAAGAAGAAGACTCGCAATGGCAATGGCAATGAAAGCCTTCGATACCTTGTGGCAACGTATCCGGCAATAAATCGGCAGTAATTCCGAAACGCGTACCGGGAGCGCAAGGATTGTAAAGTTCCGTTTCTACCTCCGAATATTCAGGGTTCACACGGATACCACAAGAGATACCGCCTCCTTTTGCTACGGTCATCGGATAGAAACGTTCGAACTGTGCCATAGAATTAAAAGTAATATGGCTACTGCAACGCATGATTTCCGGGAAATCCTGTTCTGTATATGCAGGTGAATAAGTATGTGCCTTACTTCCGAACTCTTCCAGCGCCAAACGTGCCTCATAGACCGAGCTTGCTGTAGAATGGTCTATGTATTCACGGAATATAGGGAAAGAGCGCCACATAGCAAACGACTTGAAAGCAAGAATAATCTCCACTCCCGCCCTGTCGGCTACGCTTTTTATCAAACTCAAGTTCTTTCTTAAAAGTTCTTCTTCCATGATGTAGCAGGGAGAAGGAAACTGGGTAAAATCTATCATATACAATATTGTTATCTAAAGTAACGTCTTACAAATACGGATGCAAAAATACAAATTCAAAAGCAAAGAGAGATTGTTTTATTTTTAATTAAGATATTGCTTTTCGAGAACTTTTTCCTATTTTTAAGCCTTTATTATTTATAAGTAGTTGTATCATCCTAAATAACTGATTGAATATGAATAAAGATTTAAGAAAAGTAGTGATTCTGCTGGCACATCCCAACATTAAAGCCTCACAAGCGAACAAGGCATTAATTGACGCTGTCAGTGACATTGAGGGAGTAGCGGTTTTCAACCTTTACGAATTGTCGGAAGATATCGCTTTCAATATCGACGAATGGAGTAAAATCATCTCCGACGCTTCGGCCGTTATCTACCAGTTTCCTTTCTACTGGATGTCTGCCCCGTCATTACTAAAAAAATGGCAGGACGAAGTGTTCACTCACTTGTCCAAGACTCCGGCTGTCGCGGGCAAACCGTTAATGATAGTAACGACCACCGGCTCCGAATACGATGCTTATCGTAGTGGCGGGCGAAACCGATTCACAACCGATGAACTTCTACGTCCGTATCAAGGCAGTGCTATTCATTCGGGTATGGCGTGGCAGACACCTATTGTCGTTTACGGAATGGGAACTGCAGATGCAGGAAAAAATATTGCCGAAGGAGCGAATTCATATAAGCAACGGATAGAAATGCTTATCAATAGCAGTAACGCAGGGAATAATTGGTAAAACAATAAAAAGCGTAGCTTTATCCGTCCTAAAGCTACGCTTTAGCATCCCTAAAGCACTGCTTTAGACCTCGTAAACCACTTCTTCTTCAGCGTCAATACCGGCAGGAAAATAAAAACTCCAATTACCGACATAACCAATCCCCCAATCGTACCTGCCGCCAACGGAAACCAGAAACCTTCTTTCTCCGCACCTATCATGAAAGGAATAAATCCCAGAATAGTGGAAACCACCGTCAGGAAAATAGGAATCACTTTCGTGTTCCAGGCTTTCACGTATGCCCGGAGCGGCGAGAGACGCGGGCAACGTTGACGAATAGAATTATATTCGTTCAGGATATAGATACTTGCATTTACTGTGATACCGCAAAGCAGAACAAAAGAAGCAAAACCTCCCTGATCAAAATTCAGTTTGAACCAGTAGAATGTAAGAAACACTCCGATATAAGACACCGGAATCACAAAAATAATCGCTAACGGCTGTTTCAAAGAATTGAACAGAATACTCGTAATAAAGAAAATGATAGCAATCACAATAAGCAACAGACGATATTGCTTATTGTCCTTTCCTCCCCACGACCAGTTATTGTCCTCCGATTTGGCAGTATATCCCATTGGAAGAATCTCATTAAATTCCTCCAGATCTTTCTTCAACAGCTTATGCCCCTGTTCCGAAGAACCGATATACTCATATTGCAGGCACAGCCGGTACTGCTGGTTTTCCTTGGCTACTTCCTGCGGCATCTGCCCTTTTTCCACTGTTGCCAGTTCCGACAGTTTATATTCTTTTCCGCCTGCCGGAAAAGGATAATACTGCATTGCCCACACATCCCTTTCTTCCGACTGGCGGGAAGACAATTTTATTTTTTCCGTACCTTCTTCCGTCGTCACCGAACCAATCTCCATATTCCGTCCATATATCGGTCGGATAGCGGAAAACAATCTTCCGGCTCCGATATTTTCCTCTGCCATTCGGAGCTTGTCCAGACTGAAATAAAATTCCATATAATCATCCTTCCACCACGAGAAGTCGGAACCGATCGTTACTTCCTTGATGCGGCGGTGAGACAAGAACTTCTCTTTCAGTTGTTCCGCCCGGTCATACAGTTCGTCATAATTATACCCATACATTTTCACCCGGAATGAACCCGCACTCTCACGCACATTATTACTGAATCCTTGGTCCTGCAATCCGTAAATACTCCAATCTCCTCCACCCAATTGAAGTGCCTTGTTTATCATATTAGCTTTCAGCGTATACGGGAAACCGCTCTTTTGGTGCTCTTTCGTGAAATAAATATGAATAGATGCCCTGCGTGCACTTTCCACAGACGTCTGGAACTGCTTGATTTCTTTAAATTCGCTCAAGTAAGTTTCCATTCGCTTAATCAACGTATTCATCTGCTCCAGCGTACTCCCATTCGGCAAATTGGCATTGGCATGAAGCACCACTTCTTCATTACGCGTAAAATAACTTCCTTCATATACTTTCTGTACAAAAAGTCTTAAAGCTCCTCCCAATGCTTTATCCACTACCGGTTTTACCTTCTCTTTATACGTAGAAGTACCCAGTGTCTTATTATAAAATTCCGCCCATTTATCTTCCCCCTTCATCTTTTCCGGCAACAGAAATACCGGTAATCCGAAAGCCAGCAACAATAAAATGCAGACCGCCACCCTCCACCGGCAAAGAATCCGTATCAGCCAACTGTAAAAACGGCTGAAATATACCGGAAAACGATGCATTTTAGAACGTATCCACATAAAGAAACGTATATTTCCCGACTTCCACTTCGCATCTGAAAGCGAAAATTTTTTCCTCCGCTTCAATCCGGTTTTGTCGATCAGGGAAGGAACAAAAAACAGGGCAACCAGCAGTGATACCCCAAGATTAATAATCACTACCGCAGCAAAATCCTGCAAGTTCAGGCGTATCTTCTCATCGAGGAAAAAGATAATGACCAAAGCCCCCATTGTAGTCAACGTAGCCGCCAGTACGGACATAAAAGCCTTCCGGTTTCCACGCCGCAGATAATGGTCGCTCATCACAATCGTATTGTCAATCACCAGGTTTAGAGAAACCGTGATACCTGCCAGAGAATACAGCTGCATTTCAAGTCCGAATGCATAATAGAAGATAACGGCTATCGCTACATTAACTGCCAGACTGGTTACAATCAGAAACAAATACTTCGGACTAAAGGTAATCAATAGCACAAACAGAAGCAGAATCGCTACCGTCACCCCCGTTCGCAGATAAATCTTCCCCAGTTCTTCCTGAATAAACTCCGTTGCATCATAGCTGGTATGAATCTCGTATCCCGCCGGAAGAAGTAACCGGATATCATCCATATATGCTTTCACTTCCTTGCTCAATGCCAACTGATTGGCCGTTTCCTCCGCCACGACAGACAGATAGATAGAGTTCAGACCGTTAATTCGGTAGTAACTTTGCGGCTGTTCCTCCACACGGGAAACTTTTACCAATTCATTCAGACCAATGATTTTGCCATCTTTCATCTTCACCTGTATCCGTTCCGCATCAAAGTCCCGGTTATTATATTCGGGAACCAGCGCCAGACGGATCCATTGCCTGCCCGAACTCCCCTGTTCCATATCGTATGTACCCAGAAACTCTTTTTGGTAATGCAACCGGACAGCCTGACGGATATCATCCGTACTTATCCCAAGCGTATGTAACTGTTCGGAGTCATATTCCAACCGCCATTCCATTGGAGTAGCCCCGCCAAGATTAATCTTATAAATTCCCGGAAGTTGTGCCAAACGTGTCTTAATATGTTCTTCCGCATACTGTTGTATCAGAATGGGAATAGCAGGCGCATTAATCGTAAATGCCATAAAAGGGCCCTGGTTGTTCTGCCCCGGACTCTGCATCTGAATATACGGATAGCTCACCCCGTCCGGCAGTTCCGGCCATGTCTGACGAATGATGGTGGACGCTTCAAAACGTGCAACTGCAACATCCACATGTTTATCCAGATTCACGCTGATACTGCCCCACCCGTTTCCTGAAGTAGAATAGATACCCCGAATCCCTTTCACGCGGGCAAGCATCGCCTCCAGTTTGCTGGTAGCTGTCATTTCCACCACGCGTGCCGAAGTGCCGGGCATACTGAAACGCACCGTGAAGCCGGGTAATGTCCGTGAGGGGTTCAGTTTGACCGGAAGCAACGGCACAAGCGCCAGCCCGACCAATGCCACGCAGACAAAAGCCACAATCAGGGTGAAAGCGGAAGCCTTCGAGGACTTTTTTATTTCAAGACTTATATTTTGCATTACCATTATTTATGTAAATAGAAATCTCTGTCATATAAGCGACAGCATCTCTGTTTATGACAGACTTAATGGAGATACTACCGAGAATAAACGCCGCAATTATCATTTGATCAGCTTGCCTCCGTTAAAATCGAACCTGTCCGAAAGTGAAAGTTTTGTAGCAAAATCAAACAACGTAAGCCGTCGTATCTTGTAATAATTCAACCAGTAATTCTGCAAAGCAGAGATAAAGTTACGCTGTGCCTGCTGCTGCCTGTTCAGAGAAAGAGTCAGGCTGTTTATATCCGCTTTGCCGATGATAAAACGCTGCTTTGTCTCATTATAAGCGAGTATGGACAAATCCAAAGCTTCTTCCGCACTGGCAATCAATTGTTGCTGGATATTAAAATCACTCACTGTCATTATCACTTCCTCCTCAATACTTATCTCGTCCTGGCGTGCCGAAATCTTCACCACATTCAGGTTATTTCGTGCCATATTATACTTTCCTTTGCGGACGCCCCAGTCCAGCAACGGAATAGAGACACTGACCGCCACCAAATCCTGCTGCATGGGCTTATGATAGACATCCCCGAAATTGTCCGCCACCTGATTAAAACCGATACTGGCATTCACACTTGCATTAAAACGCGACTCCTTTTTAGTCTTATCCACATTACGCTCCGCTTCCAGCACATTCTGTTTCAATTCCAACAATTGCGGGTTGTTGCTCCTTCCCCACCTCAAAGCCTCATCTATCGGAATCTCCAGCATTCCCGGACGGGAAGGAAGTTCCAACTCGATCTGCGTATTCTTATCCAGATTGAGAAAAGAAGCCAATGAGAACATAGCCCGCTTCAAATCGCTTGCTTTATTCTGCAATGTGTTCTGCGCATTCACCCGATCCAGCTTCAGAGTCAACAGGTCGGCTTGCGAGATAGCTGCGATCCGGTGCCGTTGTTGCCCGATGCGGTACAACGTATCCGTAGAAGCCAGATTTTCTTTTGCCAGGTTATATTCCGCTTGTGCCATAGCCAGAGAGAAGAAATAACTCGTTGCCGTTTCCGAAACTTTCTCCACATTATAAAGAAATTCCTTTTTCACACGTTCATATTTCAAAGGCTCTATCTTCCGTTCCCATTTGAATGGATTATACCCCACCAAACTTTGCGAATATCCAATCCTTATCGGGACACTGGTCAGCTGTGTCGCACTATTATCCCCGAAATTACGCATATAGGCAAGATTCGATTCCAGATAAAATGTACCTCCGGTCAGGTCAAGATTCTGCCGGACACTTAACCCTCCATAAGCATAATAAGACTGTTGCGTACGGTACACATCCAAATCCTGTCCCGAATCGTAACGTTTCGTAATATCCCGGTTATATTGCGCCGGAGTAAGAGCCAGCGTCAGACTGGGCAGGCGGTTTGCCTTATATGTCCTGTACTCCCAATAACCGGACAAGTACATATTCTGTGTACGGAATGACTCCAATGAACTGTCATTGGCAAGAGCGATTGTCCGGTTCAAATCCAGTACCAGACGTTTCTGTGCATGAAGCAGGGATTCACCACAGAGGACACCAAGAATACAGAGAAATGCCCATATCCTTTTCTTTGCTGAAAAGAATAACTTTGTCTCCTCCGTGGTAAAATTTAATAATCCATTCATAACTCTCATATTTGAACTATTCGTTATTACTTGCTACTTATTTCTTCTTTCTTTCTGTAAATAAACCAGTAAAGCAATGGTATGATGAACAGACTCACTGCCGTACCGACCAACATTGTCCCTATCATGGCGATAGACAATGGTTTCTGTAATTCCGAACCCATATCCGATGAAAACAGTAACGGCACCATTGCAAAGATAGTAGTCAGCGAAGTCATGATAATCGGGCGCAAACGCCTGCGTCCTGCTTCATGGATAGCCTCCAACAACGGAACACCCGCTTTGCGCAGTTCATTGATAGCGTCCAGTTTCAGGATAGAGTCATTGATTACAATACCACAGGTGACAATAAGTCCGATAGCAGACATCAGATTCAGTGTATGCCCGCAAAGCCAAAGCAGTAATAACGCAAAGGCCACATCTATCGGTATCTCCGCCAGAACAAGCAAAGGTTGCAGGAAACTTTCAAACTGCGAGGCAAGAATAAAGTACATCAGCAACAACGAAATAAACAGGATTACCACCAGCTCGTCCAACATCTCCCTGTTGGAAAAGAAACTTCCGGAGAAGCCTGTATCCCATTCTTTCGTTTCCTCCGCTACCTGCTTCACTTCCCGCATCAACTTGTCCCCGTTCTGCACGTCATAAAAATTAAAGGGGACATATTCACCATTACGCCCCGAAGTAATACTTTTCAGATCCTCAGCAGGAGCTATCGTAACCAGCTCCCGAAGAGGGATATATTCTATGTTTCCTTTATTATCCGGTTCAGTCTGTATCAACGTCTCCTGCAATATTTCATTCACAGTCTTTTCGCTGCCGGCAACGCTGATCGGAAGATATTGTTGGTAAGAATGCAACATTGTCACACTATTCTCACGAAAAGCAGTTTTCAAGATACGGTAGAGCTCATTATAGGAAACACGGTAAAGCAACAGTTTCTCTTTGCTAATACTTAGATTCAGTTGATTCTCGAAAGCGATACCCGTAGGGGCGATTCCCGTCTTCCGTGCCAAGTCCTTCTCCACGCGCCGGATGGTTTCCGCTTCCGGTGCCTTTGCCTTATTACGGGTATAAAACTCGGCTATGATATCCGGTTCGCCTGTGACAAAGAGTTTCTCAAACACAGTCTCCGGCGGAGAGAAAGAAATGACGGAAAGCGGATAACGCTCTTTCAGTCTGCGATAAATTTCTTGCTGTAAAGGAGAAATAGTTTCGGGCGTCTCCGTACGGAAGTAAAGTTCAGCCTCGGAAGAAGAAAGCTCCCTTTCACGGTTCAGAAGGAAATCCTGCCTGCCAATGGACGCCGTGTGCTCGGCTACCGGTTCTTCCAGTTCTTTAAAAAGTTCGTCCACACGCCTCCTGTTTTCATCCACATGAATATTCTCATTCCACTCAATCCTGGCAATCAATTCATTCTCCTCAATATCGGGCATACGCTGCTTGTCGATAAAGAAAAAGAAAAATACACAAAGCGGAATGGAAATAGCACAGAACAAAACACTGAACGTTTTATGACTGAATACCCAGTCCACCCCCGCATCATAAAAACGGTCTAATGTATGATCTTTTATCGGGTTATTGAATTTAAAGGAAAGCCACTTCCATTTCCGGGTATGGATACCGGTCCGGTAGACCAGCAGATAAAGTACGGGAAGCAACATGATACCCGTAAAATAAGAAACCATAAGTCCCACTGTAACTGAAAAAGCCTGATCGTAAAAGATAGCTCCGGCAATACCACTCATAAAAATCAACGGTGCAAACACGGCAATGGTCGTTAAGGAGGAACTCAACATGGGAGTCACCACTTCGCTTGTTCCCGTGATACAGGCACGGCGCAACGAATATCCCCGTTCCCGGTATTGCGATATATTCTCAGTTACAATAATCGAACTGTCAATCATCATACCCAATGCCAGAATCAATCCGGCGAGTGAAATGATATTCAGGGACATATTGCACAGATAGAAGAAAACGAAACTGATTACGATAGAAACCACCATGCTAAGTCCGATAACCAACGGAGATTTTACATCCCCCAGAAACAAGACCGCTACCAGGCAGATAAAGAGAAAACCTAAAGACAGATTCTGTTGCAGATTCGAAATTGTGTAGTCCAGCAATTCCGTCTGATTACGGCTGATACTGAAATCAATATCCGGATATACCCGTTGGAAGTACTCCATCGTCTCTACCAGAGATTTCTTCATCTTATCCATATTCTCATCCGCCTGCTTGATAACAGCCAGCGTCACTGCCCTTTTCCCGTTAGATACAGATACCCCTTTTTCTTTTACGGGCACGATATTCACCCGGCAGAAATCCTTTAACTGCACAATCCGGTCTCCTTTACGCAGATAAATATTTTCTACATCTTCCGCAGTACGCAGGAGGGTGGAAAACTTTATGTTATATTCATAATATCCGTCACGTACCGTCATACTACCCGGTTCCACATTATTGGCAGCCAGAGTCGATTCTATATCCTCAATAGAAATTCCCAACATGGAGAGCATATCCTCATCGGGCACAATCTGCACCTGGCGTTCCACCAATCCGGTCACATCTACCATAGCCACTTCTTCAAGCTGCTCTATCCTACGTTTAATGACCGATTCGGCAAATTCACACAGATCCAGAAAGGACTGTTGTCCCGTAATGCTATAAGCACTGTCATTCTTCAAAGTCAGATTCAGGTAAAAAACAGGTATATCCGTTGCGCTCGCCTTAATGACTTTCGGACGTTCCGTTTCCTTCGGGAGATAGTTCATTGCAGCGTCTATCTTTTCATTGACCTCGATAAAGGCCAGGTCCGTATTAGTACCGAAATCAAAAGACAAGCGGATAATACCGGCGCCGTCTCTGGACTCACTGTGAATATCTTTCAATGTAGAAACCTGTATCAACTGGCTGCGCAAAGGTTTCACAATCGTATTTTCCAGTTCGCGGGCGGATGTATTGGCAGCAGACACCTGTATAGTGATCTCCGGAATAGCGATATTCGGAAGCAGAGATATCGGAAGTGTAGAATAAGTCACCAGCCCGATTATAAAACAGGCGGTGAAAGCCATCAGCACGGCAATAGGACGCTGGATTAAAAATTTTATCATGCTTTTCTCTGTATTTATCGTTTGCAGTCAATCATTCACCGCTTATAGTCACCTCCGTTTCATGCGCTAGATTCAAGTTCCCGGTGACAATAACCGTATCTCCTTCCAAGAGGCCATCTTCAACACCTCCCTGAGATTTATCCGAGACAACATATTCCGTAGCATTCTCCAATCCCGTATGTACATAATTCCACATTGCCTTGCCTTCTTTTAAGGTAAACACAACCTGTTTGCCGGAACGCAGCACCACAGCCGTTTTAGGAATGACCAACTGCTCCCCTAAACTCCGCTTGACGCTTACCCTTACGTTCATGCCGCTAAACAACTTCCCCTGTCCGTTTACCGCAGCTTTTACTTTTACCATTCCGTTCGCATCCACCAGCGGATTGATTTCAGATACACTACCTTCATAAGAACCTCCGCCGGCATAAGGAGTAATCATTACTTTGTCACCGGTTTTAATAAAAGCCAGTTCGTTCTCCAACACGGTGAAATCAGTTTCCATCCCACGAGTGTCAATGACAGTACAAAATGCCTCGGACGTATTAGCGAGATTATAAGGTTTTGAAAACAGATTAGCTACTATCCCGTCAAAGGGGGCAACAAGTGTAGCATGCTCCGTTTCTCTTTTCGTAAGTTCATACTGGGACTTCGACTGTTCATAGCCGCTCTTTACTTTCGCAAGTTTCATGGTTTCTTCAGGCACCTTGCTAAAATCATCCGGCGTATATCCCTGCCCGATAAGTACATCTTTCAGTTCAAGCTCCGCTTTCAACAAAGCATCTTCCGCCTGTGATAATTTCTGTTCCAGACGGAATTTATCCAGCTCGGCCAACTTCTGCCCCTTACGAACACGATCACCGTTTTTCACATAGACATGAGCAATAACCTCATTCGTTTCAAAACGAAGATCAGCCTGCCCGCGGGCACTTACCTTACCGTTACTGACTAGTTCGTGATGAAAATCACACCTCTTTAGAATTTGAACGGTGACTTCATTCTTTGAATCCGGAAGAACGGTAGAAACACCTTTATCCTGCTCGTCTGCATCACTTTTCTTGCCAGAGCAAGATGTCATTCCACCATAAGCTAAACAACATAGCAGCATCCATATACAACTGTATTTTCTCATAATATATTTATTGCTATCGATTATGCATTATAAATTAATCCCTCTATTGGACTCAGACTTTATTTATGCCCGACAATCTTATTCTTGTTATTCTTTTGTATTTTTTCCTTCAAATGATTTAAATATAATCGTGTTATATCCTGTTGATTTTTACTAGGAAAATAAAATGAGGTCATTCGCCCCTGGTTATTTACATATGCAAAAAATCGTTGACTCAATCCTGTTGTTCGGCTACTTGGAAACTCCAGAAATTCCTCGGATATATTTGTGAATCTAAAATTACTCAATTTATTTTTTAAAAGCATCATATTATAACGATTATTTTCATAAGCCGGCAATATTAGTATTTTATTTTTCCCAAAACTCTTTTGTATATTATTCATATCCCTTCTATTTATTTCCGTCTTTTCACTTATATAAAAAGAAATAGCAGAAACAGACATAACTGAAATACAAACAGTTATGAAATTATTTAAATTCATAATAGAGTATCAATGGATTAGATTCATCTCTTAATTTTCTTATACTTTCTTTATTCTTTAGTTTATCAGATATATAATTCTCTTTCTCAAAATACTGCAACTCAGAAAAACATTCAGGAGTAACATAAAAATATACACCCAACGAATCACTACAAAGAAATATCGGAATATGAGAATAGTCAGGCTTAATAGTAAACAATATATCATTTAGTGTTTTCTCATAAACAAGTGTTCTCCCACTTTTAATATCATACTGAACCTGTTGATTAGACTTTCTCATACATTCAAAAAATAGCTGGTCTTTATATTTATAAATATGGGAAATATGCTGTATTTTACCTTGTTTGTTAAGCCTATTTATTAGAGAAAGAATATTTCGACT
>ENA-UOIV01002554-UOIV01002554.1-human-gut-metagenome-genome-assembly--contig:-C59-NODE-2554-length-12134-cov-32.931120_pt1 | contig 12134 bp, 10 predicted proteins | sample MGYA00242333_ERZ723880 | MGnify/ENA metagenome assembly ERZ723880 | reverse complement strand
TGCCCCTGCACCCCGCCACCTTTGAAAAGGTGGACGAAACTTTCAAACGCGCGCGTTGCGCGCAGCGAAGGGCGATTATTTGAAATAATCGACGCCGCTCTCGAAGATGGGCTGGATACCAACGCCGGGCACGTTCTGATACAGGCCCGCGCCGCTGCGCTCCGTGTGGCCCATCTTGCCAAGCACGCGGCCGTCGGGCGAGCAGATGGCCTCCACCGCCAGCACCGAGCCGTTCGGGTTGGACTGCACGTCCATCGTCGGTTCGCCCTCAAGGTCCACATACTGCGTCACCAGCTGGCCGCTCCGCTCCAGCTCGCCGAGCAGCGGCTCCGGGCACACGAACCGGCCCTCGCCGTGCGAGATCGCCACCGTGTGCACGTCGCCCACCTTGCAGCGCGACAGCCAGGGGCTCAGGTCAGACGCCACGCGCGTGCGCACCAGCATGCTCTGGTGGCGGCCTATCGCGTTGTACGTCAGCGTCGGGCAGCTCGCGTCCGTCTCAACTATCCGGCCGAAGGGCACCAGCCCCAGCTTGATGAGCGCCTGGAAGCCGTTGCAGATGCCCAGCATCAGGCCGTCGCGGTTGTTCAGCAGCTCGTGCACCGCGTCCGTCAGCTTCGCGCTGCGGAAAAACGCCGCCATCAGCTTTGCGCTGCCATCGGGCTCGTCGCCGCCCGAAAAACCGCCGGGCAGGACTATCATCTGGCTGCGCGCTATCGCCTCCGCCACGCGGTCCACGCTCTCGGCGACGTCCGCAGGGCTCAGGTTGCGTATCACCAATATCTCCGGCTCCGCGCCCGCCCTCTTGAGCGCGCGCGCCGTGTCGTATTCGCAGTTCGTGCCGGGGAATACCGGGATCAGCGCGTGGGGCCGCGCCGTCTTTACCGCGGGAGCGGGGTGCGTCACGGCGGTGAAGTTCAGCTTCCGCAGCCGCTCGTGGCCCTGTCCGGGAGCGTCCAGGTTCGGCATCACGGGCTCGAGCTTGCCCTCCCAGGCCGCCTGCACGGCGCCGAGGTCCGCGTGCTCGCCGCCGCAGCGGAAGACGCAGTCCGCGCCCACGCGGCCAATCGTCTCGCCCGCCTCGCAGCCCGGCACGGTCTCGAGTATCATGCCGCCGAAGCGCCAGCCGAAGAGCTTGGCCGCGTCAAAGCCCGGGTCTATCTCCACGCCCAGGCCGTTGCCGAAGGCCATCTTGCACAGGCCCTCCGCCACGCCGCCGCTGCCCACAGCCCAGGCCGCGCGCACCTTGCCCGCGCGCATCAGGCTCTCGGCCTCCGCGAACATCCTCAGCGTCGCCTCGGCGTCGAAGGGGTCGGCGTAGAGCAGCGCCAGACGGTCTCCGGCGGCCTTGAGCTCCGGCGTTATCACGTCGTCCACGTTCCCCGGCGTCACGGCGAAGCTCACCAGCGTGGGCGGCACGTCCATGTCCTCAAAACTGCCGGACATGCTGTCCTTGCCGCCTATTGCTGCCATACCGAGGCCTATTTGAGCCTCCAGCGCGCCGAGCAGTGCCGCAAAGGGCTTGCCCCAGCGCTCCGGCTCCGTGCGCAGGCGCTCGAAATACTCCTGAAAACTCATGTATATGTGCTCGTGCCCCATGCCCGAGGCCACCAGCCGCGCCGCGCTCTCGACCACCGCAAGGTACGCGCCGAGGTAGGGGCTCTGCTCCGAAACGCGGGGCTCAAAGCCGTAGGCCATGGCCGAGCAGGTCTTGGTCTCGCCCATGACGGGGAGCTTGGCTATCATGCTCTGCATGGGCGTCAGCTGCCGCGCGCCGCCGTAGGGCATGACCACCGTGCCCGCGCCTATCGTGCTGTCGAACCTGCCCGCGAGGCCGCGCCTCGAGCAGGTAGCGAGGTCGCTCATCAGCGCCGAGAGCTTTTCCTCCAGCGTACCCGACGCGGCGGGGCTGCGGTCCTCCACCGAGGTGACAGGCACGCTCACGCGCGCGTGCTTCTCCGCGCCGTTGGAGGCGAGGAACTCGCGGCTGAGGTCGGCGATCGTCTTGCCGCGCCAGCGCATACGGAGCCTCGGCTCGGCGGTGACGGACGCCACGACCGTGGCCTCCAGGTTCTCCGCCGCCGCGAGGGCGAGGAAGCGCTCCGCGTCCGCGGCGGAGACGACGACGGCCATGCGCTCCTGGCTCTCGGAGATGGCAAGCTCCGTGCCGTCGAGACCCTCGTATTTGCGCGGGACACGGTCGAGGTCGATGTCCAGGCCATCGGCCAGCTCGCCAATCGCGACGGAGACGCCGCCCGCGCCGAAGTCGTTGCAGCGGCGGATGAGCCGCGTGGCCTCGCCGTTTCTAAAGAGGCGCTGGAGCTTGCGCTCCACGGGGGCGTTGCCCTTTTGCACCTCGGCGCCGCAGGTCTCTAGGCTGTGGAGGCCGTGGGCTTTGCTCGAGCCGGTGGCGCCGCCGCAGCCGTCGCGGCCCGTGCGCCCGCCGAGCAGTATGACAAGGTCGCCCGGCACGGGTTCCTCTCGTATGACGTTCGCCTCGGGCGCGGCCGCCACGACCGCGCCTATCTCCATGCGCTTTGCGACGTAGCCGGGGTGGTAGAGCTCGTCCACCAGGCCCGTGGCGAGGCCGATCTGGTTGCCGTAGGAGCTGTAGCCCGCCGCGGCGGTGGTGACGAGCTTGCGCTGCGGCAGTTTGCCGGGCAGCGTCTCGGAGACCGGCACCAGCGGGTCGCCCGCGCCGGTGACGCGCATGGCCTGATACACATAGGCCCGGCCGGAGAGCGGGTCGCGGATGGCGCCGCCGATGCAGGTCGCCGCGCCGCCGAAGGGCTCTATCTCCGTCGGGTGGTTGTGCGTCTCGTTCTTGAACATGAGCAGCCATGGCTCGCCGTGCCCGTCCACGTCCGCCGTGATGCGCACGGAGCAGGCGTTTATCTCCTCGGACTCGTCCAGGCCCTTGAGCTTGCCCGTCTTTTTGAGGTACCTTGCGCCGAGGGTCGCGAGCTCCATGAGCGTGAGGGGCTTGTTCTCCCGGCCAAGCTCGCGGCGCATGGCGAGACAGTGTTCATAGGCCGCGCGGACGCGCGCGTCGGCTATCTCCGCGCCGTCCAGAATGGTGCCGAAGGTAGTGTGGCGGCAGTGGTCGGACCAGTATGTATCGAGGACGCGCAGCTCCGTGACGGTGGGCTCGCGGCCCTCGGATTTGAAGTACTCGCGGCAGAACTCCGCGTCGTCCGCGTCCATGGCGAGGCCCATGCGGGCGATGAGCTCCTCGAGCCCCGCGCGGTCCAGGGCGGTAAAGCCCTCGAGCACGGCGACGTCGTCGGGCTCCGGGTAGTTCTCGGCGAGGGTGGCGCGCGTATCGAGCGAGGCCTCCCGGCTCTCGACGGGGTTGATGAGGTAGTGCTTTATCTTCGCAAGCTCCTCCGGCGTGACGGAGCCGGAGAGCAGATAGACCTTCGCCGTGCGGACGGCGGGGCGCTCGGCCTGGGAGAGCAGCTGCACGCACTCGGCGCAGGAGTCCGCACGCTGGTCGAACTGCCCGGGCAGGTACTCGACGGCGAACACCTCGTCCGCCTCCGGCAGCTGCGTGTGGACGATATCGACCTGCGGCTCCGAGAACACCACGGGCAGGCAGCGGCGCATGAGCGCCTCGTCCAGGCCCTCCACGTCGTAGCGGTTGAGGAGCCTCAGCCCGGTCAGGCCCTCGATGCCCAGCAGCGAGCGCAGCTCCGAGAGCACGCCCTGGGCCTCAACGTCAAAAGGTGACTTTTTCTCGACATATACCCGATAGACCGCCATATCTTGACCTCCGGTTATATTTTTTAGTTTGGCTCAGGCTTTGAGCGCGCGTGCGCCTATGTCCATGCGCTTGTGCAGGCCCTCGAAGCTGATGTTCTCTGCCGCGGCGTAAGCGCGCTTTACGGCCTCGGCAAGCGTGGGCGCGGTGGCGGTGACGCCGAGGACGCGGCCGCCGTTGGTGAAGTATTTTCCGTCCTCAAGCTTGGTCCCGGCGTGGAACACCTCGGCGCTCCCGTCCGGGAGCTGGCCCTTTTCATCGAGGCCGGAGATGGGCAGGCCCTTCTTATAGGCCTTGGGATAGCCGCCGGAGGCGAGGATGAGGCAGCAGGAGCTGTCAGACGACCACTTCACGTTCACCTCGGAGAGGCGGCCCGCGGCGGTGGCCTCCATTATGTCGAGGAGGTCGGTCTCCAGCAGCGGGAGCACGGCCTGGGTCTCCGGGTCTCCGAAGCGGCAGTTGTACTCTATGACCTTGGGTCCGTCCTTTGTCAGCATGAGGCCGAAATAGAGGCAGCCGCGGAAGGTGCGGCCCTCGGCGTTCATGGCGCGGACGGTGGGCAGGAAGATGCGCTCCATGCACTCGGCGGCGACTTCCGGCGTGTAGTAGGGGTTCGGGCAGATGGCGCCCATGCCGCCTGTGTTCGGGCCCTCGTCGCCGTCGAGGGCGCGCTTGTGGTCCATGGAGGCGAGCATGGGCACGAGGGTCACGCCGTCCGTGAAGCTGAGGACGGAGACCTCGGGACCCTCCAGGTACTCCTCGATGACGAGGCGGGCGCCGCTCTCGCCGAATACGCGGTCCTGCATGGCGGCGCGGACGGCCTCGTGGGCCTCCTCGCGGCTCATGGCGACCGTGACGCCCTTGCCGAGGGCGAGGCCGTCGGCCTTGACGACGACGGGGATGGGCGCGGACTCGATGTAGGCCATGGCGGTGTCGAAGTCGTCGAAGACCTCGTAGGCGGCGGTGGGGATGCCGTATTTCTTCATGAGTCCCTTGGCAAAGACCTTGCTGCCCTCGATCTGGGCGGCGGCCTTGGAGGGGCCGAAGGTGGGGACGCCGATGTGCTCAAGGGCATCGGCCATACCGAGGCAGAGGGGATCGTCCGGGGTGACTACGGCGAAGTCGGCGCGGATCTCCCGGGCGAAGTCCACGGCTCCCTCTATGTCCGTGGCGGCCACGGGCACGCAGACCGCGTCCGCGGCGATGCCGCCGTTTCCGGGCAGGGCGTAGATCTCCGTCGCCTTCGGGTTGCGCCTGAGCGCCCTGATTATCGCATGCTCGCGCCCGCCGCCGCCAATGACCATTATCTTCATACGAGCCTCCAAATTAAAAGGTTTAAAAGTTTTTTGCCCCGCTTTTTTACAAAAAAGCGGGCGCCGTCCAGGGGCCGCGCCCCTGGTCGCCCGCCGCAGCGGGCGAAATTCTTATTGCTCATCAAGCGCAGGAAAGGGGTTTGGGGGAAACCCTCGCCGGGGGTTTCCCCCATATTCTGCTCAATGATGGAAGAGTCTAATCCCCGTGAAGCACATTACCATGCCGTATTTGTCGGCGGTCTCGATGACGTTGTCGTCGCGGATGGAGCCGCCGGGCTCCGCGACGTATTTTACGCCGCTCTGGGCCGCGCGCTCGATGTTGTCGCCGAAGGGGAAGAAGGCGTCGGAGCCGAGGGCCACGTCCGTGACCTTGGCAAGCCACTCGCGCTTTTCCTCAGCGGAGAGCTCCTCGCGGATGAAGCGGTCGATCTCGTTGTCGCGCTCGGCGCGCTTGAGCGAGGGGTCGAAGCTGAGCCCGAGCACCTTCGGGTGGCGGCGCAGGTGCCAGAGGTCGGCCTTGTCGCCGGCGAGGCGGGTGCAGTGGATGCGGCTCTGCTGGCCGGCGCCGACGCCGACGGTCTGGCCGCCCCGGACATAGCAGACGGAGTTCGACTGCGTGTACTTGAGCGTGATAAGCGCGAGGAGCAGGTCGTCCACGGTGCTCTCGGTGAGGGCCTTGTTCGCCGTAACGATGTTGCCGAGGCACTCGCGGGTGATGGGCAGGGAGTTGTAGCCCTGCTCAAAACGGATGCCGAAGATGTCGCGCTGCTCTATGGGCTTGGGCTCGTAGTCGGGGTCGATCTTCACGACGTTGTAACCGCCCTTGCGCTTCTGGCGGAGGACCTCCAGCGCCTCGGGCGTGTAGCCGGGGGCGATGATGCCGTCGGAGACCTCGGGCAAGAGCAGACGGGCCGCCGTCTCGTCGCAAACGTCGGAGAGCGCCGCCCAGTCGCCGTAGGAGCAGAGGCGGTCCGCGCCGCGGGCGCGGGCGTAGGCGGTGGCGATGGGCGAGAGGTCGCCCTCGGCGAAGAAGGCGCGCCGGTCCTCGTCGGTGAGCGGGGAGGCAAGGGCCGCGCCCGCGGGCGAGATGTGCTTGAAGCTCGCCGCAGCGGGCCTGCCGGTGGCGCGGCGCAGGGCGCGGACCAGCTGCCAGGAGTTGAGCGCGTCCATGAAGTTGATGTAGCCCGGGCGGCCGTTAAGCACCTCGACGGGCAGGTCGCCGCCGTCGGACATGAAGATCCTTGCGGGCTTCTGGTTGGGGTTGCAGCCGTATTTGAGCTCGATTTCCTTCATTTACGCTTCCTCCTCATACTTGTTTATGATGGCCTCGACGCCGTCCACGCAGGTGTAGAGCGAGACGCGGTTCGCCTCGTTGAGCGCGCCCCAGATGCGCCGGGCGAGCTCCACCGCGCCGAGCTCGGGGACCTCAACGGCCACGGGCTCGCCGGAGAAGCTGGGCAGGGGCGAGCCGAAGCCCTCGTAGGTGCTGATGAAGCGGCCCTCGCCGGGGGCGGGCTCGTACTCGTAGAAGCAGCGGATGCAGCGCTGCCCCTCGGGGTCGGCCGCGCGGAGGATGGAGAGCTTGTAGCTCCCGTCGCCGCCGAGGAGGCCGGAGATGCGCGGCGTCCAGTTGGGCGCGTCGGGCTCGAAGGTGCGCGTGCGCAGCGCGGCGACAAAGCCGTGGCCGTCGCGGATGGTGTCCGTCTGGTCGCCGTTCGTGACGATGAGGCCGCGCTCCGTGCGGCGGACGGGGTGGTAGATGATGAGGCTCGGGTCCGTCATCTTCGCCTCGTCGTGGGCGCGGGTGCGGATGCCGTCCTCGGTCCTTTCAAAGACGCGGTTGCGGCTGTTTTCGCTCCGGCCCATGATGAAGTACGCCGCGGCGGCCTTGCCGGAGGGCGTGGTGCCGAGCATTATGCCGCGGCCGGGATAGGGCCGCGCGAGGAGATATTCAAAGAGGTCCGTCACTGTTTTCCGCTCCTTTCAAGTGAGGAGGCCACGCGCTGGGCGGCCTCGGGCAGCAGCTTCCACTCCGCCTGCTCCATGACGCGCCGCTGCAGCACTTCCGGCGTGTCGCCGGGCTCGACCGCGACGGCTTTCTGGGCTATTATCTCTCCCCCGTCGGGGATCTCGTTCACAAAATGCACCGTCGCGCCCGTGACCTTCACGCCGCGCGCGAGGGCCGCCTCGTGGACGTGCAGCCCGTAGTAGCCGGGGCCGCAGAAGGAGGGGATGAGGCTCGGGTGGATGTTTATGATGCGCCCTGCCCAGCGCCGGGTGAACTCCTCGCTGAGTATTCTCAAAAAACCCGCGAGTATGACAAGGCCGACGCCCTCCTCGTCCAGCAGGGCGCCCAGCCGATCCTCAAAGCCGGACTTTTCAAGGTATTCCGCGCGTATGCCGGCGGCTTTGGCGCGCTCGAGCGCGTAAGCCCCGGGATTGTTCGAGACGACGAGGGCGAGCTCCACGTCCGGCATCTCGCCGCGCGCCGAGGCGTCTATGAGCGCCTGGAGGTTGGTGCCCCCGCCGGAGACGAGCACCGCTGTCTTTACCATAGCTCCACGCCGCCTTCCCCGCGCACGGCCTCGCCGCAGATATAGGCCTCGACGCCGCTTCCGCGCAGCGCCGCGACGGCCGCGTCGGCGTCCTCGGCGGCCACGACGGCCAGCATGCCGACGCCCATGTTGAAGGTGTTGAACATGTCGCGCTCCGGGATGTTCCCGGTGCGCGCGATGAGGTCGAAGAGGGGCGGGGTCTGTATCTTCGCCTTCTCTATCCGCGCCGTGAAGCCGGGGGCGAGGGCGCGGGGGATGTTCTCGTAGAAGCCGCCGCCGGTTATGTGGCTGATGGCCGAGACGCGCGCGGCGTGCAGCATGGAGAGAACGGGCTTTACATATATTCTAGTGGGCTCGAGCAGCGCCTCGCCCAGCGTGCGGCCGAGCTCCGGCTCATAGCGCTCGAGCGAGCCGCTCTCCACGTCGAAGATGCGGCGCACGAGGGAAAAGCCGTTCGAGTGCACGCCGGAGGAGGGCATGGCGATGAGCGCGTCGCCCTCGCGCATGGCGGAGCTGTCAAGTATGCGCTCCTCGTCCACGAGGCCGACGGTGAAGCCCGCGAGGTCATACTCGTCCTCGGGGTAGAAGCCCGGCATCTCGGCGGTCTCGCCGCCGACGAGGGCGGCTCCGGCCTGGACGCAGCCCTCGGCCACGCCCGCGACGATGTCGGCTATGCGCTCCGGCACGTTCTTGCCGCAGGCGATGTAGTCGAGGAAGAACAGCGGCGCAGCACCGGAGCAGACGACGTCGTTGACGCACATGGCGACGCAGTCTATGCCCACGGTGTCGTGCTTGTCCATGAGGAAGGCTATCTTGAGCTTGGTGCCCACGCCGTCCGTGCCCGAGACGAGCACGGGGGCCTTCATGCCCGCGAGGTCGGGCCGGAACAGCCCGCCGAAGCCGCCGAGCCCGCCTATGACGCCGGGCGTCACGGTGCGCTGGACGTGCTTTTTCATCAGCTCCACGGCCCTGTAACCCGCGGTGATGTCCACGCCCGCGGCCTTGTAGCTTGCGCTCTCGCTTTTCATTCGTCGTCCTCCCTGCGGCTTATTTTCTGCTCGAACTTGGATTTCTGAGCCCGGCAGGGCGGGTCGCAGGGGTACTCGCCGGTGAAGCAGCCCTTGCAGAAGCCGATGTGGCTGTTGTCGGCCAGCTTGTCGAGGTAGTCCACGTTCAGATAGCCGAGGGTGTCCACGCCTATCATCTCGCGTATCTCCTCGAGGCTGTGATTGTAGGCGATGAGGTTGTCGGAGGAGTCTATGTCCGTGCCGAAGTAGCAGGGATATCGGAAGGGCGGCGCGGAGAGCCTCGCGTGGACCTCGGTGGCCCCGGCCTCGCGCAGGAGGCCGACTATGCGGGCGATGGTCGTGCCGCGGACGATGCTGTCGTCCACGAGGATGACGCGCTTGCCGCGGACGGTGGAGGCGATGGTATTGAGCTTTATCCTCACCGCGTCCTCGCGCCGGGCCTGGCCGGGCTGGATGAAGGTGCGGCCGATGTACTTGCTCTTGACAAAGCCCACGCCGTAGGGGATGCCGCTCTGCCTGGCGTAGCCGAGGGCGGCGTCGAGGCCGGAGTCCGGCACGCCTATGACCACGTCGGCCTGCACCGGGTGCTCCAGCGCGAGGAAGGCGCCCGCGCGCTGGCGCGCCGTGTGGACGCAGCTGCCGTCGATGACGGAGTCCGGGCGCGCAAAGTAGATGAACTCAAAGACGCACTCGGCCGTCGCGTGGCCGCAGTGGCTGCGGTCGCTGACGAGGCCCTTGTCCGAGATGGTGACTATCTCGCCCGGCTCCACGTCGCGCAGGAACTTGGCGCCGATGGCGTCGAGGGCGCAGCTCTCGCTGGCGACGACCCAGCCGCCCTCGATCTCGCCTATGCACAGCGGGCGGAAGCCGATGGGGTCGCGCACGGCGATGAGCTTGCGCGGGCTCATGACGGCGAGGGAATAGGCGCCCTTGACCTTGTCCATCGCGCGGGACACGGCCTCCTCGATGCTCTTGGCGCCGAGGCGCTCGCGCGTTATGGCGTAGGCGATGACCTCGGAGTCCGAGGTGGTGCGGAAGATGGCGCCGTCGAGCTCGAAGCTCTCGCGCAGCTCCGCTGCGTTGGTGAGGTTGCCGTTGTGGGCGAGGGCCATGCCGCCCTTGATGTGCCGGATGACCAGCGGCTGGGCGTTTTCGCGGCTCTGGCCGCCGGTGGTGCCGTAGCGGCAGTGGCCGATGGCCATGCGGCCGCGGGGCAGCTTGCGGAGGATGTCCTCGGTGAACACCTCGCTGAGAAGCCCCGTGTCCATGTGGCCGGTGATGACCCCGTCGTCGTTGACGGCGATGCCGCAGCTCTCCTGGCCGCGGTGCTGCAGCGCGTAGAGCGCGTGATGCGTTACATTGACAACGTCAGCGCTGTCGTCGCGCATGTAGATGCCGAATACGCCGCACTCCTCGTGCAGCTTGCCGAAAATATCTGCTCCCATTGTTCTCTCCAGCGTGTTTTGAAAATTATTCCCCGATGAGGCGGCGCATGACTTCCTGATACGCGTCCTCGACGCCGCCGAGGTCGCGGCGGAAGCGGTCCTTGTCGAGCTTCTCGTGGGTCTCGACGTCCCAGAAGCGGCAGGTGTCGGGGCTTATCTCGTCGGCGAGGACGATGGTGCCGTCCGGCAGGCGGCCGAACTCGAGCTTGAAGTCCACGAGCTCGATGCCGTGCTCGAGCAGCAGCGCCTTGAGCAGTTCGTTTATGCGGAAGGCGTAGCGCTTGATGGTCTCGATCTCCTCCGCCGTGGCGAGCTTGAGGGCCAGGGCGTGGTAGGAGTTTATGAGCGGGTCGCCCAGGTCGTCGTTCTTGTAGGAGAACTCTATGGTCGGCGCGTCGAAGACGATGCCCTCCTCTACGCCGTAGCGCTTTGCAAAGCTGCCGGCGGAGATGTTGCGGATAATGACCTCGAGCGGCACGATCTGCACCTTCTTCACCAGGGTCTCGCGGTCGGAGAGCTCCTCGACGAAGTGGGTGGGGATGCCGTTTTTCTCGAGCATGCGCATGAAGCTGTTGGTGAGGCGGTTGTTGATGACGCCCTTGCCCATGATGGTGCCGCGCTTCACGCCGTTGAAGGCGGTGGCGTCGTCCTTGTAGTCGACTATGCAGAGGCTGGGGTCGTCGGTGGCGAAGACCTTCTTGGCCTTGCCCTCATAGAGCTGTTCGCGCTTTTCCATGTCAGTTCCTCTCCTTTTCAAGCTTTTCGCGCAGGGCGCGGTCCTTTTCAAGCGTGGCCGCCTCCATGTCCCGGCGCATGGCGTCGAGGCGCGCGGCCAGGGCGTCGTCGTATATCGCAAGCATCTCGGCGGCGAGGAGGGCGGCGTTCTGTGCCCCGTCTATGGCGACGGTGGCCACCGGGATGCCGGAGGGCATCTGCACGGTGGAGAGCAGCGCGTCCAGCCCGTCGAGCGTGGAGCTCTTGACGGGGATGCCGATGACCGGCAGGGTGCTCGCCGCGGCGAGGGCGCCCGCGAGATGCGCCGCCTTGCCGGCGGCCGCGATGATGACGCCGAAGCCGTTCGCGCGCGCCGAGAGTGCAAAGCTGCGCGCCGCCTCGGGCGTGCGGTGGGCCGACATGACGTGTACCTCGGTCTCTATTTCCAGAGCCTGAAGCTGGCGCACGGCCTTTTCCACCACCGGCCAGTCGCTGTCGCTGCCCATTATGACGGCAGCCTTTTTCCTATCCATGCCCTCGCCTCCAAAGTGATTAAATAAAAATGTAACAAGGCCACGGCATACAGTCATGGCCTTGTTATTTACGAGTTTATGCTCTTCTTCCCTTGACGAAAGCCCAGGCCGGGCTGCGAATGGGCACACTGCGCCCCGGCCCATCCAAACGAAAGCCGAACCAAGGCTGCGCCACCTCCCGTAAGAAGATAACATTATGATATAGGCTTTTTCCGCAAAACACAACGGATTTTGCCCGGCAAAATTGAATTTCATTCAAAGCGACAAGTTTCGACCACTTCTGCCCCGGATTTTATGCGGATTTTACACGCCGAGGGCCCCGGACTTGTGAAATCCGGCCCGGCGTGGTAAAATACCCCTGTATCAGCGCACCGGCACGCAAATCTTTGAAAGACGTGATCAAATGACAATGGAAAACATGCGCCTCGCCGTGCTCATAGACGGCGACAACGCGCCGCGCGACTGCCTCAAGAGCATCATGGAGGAGATCGCCATATACGGCACGCCCATGATAAAGCGCATATACGGCGACTGGGCCTCCCAGGGCCTGACGAGCTGGAAGAACTCCCTGCTCGAAAACGCCGTGACGCCCAAGCAGCAGTTCGCATACACCACCGGCAAAAACGCAACGGACTCCGCGATGATAATAGACGCGATGGACATCCTCTACACCGGCAAGACCGACGGCTATGTCCTCGTCTCCTCGGACTCCGACTTCACGCCCCTGGCCATACGCCTGCGCGAGAGCGGGATGTACGTCATCGGCATAGGCGAGGAAAAGACGCC
>ENA-UOIV01002553-UOIV01002553.1-human-gut-metagenome-genome-assembly--contig:-C59-NODE-2553-length-12144-cov-5.823889_pt1 | contig 12144 bp, 12 predicted proteins | sample MGYA00242333_ERZ723880 | MGnify/ENA metagenome assembly ERZ723880 | reverse complement strand
AATTAACAGACGGCGATAAAACTCGAAATGCGTTTGCCGGATTCCCGGCACGTGGGTTCGAATCCCACCTTCTCCGCCAAATAAGAACGCTGATAAGGATACAATCTGTGTCTTTATCAGCGTTCTTGCTTTGTAACCGATGCTCCGCACAAAGCCTTGATACAGCGGTATTGCCGTGCCCTATCGTGTAATCATACTTCTTTTTCGCCGCCGCGCAAAGGAAACGACAGCGCCCAAGGATATCGGCGAAACGTTTTCCGCGCCGGACGTGTAACCGCTGCGGCGATTGTCCGCCTTTCGTGTAGGAATGGTCATCTTTCGTGTTATCATGAAAAATCCGCAATGAGCACTGGACCCTTTTACTGCGCTCGTTGCGGATTTTTATGTTTATGCGATTTTCCATGTGACTTCCGTGCCGCCCTTAAATCGGAACACTACCTTGCTCCTGGAGTAGACTGTCACAGAGTCAACGACCGTGTTCCACAGCCCGGTGCTGAATTCCGTGACCAGTTCCTTGCTCTTGGCAAGCTCGTCCAGGAAAAACGCGATCTGGCTTTTTCGAACATTCCGCCTACTGATCTCCTCATTGATTGCATCAAGCCGCTCTTTACAGTCTGCGTATTTTTCCGCTAACGCCCCATACTTTTCGGCATATGCGTTTTGATCGACCGAGATGTGCGCGTTTTCCTCCACGCACTTGCGAATCATCTCAGCCACGATCTCACATTCTTCCGACAGGCCTGCTGCTTTTCGCTCCAACTCCGCCGTATCGGTAATTTCAGCCAAGGCAACTCGGCAATTCTCAATGATCTCGCTTTTGTTGCGGATGCACTTATTGAAGGCGCCCAGAAAAGCGGATTTGATTTCCGCCTCCGTGAGGTGCGGCGTATGACATCCGGTCCCTTCGATCGTTCCCTTCCTGTACCGGCGGTTACAGATCCAGACGGTGCGCTTATATTTGTCTGTGGCGTGCCAGACCTTGCTGCCATACAGCCCACCACATTCACCGCATATGATTCTGCTGGAAAAAGGATTTACGGCGCTGTATTTTGTGGGCAGTTCCTTCCGCCTCTGAATCTCAAATTGCACCAGGTCAAAAACCTGCGGAGACACAATCGCCTCATGGCTGCCCTCCACATAATACTGTGGGACTTCGCCTTCGTTGATTTTCTTCTTTTTGGAGAGAAAATCGACTGTGAATTTCTTCTGTAAGAGAGCATCTCCCTTATACTTTTCGTTAGTGAGGATGCTGTCGATGGTGGATTTATGCCACTTGTCTCCGCCGCCAGGCGACGGGATGCCTTGCGCCATCAAAATGTGGCAAATTCCGGAGGGCGTTTCCCCCTCCAGAAAAAGCCGGTAAATCATGCGGACAACCTTTGCTTCTTCTTCCACGACTTTGGGATACCCGTCCTCGCCTTTTTCATAGCCGAGGAATTTTTTATAAGGGAGGCTGACTTTCCCGTCTGAAAACCGCTTTCTCTGTCCCCAGGTCACATTCTCCGAAATGGAACGGCTTTCTTCCTGGGCGATGGAGGACATGATGGTAATCAGCAGTTCGCCCTTGCTGTCCAGGGTGTAGATGTTTTCCTTTTCAGAGTAAATAAATACTCGAATATCTATTTACAACACTAATTATAGTGGTTATTTTCGATTATCATGACTATATCTTGTGGTATCGTTTTGCATCTTCAAGCTACTTTTGCCTATTTAAGCGACAAACAAGCGACAAATTTTAACCGCCTTTGCGCGGTTTTTTTCATGCTCTTTTCGCTTGTTCGTCCTGTGGTTCTTCTGTTTCGGGGCTGTCCTGACGGAACAGCGCCATGTCAATGGCCTGCATTGCCCGTGCTTCACTTTCGGCAAACACATGGCTGTATGTGTCAAGGGTGGTTTTCGTTGTGCTGTGTCCTAACCTGTCTGCAATGACTTTTGCCGTCACGTTGCTGTTTATCAGCAGGGACGCATGGGTATGCCGTAGCGAATGCAAATGGATTTCCGGCAGCCCCGCCTGTCTGCATACCCGCTTCAAACGGTTGTTCAGATTAGAGCCTATCAGATAGTTGCCCATCGTGTTTGTGAATACTGCATCCGGCTGTTTCCACACGACCCCGGCGGCGAACCGCTCCACTGTCTGCCTGCGCCTATGCTCTTTCAGCAGGCTAATGATATAGGGCGGCAGGACTATGCGCCGCTCACTGCCGGACGTTTTCGGCATGTCCCTGTCAAATTCCCCGCCGCCTGTGTGTATCAGGGTGTGGCGGATATACAGCAAACCCGTCTGCAAATCAATATCTTCCCAGTGCAGGGCGCGTAATTCGCCGGAGCGAATGCCTGTTGCGAGGAACAGATTGCAAATGACTTCAAACTGGAAGTCCGGCTGTTCGTGCAGGGCTTGCAGGAAACGGCGGCTTTGCTCTTCATCGAAGAATGCGGCGGGCGGGGTGTCCACTTTCGGCGGCGTTGCCAGTTTGCAGGGATTGCGGCGCATGATTTCCTTTTTCACCGCAGAAGTGAAAATAGCGGAAAGGTTCAGCTTGATTTTATTGACCGAAGCCCCGGACAGTCCGGGTTCCCCCACGCTGTCAAACACCTTGTCCAGCGGCATACCAAGGGCGGCGGCAATCTTCTCTGCCGTGTCCCTGCGGATAGTCTGCTTTAATGCGCTGTAAATCGTTGTGCGCTCCACGCCAGCCCTTTTCGCAAGTTCATCCCGCGTCATGCAGGCAAACAGTTCCCTGTCCTTTAGGCGGTAATGGGTTTCCATGCTGCCGCTTCTCTGCAATTCGGCAAACAGGCTGTCCAGCATAGCCGGGGTTATGTTTTTCAGCTTTTCCCGGCCTATGGCGGGCAAAACATGGCGCTCGATCTCACCCCTGTAATTCTTCAAAGTCTGTGCCTTGAGGACAGAGGGAGCCACCGTGGTGTAATACCATTCTGCCAATTCCGAAAGCGTCCTGTTTTCATCAAGGGCCACATATCCCCTGATTTTTTCTTCCCACACGGCGGCATACTGCCGCGCCAGTTTTTCCGCCTTACCTGCCGTCACCCCGTCCGGCGGGCGGAACGTAGTTGTTTTCTTGCGCTGCCGTCCCTGTTCATCATAACCCATATATGCGGTTATGGTGAACGTTTCGCCGCGCTTTCTGATACTTGCCATTTAATCGCCCCTCTTTCTTTCATTATAAATTGCCTGCAAGTCGTGCGACAGAAAATGCAAAAAGAAATCCGTCAACGCTTGCGATGCTTTCCATTCATAAAATTCTTTCAGTTCGGTTTCCGCTTCAACACCCGTCTGCTGAATATCTGCCGCTTTCGCAAGCGCTAAATAAAAATCCTTACTGTTCAGCAGGCAGTCCAACATGGGGAGCATGAGCGGGCTATCTTCAAAATAACCATCGTTCACAAGCCGCAAATTCTGCACCGCCGTTTCAGACAGTCCCAGCATTTCCCGGACAGGCTTGTTTTCCGGCATTCTGCCCGTAATCATATAATCCGCCGTCACGCCAAAGTATTCCGCAATCTTCAAAAGCTGTTCGCAGTTCGGCAGGCTTTCCCCTGTGCAGTACAGGGAAACAGTCTGTGGACGAACGCCTAAATGCGCGGCTAATTCCTTTTGCGTCACCGGTTTGCCCGTCTTTGGACTTTCCACCATGAAGAAACGTAGTGTTGAAGCAAATTGCGCATTGTATTTGTCAATAGATGTTCCGCTTGCTTTCGACACTCTGTTCACCTCCTTAAATTCGTTTTACTTGAACTTTCTAAAATTGCCAAGCGAAACATTGACTAATCTGTTTCACTTGCTATAATTATTATAGACAAGCACAGACGCATTGTCAAGAGGGCAACGGCCCGACACCATCATATTTTCAAAAGGAGGGCGCAACCGTGGATAAGCCCGCATTGACGATAAAAGAAACCGCTAAAGAATTTCAGTTCCCGGAATACGCAATCAGGACACTTGTAAAACGCGGGGCGTTCCCCGTGGTGCAAGTAGGCAATCGCTGCTATATCGTGCGCAGCGTATTTGAGGAATACCTAAAGAAAGGGGGCGCGGCGTATGAGCCTGAACAGCATTCTTTTACAATACAGCAGCGTGCGCGGCGATAAGAAGAATACAAGCTATCCATTCCGGCGGGAAATCACGACCCCGGAAGAATTAGCGGAAGTCGCAAAATTTGACCATGTCTGCGGCGAATATGCAGATGGCAAAAACAACCGGGGCCGTATGATTAAGGGCTACCGCAGCAAGAAAACATTCCTGAAAGCAAACTGTTTGCCTGCTGATTGCGATAATGCCAATTCAGACCCTCTTGCGCCGGATGTTCCCAAAAGCGAATGGAAAACCCCGGCTGATGTGCGGGCGGCGTTCCCGGATGTGCCGTTTTATGTGGTGTATTCCCGCAATCACATGAAAGAGAAGAACGGAAAACCCGCCCGTCCGAAATTCCATGTATATTTCATCATTAACGAAACCGGAAGTGAAAATCGCCTTGCAAAGCTGAAAAAGCGTGTACAGGAATATTTCCCGGCGTTCGACCCCGAAGCGCTGGACGCAGCACGCTTTTTGTTCGGCGTGGATAACCCGCAGGTGGAATTTTATGACGGCAACACACCGCTTGATGTGTTCATGGATAGGCTGGATACCCTGCCGGAAGTTATTCCCGTAGGACAGCGCAACGGCACACTTTCCCGCCATGCGGCAAAGCTGTTGAAGAAATACGGCGACACTGAACAGGCGGAAAGCTGCTTTCGTGAAGCTGCCGACCGCTGTGAGCAGCCCCTTGATGAAAGTGAACTGCACAGCATATGGGAAAGCGCACGTTCCTTTTTCCACAACACAATCGAGAAAGACCCGGATTACATGACCCCGGACGAATTTGCCGCCGCTGATTTCGGCGGGGGCAGCGGGAAAAAGACACCTGTGACAAGCGGCATAGTGAAAAAGATTTTGAACGAAATGAATATTACCGTCCGCCTGAACGTCATTTCCGGCAAAGTGGAAATCGAGGGGATGCCGCCGCAGTATTCAAGAGCGAATGCGGCAAATGTTCTGCCCGTCCTGCTCATGGACTATATTACACGCCACAATATGCGCTGTTCCCGGCAGACCCTTGATGATTGCCTTGTGCTGATAGAGGACGAAAACCGCTTTAATCCCGTTTATGAAATGCTGAACAGCACCAAGCACGATGGCACAGACCGTATAGCGGAATTGTCGAATATTATCGGCATTGCAGACAGTGAAACCGCCGTTGTCTATCTGACAAAATGGCTGCATCAATGCGTGGCAATGGCGTTGAATGATGATACGGAACCATATGGCGCTGACGGCGTTCTTGTAATCAGAAACCCGCAGGGCGCGGGCAAAACGCTGTTATGCGCCAAACTTGCCATGAAAGCTGACTGGTTTGCCGAGGGCGTGAGCATAGACCTTGACAAGAAAGACACGGTTATTCAGTCAACTGGTGTGTGGATTGCGGAAATGGGCGAACTGGACAGCACACTAAAGCGGGAGCAGCTTTCCCTAAAAGCGTTTGTCACTGCCAGGAAAGACACCTACCGCCAACCATATGCCCGTGCCGCCACAACAACACCGCGCCGGACAAGTTTTTGCGCAACCGTCAATCCGCAGGAGTTTTTGAACGATGAAACCGGAAGCCGCCGTTGGTGGGTAATTGAGCCGAAAGGGATTGATTGCGACCGCCTGAAAGGGTTATCCGAAGAATGGATCGTCCAATTATGGGCGCAGGTGTATGAAAAGCTGTACAAGCCAAACCCGCAGGGGTTCCGGCTGACAGAGCAGGAGCGGGCAAAACTGCAATCAGACAATGAGCGGTACAACAAGCCGCTGCCGGGGGAAACCGAGATCCTTGACAAGCTGGAATGGAGTAGCCCCGCAGACCGCTGGCAATGGTTCACTGTAACGCAGGTACGGGACGGGCTGAATTTGAAGCCCCTGACCACTTCACAGGTGGGCAAGGCTTTGAAGAAATTGTCCGACTGCAATGAGCGCATACAGGTGAAGTCAACGCACAACGTCAAACGCTACCTGCTGCCGCCAATGTGCGCGGGCGCAAGCTACTATCACAGCACCGCGGACTTTATGCCCGTGCTGTCTGATGTGGAGCCGCTGACCGCCGCAACCGTCAAAGCAGGGTAATGCGGGTTAGGGTGGTTAGGGTAACTTTCTATATAGCGCACTTCTTTGGTTATTCCAATAGTGGTATTAGATAATGGGTAATACAGCAACAATAGAGAGTTACCTTAACCACCCTAACCACCCTAACCACCTTAACCGCCCTGACGGGCAAGCCCTGATGTACCCCCCGCCCTTGCCGGAAATCAAGGGCAGACGGACACCGACGCCGGGGTTTTCTTTTCCTCCGCATGGAAAAAAACAATTTTGAGAAAGGAATGCTGACCAATGGGAATTTTTACAAACCTGTTCCGGCAGAAGCCCAAAATGCCGCAGGCCGTTATCGAGATAAACAACACGTTTTCCAGTTTCAGCGGCACGGCATACGGAAACGCGGCGTTCCGCGCAGCAGTTGACGCAATCGGCAGGCACACGGCGAAATTGCAGGCGCACAGCGGGGACAAGCAGCTTGAAGTCCTGCTGAACAACGCCCCAAACGCCTATATGTCCGGGTATGACCTGCTGTATAAAACAGCGGCGGCATACTTCACGCATAACAATGCGTTCCTGCTGCTGTCCCGTGACAGTACCGGGCGCATTGCGGCAGTGTACCCCATTACCCCGCAATCCGTGGAGTTCTGCCCCGGCGCAGACGGCGCGGTTTATCTGGAATGCCTGTTCAGTGACGGCAGGCCCGTTGTATTCCCGTATTCCGATGTTGTCCACCTGCGCCGCCAATTCCTGACCAATGACCTGTTGGGAGATGACAACGCGCCGCTGTTCCCCCTGCTGGACACGGCGGAAACGCTGACGCAGGGCATTGCGGCAAGCGTGAAGAACGGCACAAGCATTCGCGGCGTATTGAAGTTCACTTCCCTTGTAAACCCCACGCAGGTAAAGGCGGAAAAGGAACAGTTCGTTGCGGATTACTTCAACCCGGCAAATTCCGGCGGCGTGGCGGCGACCGACCAGCGGTTCGACTTTGTACCGACCAATACCGCGCCCTATTCCATCCCTCAGGAACAGGTTGAAGCCGTAAACCGCCAAATTTACGACTATTTAGGCGTGAATGGGAAAATCATTTCCGGCAGCTACAACGAAAATGAGTTCAGCGCATTCTATGAAAGCGTGGTAGAACCGTTTGCGTTGCAGCTATCGCAGGAAATGAAGCTGAAATGCGGCGCGGAAATCACGTTCACGGCGGAACGCATGGAGTTTTCCAGCGCGGACACGAAAATCAAGCTGCTGCATGAAGCTGCCCCGTTGGGGCTAATGACCGTCAATGAAGCGCGGCATTTGCTGGCCCTGCCGCCCGTTGCGGACGGCGACAGGCGCTTGCAATCCCTGAACTATGTTTCCGCTGAAAAAGCGGACGCATACCAACTTGAAGAAAGCGAGGGTAACACAGATGAAGCATGAGACACAGATGCAGACACGGCGCTATGAAGTCCGGGCGGCGGAAAAGCCCCTGACCCTGACGGGCGTTGCCGTGGTATTCAACCAGCCCGCCGATTTAGGCAGCGTTACAGAGGTTATTTCCCCGGACGCTTTGCGCGGGCTTGACCTGAATGACATTGTACTGATCACCAACCATGACGGCGGGCAAATCCCCCTTGCGAGAAGCCCCAAAACCCTTTCTCTGACCGTCACGGAACAGGGGCTTGAAATGACGGCGCAGTTGCCGGACACAGAGCAGGCGCGGGCGGTATATGAAGCCGTGAAGCGCGGCGACCTATCGCAAATGTCGTTCGCCTTTGACGTGGGCGAATATACCTTTGACGAGCAGACGCAGACCCGCACCATTACCCAAATCAGCAAAATTTACGAAATCAGTATCGTAAATTATGCCGCATACACACAGACCAATGTACAGGCGAGAGCCGGAAAGGAAGGAACGACCATGAACAACTTTAACCCTATCACCGCCGGACTGGAGAGAACCAGCACCAGCACCGACAGCCACGACACCCCGGAATACCGCAGCGCATTTTTCAAGTCCCTGTTGGGCAAGCCCCTGACCGACAATGAAACCCGCGCCCTTGCCGCTGCGCAGGCGGAGAAGCGGGCGGACGCTTTCAACACCCTGTCCAATTCCGCCGCCGTTATCCCCACGACCACCCTGAATGAAGTGGTAAAACAGGCGCGGGGCGTGAATGGGCTTTACAATGAAGTCCGCCTGTTCTCTGTGCCGAACAACCTGTCTGTCCCCGTGAGTACGCCCGCAGACGCGGCGGCATGGCATACCGAGGGCGAAGCCGTGGAGCGCAAAAACGAGACCACCGCCGCAGTGACCTTTACCGGGCGGGAGCTTATCAAGGTGCTGTCTATGTCCGCCGCTGTCAAGCGCATGGAGACTGCCGCCTTTGAACGCTACCTGACGGACGAACTGAAAAGCTGCATTGCGGACGCTATCGGGGCGGCAATCGTAAACGGCACGGGCAGCGGACAGCCCACGGGCATTCTGTCCGGCGTGGAATGGGACAGCAGCAACCGCATTCAGACCGCCGCCCTGACCGCTGACAACCTGCTTTCCGCCGTTGCCCTGCTGCCCGCCGGATATGCGGGCGGCGCAAAGTTCGCCATGTCCACCGCGACCCTGTTCGGCACGGTGTACCCGCTGAAAGACGGGGACGGGCGCTATTTCTTCACCGACCCGGAAAGCGGCGGCGTGCGCCGTCTGTTCGGCTTTGAAATTGTGCTTGACGATAATATCCCCGCCGGAACTATCCTGTTCGGCAATTTCCGCTATTACGGCGTGAATATCCCGCAGGGCGTGGCAATCGAGGTTTCCCGCGAAAGCGGATTTACCAGCGGCCTGATCGATTACAGGGCGCTGTGTATCGCAGACGGCAAGCCCATTGTCCCCGGCGCGTTCGTTAAGGTAGAGGTGCAGGCGGCGTAATGCCGCCTTGCCCGGAAAGGCAGGTGAACCGCCATGATGTTCACGATTGAAGAAGCCCGCGACATTTTGCGGATAGACGGCGGCGACAATGACGCGATCATTGCCGCGCTGCTGACTGCGATACCGCCCTATCTGGAAGCGACAACGGGCTACACGGCAGAAAACGGGGCCTATTCCCCCGTAGCGCAGGCGGCGGGGCGGTTCCTGCTCCAACTGTGGTATTACGGCGAAAATGCCGACACGGACAAGCTGCAACGGGTTATCGACAGCCTGCTGAAAGCGTTGTCCGCAGAACGGGCGCAAGCATGACGCAGGCGCAGTTCTACCACAGCAGGGCATGGCGCAAGCTGTCCAAAGCGTTCCTGATGTCAAAAAACTATATCTGCGAACGCTGCGGACAGCCCGCCGAAATCGCCCATCACAAGCACCGCCTGACCGCCGCAAACGTGCTTGACCCAGATATATCCCTAAACCCCGCCAACCTTGAAGCCCTGTGCATGAACTGCCACAACGCAGAGCATTTCGGGCAGGGCGGCGCAACGGCGGCGGGGCTGGCCTTTGATGAAAACGGCAATATCATGAAAGCGAGGTAACGGCAATGAATGACACCTATCAGAACGAATTGCAGCAGGAAATCAATTTCCTGTGGGAAGAACTGGCGTTTTTACAGGGCGAAATCGCAAAAGCCCGGAAGTGCTGCGACACGGACGAATACGCCCGCCTGTTCCGGGTGTGCCTGCCTGTTCAGAAACAGTATTTGAAGCTGTGCGCAGAGCAGGAAAAGCGGGAACAGGAAAGCGTCCTTGACCCGCTGGCGGAGTTCAACGCAGCGTCATGAACTATATCGCAGAATACAACAATTTGATACAATCCGGGAAAATCGCCGCTTCAAGGCGGGTAAAACAGGTATATGCCCGCCTTGCGGCAGCGACCGCCGAAACGTCCGGGCAGTATGTCTTTGACAAAACCCGCGCAAGCCGTCCCATTGCCTTTATAGAGCGTTTCTGCAAGCACTCTAAAGGCGAATGGGCGGGCAGGGGTATTTCCCTTGAACTGTTCCAAAAAGCCTATATTCAAGCCCTGTACGGCTTTGTGGACAGGGAAACGGGCCTGCGGCAGTACCGGGAAAGTTTCTTCCTTGTGGGGCGCAAAAACGGGAAATCGACCCTGCTTGCGGGGCTTGCCCTGTATATGCTCACCAGTGACGGCGAGGGCGGCGCAGAGGTATACAGCACAGCGACAAAGTATGCGCAGGCCCGTCTGCTGTTCGATGAAGCACACAACATGATAAAGCAGTCTCCGGCGCTGTCAAAGCATTTCAGAAAGCGCAAGAGCGATTTATACTATGCCCCTGCTATGGCAAAGTTCCAGCCCCTTGCGCGCAATTCCGACACGCTGGACGGGCTGAACGCAAGTTTTGTCATTATGGACGAACTGCACGGCGTAAAGGACAGGAACCTGTATGAAGTCATGCGGCAGAGCATGGCGGCGCGGCGGCAACCCCTGCTTATCATGATAACCACCGCCGGAACCGTCCGGGAATGCATTTTTGACGATATGTATTCCTATGCGGCGGGCGTGGCGGACGGGGCAATTTCTGACCCTCATTTCCTGCCCGTCCTGTATGAACTAGACGATAGAAGCGAATGGACAGACCCGGCGGCATGGATAAAGGCCAACCCCGCGTTGGGAGCCGTTAAGAAGCTGGACGATCTGACCCAAAAGGTAGAGCGGGCAAAGCAGAACCGTAGCGAACTTTCCGGCGTATTGTGCAAAGAATTCAATGTCCGGGAGACGGTAAAAACGGCGTGGCTTTCCTTTGACGATATAAACAACGAAAGCACATTCGACCTTGAAGCATTCCGGGGCGCGTACTGTATCGGCGGCGTTGACCTGTCCATTACCACCGACCTGACCTGCGCAAGCCTGCTGTTCATGAAGCGCGGGGACGATACGAAATACATTACGCAAATGTACTGGCTGCCCGCAGACCGCTTGCAGGAGCGCATACAGCAGGACAAGATCCCCTATGACAAATGGTTCGACCGGGGACTGCTGCGGCTTTGCACAGGCAATTCCATCAACTATTCCGATGTGACGGCGTGGTTTGTGGAAACGGTAAAGCAATACGACCTGTTCCCGGCATGGGTATATTACGACAGTTATTCCGCCCGCTATTTTGTGGAAGAAATGCAAATGCAGGGGTTCAATATGGTACGCTGCATTCAGGGCGCAAAGACCCTGTCCCTGCCCATGCAGATGTTGGGGGCGGACTTGCAGGCGCACAAAGTCATTTACAACAATAACCCTGTTCTGAAATGGTGCTTGACAAACACGGGCATACAGACCGACCGCAACGGCAATATAGTACCCATAAAGAACCAGTCCCCGAAACAGCGCATTGACGGCACGGCGGCGCTGCTTGACTGCTATGTGGGGCTTTATGAGCATTACACCGAATACACGGCGGCAATATAAGGGGGGTATCTACATGAAGCTGAAAGACAAGAAAATTGAGATATTGAAGCCCGTGACGGTAATCGACAGCGAGGGATTTTCCGAAACTACACTGCAACCCATTGACGGGCCGCTGTGGGCGTATTTCCGGCAGCTATCCGGCAAAGAGGTATTCGCCGCGGCGACTATCAACTACAAGGAAGAAGTGCTGTTCACAGTCAACTACCGCACAGACATAACGACTGCCTGTGTCGTGCGGTACAGGGGCGTTCTTTACGACATTACCCGCATAGACACATTCGAGGGCTACAAAGAGGACTTGAGCCTGTATTGCAACAGACGGGCAAGGCAGGGATAAAATTTCATATCACGTTTACAGGATATATTATTGAAATCCGTCGCCGGGTGTGCTATACTATATCCTGTAATTTTATGTGTATTTTCAAGGCGTTGCGGAGGGCGGGCGCATGACATACAGCTATAACAAGCTATGGAAACTATTGATAGACAAGCGCATGACGAAAACGCAAATGCGCAAGGCGGCGGGTATCAGCACGAACATACTTGCCAAAATGGGGAAAGACGAACCCGTTGCAATGGACAGTTTGGCAAAAATCTGTGTCGCGCTGGACTGTACACTTGACGA
>ENA-UOIV01002551-UOIV01002551.1-human-gut-metagenome-genome-assembly--contig:-C59-NODE-2551-length-12162-cov-8.752375_pt1 | contig 12162 bp, 13 predicted proteins | sample MGYA00242333_ERZ723880 | MGnify/ENA metagenome assembly ERZ723880 | reverse complement strand
AGGCCCAGCTCCTGCTGCATGTCCTCCAGCATGTTGACCACCTGGGACTGGATGGACACGTCCAGCGCGGAGATCGGCTCGTCGCAGACAATAAATTCCGGCTTCACGGCCAGGGCGCGGGCAATGCCCACACGCTGCTGCTGGCCGCCGGAAAACTCGTGGGGGTAGCGGTTGGCATGCTCGGTGTTGAGGCCCACGCGGCCCAGCAGCTCCTTGATCCGGTCGGTTCGCTCCGCCTTGGAGGCGCAGAGCTTGTGGATGTCGATGGCCTCTCCGATGATCTCTCCCACGGTCATGCGGGGGTCCAGAGAGGCGGAGGGGTCCTGAAAGATGATCTGCATTTTCCGGCGGTAAGGCAGCATATCCACCGCCTTCTCCCTGGGCACCCTTTTGCGGATGAGCTCGGTCTTCTCCACCGTCGCGCCGTCCTGGCCCCTGACGGTGACCGTCTTTGCCTCAAAGGGATATTCATGCTGATAGATGGGCTCCCCCCGGTACAGGATGGTGCCGGAGGTGGGCTCATGGAGGCGGAGGATGGTGCGCCCCAGGGTGGTCTTGCCGCAGCCGGACTCGCCCACCAGCCCCAGGGTCTCCCCCTCGTGGATGGCAAAGGACACGTCCTCCACCGCCTGTACGCCGGGGCCCTTCTGGCCCTTGATGGGGAAATACTTGGTCAGGTGGTCCACCTGGACGAGGATATTCTCATTCATGGCTCTCCACCTCCCCGGTTCCGGTCTTTTCCCGCTCCAACTGGTCCTGTACCCGCAGCCAGCAGGCCGAGCGGTGGTCTTTGCCGATCTCCACATAGGGCGGCATCTTCTTGAGGCAGATCTTCATGGCGTGCTCACACCGGGGGGCGAAGGGGCAGCCCTCGGGCGGATTGAGCATGTCCACCGGCGTTCCCTCGATGGGGATGAGCCGCTCATGGCTCTCGGCGTCCACCCGGGGCATGGAGCGCAGCAGCCCCACGGTGTAGGGGTGAGAGGGGTTATAGAAGATATCGTCCACAGGTCCCTGTTCCACCATCTTACCGGCGTACATGACGCAGACCTTGTCGCAGATCTCGGCCACCACACCCAGATTGTGGGTAATAAAGATGATGCCCATATGCGTCTTTTTCTGGAGGTCCTTCATGAGCTCCAGGATCTGGGCCTGGATGGTCACATCCAGGGCGGTGGTGGGCTCGTCCGCGATGAGCAGCTTGGGGTGACAGATGAGGCCCATGGCGATCATGACGCGCTGGCGCATGCCGCCGGAGAACTCGTGGGGATACTGCTTCATCCGTTTCTCCACATTGTTGATGCCCACCAGCTCCAGCATCTCCATGGCGCGTTTGGCGGCGTCCTCCTTGGAGATGGACTTGTCGTGGGCCTTCAGGGCCTCAATGAGCTGGTTGCCCACCGTGTAGACGGGGTTGAGGCAAGTCATGGGGTTCTGGAAAATCATGGCCACCTTGTTTCCCCGGAAGTCGGTCATCTGATCCTTGGTAAAGGCCAGCACGTCCTCGCCCTCAAAGGTAATGGACCCGCCGATGACCTTGCCGGGGGACTGCAAAAGCCCGATGACCGAATAGGCCTCCACGCTCTTGCCGGAGCCGGACTCGCCCACGATGCCCATGACCTCGCCGTAGTTGACGCTGTAAGAAATGCCGCCCACTGCCTTGACCTCACCGGCTGGGGTGAAGAAGGAGACGTGGAGGTCCTTCACTTCCAGCAGCTTTCCACCCGCGTCGTCGGCGGCGTGCGTCTCGGTGTGGAGCCGCTCGTCGTGCTGCTTTACGGTTTCATTCTGTGTCATATGCTGTCTCCTCCTTTCTTATTTCTTTAGCTTCGGGTCCAGGGCGTCCCGGAGCCCGTCGCCCACCAGGTTGAAGGACAGGATCATAATGCTCAGGATCAGTGCGGGGAAGAGCAGGCGGTAGGGATAGGTGGTCATGCCGCCCAGGGCCTCGGAGGCCATGGAGCCCAGGCTGGTCATAGGCGTGGACACGCCCACGCCCAGGAAGGAGAGGAAGGACTCCAGGAAGATGGCGGAGGGGATCTGGAGGCAGGTGGTGACCACGATCTGTCCAATGCAGTTGGGCAGCAGATGCTTTTTGATGATGCGGGGGCCGGAGGCGCCCAGGGCCCGGGCGGCGGTGACGTACTCCTGCTGCTTGAGCTGAAGGATCTGGCCGCGGATGATGCGGGACATGGTTACCCAGTACAAAAGGCCGAAGGCGATGAACATGGAGATGAGGTTGGCGCCCAATACGTTGGCCATATCCGCGATGAAGCCTGAATGTGAGTTTACATAACTCGTCAACGCATCACCGATGACGGTGGCGATGAGGAGGATGACCAGCACCTCGGGGATGGAGTAGATGATCTCAACGATGCGCTGCATGACGGCGTCCACCTTGCCGCCCAGATAGCCGGAGATGGAGCCGTACAGGGCGCCGATGACCAGCACAAGCAGGGCGGCGGACAGGCCCACCACCATGGACACCCGGGTGCCGATCATGACCCGGACCATGATATCGCGTCCGAACTTGTCCGTGCCAAAGACGTGAGGAAACACGCTCTCCCCCGCGGCCTTGCGCTGGAGCTCGGCGTTGGAGTAGCCAAACAGGCGGGCCCTGATGCCCAACTCCTTGCGGAGCTCATCGGTGTCCGCGCCGCCGCTGGCCTTGGCCGCGGCCATGATCTTGGCCTTATCCACCGGCCCCAGGGTCTTGCCCTGGGCGGCGGCCTCCTCCTGGGCCTTGGCCCAGGCCTCCTCGGGCGTCATCTGGGCCGCGGCCAGCTTCTCCTGGTCCTCCAAAGTGTAGTGCCAGGGGTGCAGGTTCTCGGAGCCCGCGATGAACTGGTCGTAGCCATAGGGCACGATGACCGGGCCCAGGAACGCGAAGAGGGCCACCAGGATCAGAATGACCAGCGCCACCATGGCCACGGTATTTTTGCGGAAGCGTCGTCCCGCGTCCTTCCAGAAGGACACGCTCTCCCGGTCCTGGATGAAATTTTCCTTCTCCTGCGAGGAGGCGGGTGCAAAGTCGGCGTTGGTCAACTCGCTCCAGGAGATCACATCCTCCACATCGAGCTGGAGGGAGCCGAATTTGGCCTTTTTCATTTTGTCTGCCATGCTCAGCTCTCCTTTCCGAGGGTGATGCGGGGATCGACCACTTTATAGAGGATGTCCACCAGCAGGTTCATAATGATGATGAAGGAGGCCAGGAAGATGGTGGTGCCCATGATGACCGGGTAGTCCCGGTTGGACACGGACTGGACGAAATAACGGCCCAGCCCGCCGATGGTAAAGACCTTTTCCACCACAAAGCCTCCGCACAGCGTAAAGGCCACCTGGGGCCCCAGATAGGTAAGAACAGGGATCAGGGCATTCCGGAGGGCGTGCTTGAAGATGATCTTCCCCGTCTTGAGCCCCTTGGCCCGGGCCGTCTTGATATACTCCTGATTGATGGCGTCCAGCATGGCGGCCCTGGACTGGCGCGCGATATAGCACATGGGGTAGAAGCCCAGGGAGAAGCAGGGCAGCACATAGCTGCGGGGCGAACCGTCGAAAATACTTGGGAACCAGCCCACCACGCCGCCGCAGAATACGATCAGCAGCAGGCTCGCCACCACGAAGGAGGGCATGGAGATACCCACGGTACAGACCACCCGCAGCGTGCTGTCCGTGGCGGTGCCCCGGTTATAGGCCGCCAGACATCCCAGCGGGACGCCCACCAGCACCGCCCAGAGGAGGGCAAACGCGCCGATCTTGGCGGAGACGGGGAACATCTCCTTGATGATGCTGATCACCGGGTAGTTCTTCTGCATCTTGACGGAGACGCCGAGATCCCCCCGGAGGAGATTGCTCATATACTTGAAATACTGGACGCTCAGCGGCTGATCCAGGCCGTACTTCTCATTCAGGGCGTCCAGCACCGACTGCGGCGGCGTCTTTTCACTCACAAAGGGGTTGCCTGGGACCGCCTTCATCAGGAAAAATGTCAGCGTGGCCACGAGGAAAATCGTAAAGAGTGCCATCAGCACACGCTTAAGGACATACTTTGCCATTTCTTCACTTCCCACTTTTCTATTGCATATTTCTGTATCCAAAATCAGGGAAACTCCCCATACACAGGTCTTATTATTTTATACTATAAACTTTTGTCCGTCAAGGGAAATACGCCTTCAAATTGATGGAATCCCCTTCAAATCCTGCAAATGTCTTTTTCAGAAGGACGAAATAGCTGCATTTTGTCCATGAAAATTTCCTGTCACGGAGCAAAAATGAATTGCATCATGCATAGAAATTCAAAACCGCCGGCGGCGGGGCAAATCCCCGGCCGCCGGCGGCCCCAGCCTTGCCTAGCGCGTGCCTGAAAATGGTCCCTGCACTTGGGGCTTTTTCCACCTTCGGTCAAGGTCTAGTATTCTCTTTTTCAGCCTCTTTAGTCGAACCCCAGGCCCATATAGCCCCGGCGGTATTCCCGCCATTCCCGTTCCAAGGCGGCGTCGTACCATTTTACCATGGCAAAGGCCTGCAGATAGCTCCCGGACACGCCGTCCCAGAAGGGCGGCGTGCGCAGATGATAGCGCACGGCGGGCATCTCCGCGCCGATCAGCGCGGCCGCCCCGGCCATCCCAGGCCGGGGAATGAGCAGCTCCTTCACCATGACGGTGTCGTCATCCAGATACTCGGTGCAGGCCAGCCCCTCGCTCCCGGCCACCCGCAGGCGGAACAGCGCTCCGTTGGCCATGCGGGAGAGCCCCTCCTGATAGGCCACGAGGGAGTCGCTGTAGACGACATGCAGCGTCTCGGCCAGCAGTTCTTCCCGCAGGCGGTTGTACGTCTCCGGGTCCACCCGCTCCAGCGTGTCGCCCGCCGCCGGAACGCCCACCATGCTGCGCAGCAGCTCCACCTTCCGGGTGGAAAAACATTCAGAAAAACCGGTGGTGCCAAAAAATTTATGCAGGGAGACCTCCGCGGGGACAATGGTGACGCAGTCGGCCCCCCGCTCCTTTAAATAAAAGTCCACATAGCTGAGGATGTATCGGCCAAAGCCCTTTTTTCGGGCGTCCGGGTGGGTGGCCAGGGCATAGATATAGGCGGAGCTGGCCTTTCTCCCGCCGGGCAGGGCGAGGGCCACCGGAAACAGCGCCACCATCGTGTAGACGACTCCGTCCTCCAGCAGGACCAGCACCTGGCTCTCCTCTCCATGGGCGAAAAAATAGTCGATATAGTCGTCCTCATCGCCGAAAGCCAGCTTCCACAGCTCCTTTTGGCGGAGGAGCTCATCCGGCTTGGCGGGGCGGATCTCGATCATGGGGTCACACTCCTCTCGGGAACGGACAGTGTCCGTCGGTCATTCTTTCGTGGCGAAGTACTTCTCCACCATCAGGTCCGGATAATAGGAGCCCTTGGCTTTCCGCAGGCCCTCCACGCCCATGTCGTCCTCCCGGTTGAGGTATTTGATCTCCGGGTGGCGTGCCCGCACCTGCCGGGCAAACTCCCGGTTGATCATGGCGTAGGCCCCCTGGAGCTCTCCGTATGCCTTTTCAAAGTGGACGTCAAAGGTGTCGGCGCAGAGCATGTCCCCCATGGTAAAGGCCACTACCTCGCCGTAGACCCGGATGAGTCCTCCCTCCAGGCCCAGCTCGTGGTAGTGCTCCATGGCCAGGCGGAGGGCGCGGCCCTCATCGCCCAGGTCCCGCTCCTCCGCAAGGCCCTCCCGCACCATGCTGCGGCGGTACCACTCCTTGTCCATCTCCAGGCACGCGGGGAGGGTCTCAGGCGTGATCTCCTCGTAGGTCCAACTGGGGTTGTTCTCCATAAAACGGTTGATGTGGTTGCGCTTGGCGTGGAGCTTCTTGCCGGTGAGGTCGGCCAGGCGGTCGATCTCATAGAGGTAATCAAAGCCGTCCCGGTCGGCCTCAAAGTGGAATTCACCGGGAAAAAGGGCCTCCATCTCCTCCACCTGGCGGGGGGTGAGGCAGACCATGCGGAAGGGCTTGTCCCGCTCGGCCGCGTCCCGCTCCATGGCCCGGATGACCGGGGCCACATCGCCCTGGCCGGCGGGGTAGATGTAGGAGCACCCCAGCGAGCCGCACAGATGGGTCACCAGGAAGCCGTCCACCCGGGCGATACGCTGGTCATAGGCGGGGCTCCATGCGTAGAGGTTGGTAAAGTTATACTCACAGCCCCGGTAATTGGCCTGCCGCAGCAGGTCGTCCACCCAGGGCTTGTCGGACAGACGGGGGAGTTGAAAATCAATCATGGGCGTCAAAATCTCCTTGGTTGGAATTGCCTGTGCCAGAAGTGTACCACGGCGCGGAGAAACGCGCAAGGGTTTGACGGGGATTTTACCGCCCGTCCCAGCGGCACCGGGACAAATCCACCCTCCCGTCCGGAGTAAAGGGCACCCCCTCCGCCTCCAGCAGGGCCCGCTGCACGCCGGGGCCGAAGGCGTGCTCCCGGATGGTCCCGTCCCTGGCCATGACCCGGTGGCAGGGCACGGCGGGATCGGTGCAGGCGGCCATGGCGTATCCCACGGCCCGGGCGGCCCGCGGGCTACCCGTCATCAGGGCGATCTGGCCGTAGGTGGCCGCCCTGCCCCTGGGGATTCGCCGGGCGATCTCATACACCCTGTCATAATAGCTCACCGGCCCTCGCCCCCTCGTTTTTTCTTCAGTATACCACACTTTAGGTCCGTGCAGACATCCTTCCGGATAAAAACCCGCCGCAGAGCAGAAAATCGGGGGGCGCCGCAGCGGCGCCCCCCGATCTCTTCCCCGGCTCAGTAGCCCGGATATGCCTCGCTTTTCTTGGGCAGGATGATGGCGGCGGCGATATAGAGCCAGATGCCCACCGTGCCCGCAAAGCAGAAGATCACCCACAGCAGGCGGATGATGCCCGGGTCCAGATTGAAATATTCGGCGATGCCGCCGCACACACCGGCCAGCATGGCGCCATGCTCCACGCGATAGAGCTTTTTGGGTTCGTTCATGACAACCGCTCCTTTTTTCTATGTCTGAGGATAGTATACGGCGCAAGGATTAAAATAACCCTTGCGCCGAGATTAAAAAAGGATAAAATTATTTGCCCTCTTCCAGGTCCAGCAGGGTCCCCTTTTCATACTTGAGGCGGTGGACCTTGTTTTTGGTGGCCTTTTCAATGTCGTCCATCCGCATGCTCTCGGTGATGGTGGACACCAGGGTGTAGGCCACGCCGTGGCGCTTGGCCCGGCCGGTACGGCCGATGCGGTGGACGTAATATTCATTTTCATCGGGCACATCGTAGTTGAACACCACGTCCACGTCGTCGATGTCCAGGCCGCGGGCGGCCACGTCGGTGGCCACCAGCACCCGCAGCTCCCCTCTGCGAAAGCGATTGAGCGTCTTTTCCCGCACGGACTGCTGGATGTCCCCATGGATGGCCTCGGCGGAGAAGCCCCGCATCTTTAAAAGGCCGGAGAGCCGGTCCGTCATGTTCTTGGTGTTGCAGAAGGCGATGGCCCGCTCATAGCTGCCGGCCTCCAGCAGGCGGGCGGTGATCTCGGTCTTGTCCCCCCGCTCCACCTCGATGCGGTATTGCTGGATGTCCGGCTTGTTCTGCTCGTCGGCCCGGACGGTGATCTCCACCGGGTCCCGCTGGTACACCCAGGAGATGTCCATGACCTCCCGGGAGATGGTAGCGGAGAACATGCCCAGGTTCTTCCTGGACTTGATGGCGTCCAGAATCCGGGTCACATCGTGGATAAAGCCCATGTCCAGCATCCGGTCCGCCTCGTCCAGCACCACGGTCTGGACCCTGTCCAGCCGCACGGTGCGCCGCTTCATATGGTCCATCAGGCGGCCGGGCGTGGCTACCACGATCTGGGGCCGCTTCTTCAATTGGGTGATCTGCTTGTCGATGGGCTGGCCGCCGTAGAGCACCACGGCGCGCACCCCCTCCTTGAATTCGCACAGATCCCGCAGCTCGGCCATGATCTGGATGGCCAGCTCCCGGGTGGGGGCCAGGACCAGACCCTGTACCGCGTCCTCCCGGGGGTCGATGTGCTCTACCATAGGGATGCCGAAGGCAAAGGTCTTGCCGGTGCCGGTGGGGGCCTTGGCGATCACGTCCCGCCATTTCATAAAATAGGGGATGGCCCCGCCCTGAACGGGGGTGGCCTGGACATAGCCCTTTTTCTCCAGGGCCCGCATGATCTCGGGGGACAGCTTCAGCTCGTCGTAGCGTACAATCTCGTTGACCTCTTCACCGTTGATTTCCATTGGGTGCATGTTCCTTTCTTACTCAGCTTGCCTGATTCAAGGTCTCCCGCAGGCAAGCGGAACCCCGTTCCGCACCCAAACGCCCTCCTGCTCCGGGGGCGCGACCTCAAATCGCTCACGATAGTCTATCATATCCTGGAAAAGGATGCAATATCTTCTCTTATTTCCGCCGAAACACGTGGATTCGGAAGGAGGCCGTCACGTCCAGGGCCTCCAGCTCCTCCAGCCGCTCCACGCCGGTCCGGGGCGTTTTCCAGCGGTACGGGGTCATCTGGAAGAGGTCCAGCAGGGGCTCCCGGCTGCGGATGGCGAGGGTCTCCTCCACAGGCAGGACCTCCAGATAGTCAAAGCCCTCATAGGGGATGTCCTCCTCCGGGTTGGGGTAGGGCCGCTCATAGAGGACCTGCTTGAGCTCCCAGAGGTGCCGGGCCGCCGGGACCACATAGAGGAACACCCCGCCGGGCCGCAGCACCCGCCGGAACTCCTCCAGGGCCAGGGGCGAAAAGCAGTTGAGCAGGAGGTCCACCCGCGACGGCGCTACCGGCAGATGGTAGACGGAGGCCACGGCGAACTCCGCCTGCGGCTCCCGCCGGGCCGCCCAGCGGAGGGAGGGCTTGGACAGGTCCACGCCCGCCGTCTCCGGCGGTTTCCCCGCCGCCGCCAGGGCCGCGCACACACCGGCGGTGTAATACCCCTCCCCGCAGCCCGAGTCCAGCACGGCCGGTCGTGCCGGCGCATGGTCCACGGCCAGACGGCAGAGTGCGTCGCGCAGGGGGGCGTACCAGCCGCCGGACAGGAAGCGGTTTCGGGCCGCGGCCATGGCCTTGTCGTCGCCCGGGGCCTTGGAGTGCATCCGGTTGGCGGGGAGGAGGTGGACATAGCCCTCCCGGGCCCGGTCAAAGCTGTGCCCCCTGGGGCACCGGTAGGTCCTGTCGGTCTTTTCCAGGGGCGCGGCGCAGAGGGGGCAGCAGAACAGACTCATGACGGGGCCTCCTTTCCTTATTATATTATACCGGCTGCGTCAAGCCGGAGGACTGCATGGCCCGCCGCGGAGGAGGGCAAGGGCCAAGTGGAAGCCCTCGGCGAAGTAATCCCCGTAGGACATGTTCCGGAGCTGCGCCTCCAGCATGGAAAACCGCCGCAGCTTTTCCCGCCCTTCCTCCCCCAGCGCCTTGCGCAGTTCGCCCTCCACCTGTTCCAGCTCCTCATAGATCGCGTTGTATTCCGGGCGGTTGGGCTCGGCGGCTTCCATGGGGTCATAGCGGCAGTAGAACAGATCGCGTAATGTTGCAGGCATTCTTATCACCTCAAAATTATTTTATCTGTATTCCAGATAAAAGTCAATATCTTGATTTCAGATAATGCATAATAGATATTGAGGTGAGGCCTATGATAATACGTAGCAATTTAAAAGAAGTTCGCCAAGACCACGACATTACCCAGCAAGAAGTTGCAGCTATCCTCGGTGTTGCCCAGAACACATACTCTCAATACGAAAACGGTAAAATCGAACTGACGGCACCTGTGCTCATACAATTGGCCGATTATTACCAAGTCAGTATCGATTATCTCTTGGGTCATACTGGTACTGGCCGTACCGGAAATTCGAATATGACTATAATGGATACTCGAATGCGAGAACTGCGCGAGGATAGAGACCTCTCGCAAGCACAGGCGGCGAAAATCTTAAACTGCGATCAGTCCCTTTACTCAAAATATGAGCGCGGCCAACGTGAGCTCCCCTTGCGTTTTGCACTTCTCCTGGCCGATTATTATCATGTGAGTTTAGATTACCTGATGTGCAGGACGACGAAAAAGGAAATCGCCCTTTAGCCTCGCCGTGACCGATCCCCATCGGGGAGGGCACCGCCCTCCGGGGGCCAAACCCATTTCTTTTTCCCCTTTGAAAAAGAAACGGTTTTGGATGCCAAAGAAAAAGGGGCTCTTACGGGGACCCTGGCACGGGGCGCAGGCAAAAGGCAGACGGCGTCTTTCGTCTTTCCGCTTTGTGGGAGGAGCAGCCCCGGCCGTTACGGCCTCCGCGGGCGGAACAGGGATACCGCCCCGCTCCATCTTGGGGACGCCTGGCGGTACGGCGAGCTTGCCGGATGCGCACCGGCGCGGGAACAGGGCCCCGGGGGGGTGTCTCCAATAGGGGGGCAGAGGCCCCCCTATTGGTCGTTTTTAAAAGGGGAGATTCCAAAGAGGGGGAAGATCGAAATCCCCCTCTTTGGCCCTTCTTTCCGTCCCCTTTCTTTGGGAAGAAAGGGGACCCCCCGGAGGGTGGGACCCTCCCGCCAGTCGGTCCCTGGGGGCCGGGTCTGTCACGCTGCGGCGGCTGCGCGCTTCTCCTTGCAAAATGCCGCCGTTTTGATATAATACCTTTCAGCGGAACAAGAATACGGCGGGATCGCCGTCCCAAGGAGTAACCCAACTATGTTGTACGCCATTCTCGTCGTCCTTCTGGTGGCGGCAGACCAGCTTGTGAAGATCCTGGTCCGCGCCAATATCCCCCTGGGCGCCTCTATGCCCTTTCTCCCCGGGCTGGTGGAGCTCACCTACGTGCAGAACACCGGCGCGGCCTTCTCCATCTTCAAAGACCATACCTGGCTCCTCACCATCATCTCCGCCGTGGTGGCGGCGGCCATCGCCGCCGCGCTGATCAAAAGGGTGGTGGCCCATCCCTTCGGCGTGATCACCCTCTCCGTGGTGCTGGCGGGCGCTGTGGGAAATCTCATCGACCGGGCCCTCTTCGGTTTTGTCACCGACATGTTCAACCTCCAGTTCATGCATTTTGCCGTCTTCAACGTGGCCGACATCTGCGTGGTCTGCGGCGGCATCGCCTTTTGCGTCTACTTTCTCTTCTTCTATGATAAGCTGGAAAAAAAGGAGGCCCCCGATGACTCCCATCCTGCTGAGGGCTGACCGGGAGGGGGAGCGGCTGGACCAGCTCCTGGCCCGGTCCGTGGACGGCCTCACCCGCTCGGCCGCCCAGCGGCTGCTGGAGGAGGGAGCCGTCACCCTCAACGGCGCGCCGGCCCGGAAAAACACCCGCACTGCCCCCGGCGACGCGGTGGCGCTCTCCCTCCCCGACCCGGTGGAGGTGGACATCCGGCCCCAGAATATCCCGCTGGATGTGGTCTATGAGGATGCCGACGTCATCGTGGTCAACAAGCCGGTGGGCATGGTGGTCCACCCCGCGCCCGGTCATCCGGACGGCACACTGGTAAACGCACTGTTATATCACTGTGGAAATAGCCTCTCCGGAATCAACGGGGCGCTGCGGCCCGGCATCGTCCACCGCATTGACCGGGACACCTCGGGGCTCATCATCGCCGCCAAAAACGACGCCGCCCACCTGGCCCTGGCCGCACAGCTCCAGGACCACTCCCTCTACCGGGAATACGAGGCGGTGTGCGTGGGCACGCTGAAAGAGGCGTCCGGCACCGTGGACGCGCCCATCGCCCGGCACCCGGCGGACCGCAAAAGGATGTGCGTGGACCCGAAGGGGGGACGGGCGGCGGTGACACACTGGTCCGTTCTGGGTCGTTACCCCGGCCATACCCATATCCAATGCCGCCTGGAGACGGGCCGCACCCATCAGATCCGGGTGCACATGGCCTACATCGGCCACCCGCTGCTGGGAGATGTGGTCTATGGGGCGAAAAAGCCCGTCCGGGGCCTGGCGGGGCAGTGTCTCCACGCCCGGCAGCTCTCCTTCGTCCACCCCTCTGCGGGGACGCGCGTGACGGTGGAGTGTCCTCTGCCGGACTATTTCAGTCAGGCGCTGCGGAAACTGGCGCGCTGACGCCCCGGGTTGACAAAGCCGGACCGGCTGATATATAATACGGACCGACCGCAGGACAAATCGAATACAGGGGCGCTGGACGCAAGTCCGGCTGAGATG
>ENA-UOIV01002548-UOIV01002548.1-human-gut-metagenome-genome-assembly--contig:-C59-NODE-2548-length-12178-cov-11.139734_pt1 | contig 12178 bp, 11 predicted proteins | sample MGYA00242333_ERZ723880 | MGnify/ENA metagenome assembly ERZ723880 | reverse complement strand
CGTATGTAAAGACCGGGATCGTACTCATCAGCATCAGCACCGCCAAAAGCAGCGCCGTATGCTTTCTCCAACCCATTCTCTTTTCCCATCCCTGCGACTTCATTCCTGATTCCCTCCATGCCTTAACGATTCCATATTTTAAACAGACGTTTGATTCTCAGGTTCCAAATCCAGCGCGCTCTCCAAAAGGTAGCTGAGCTCCAGCACGCTTCGGAACTTCCGTTCCTCCTTCGCCTCCAACCAGCGGACCGTTCCCTGCCAGCTGCTGTTCTGCCGTGCGTACACATGCACCGAGAAGGTCGCGCAGCTGCCCCAGCCTTCCTGCATCACCCGTTCGTTCCATGGCTGTTCCAGCCGGGGAAGCAGGTCCTCTTTCATCTGATGGTAGCGCCTGATTCCATTCTTCCCAAAGGATCTGAGCGCGGTGTCCCGCTGGGGGAATGCCAAATGGTCCAGCAGGACGTCCAATTTCATGACCAGGTCGTGGAACCCGGTAAACGGAATCTTTTCCGCAAAACAACCGTTATGCAATTCACCCTGAACGATTCTCAGGGGAACGGCCTCCGTAAGGCCTCCGCCGCCCGAACGGCGGCGAACCACACACTCTGAAATCGTATTGACGTTAACGATCGTCACCGGGATGTTGCCGGAATACTGTCTGATCGCGGCTTTCATCCGCCCGCCCTCCGTTCGTTACCGCTTATAAGTCCCAAAAATGTCACAAAAGGTACACGATATGAAATAGGTGGAATTCCCAGTAAAATATTTTTAGTTCTGAATAATATTAGTATATATAGGAAAATACTGTTAAAAGTATAGCACATAAAGACCCAGATTACAATAGAAATTGTTCATGAAATCTTAAAATTTCTTGACTAATTGGGTCACAAAAAGTGTACTTTTTGAGAATTTTTCCAACTGCCCCCAAGAAGAACAAAATGTCCAAATGCGCTTTGTAATTTATTTTTCATTTTCCAATTTGAAATCTTTAAAATTTGTGACCAAAAGGCCGCGCGAAAACCCAAAAGGTTTTTGCACGGCCTTTTTTGCGGGATTCCGCCCTTGATTACGCACCCGTTTCCCTGAAATTCGTATAAAATCAAATGGGATTTAATCCCTGAAAAGGATATCCCCGAGGCCCGCAAAACCGTCCGCGGGCGGTATCCGCGGACCCGCCTCCAGTCACAGCGCCGCCGCGGGTCGCCGGGAACGAGTGAAAAAACGGGCGCAAAACCGAATCCGGAGAGCAAAATGGACAGCCGCAAAACAATTGGTCCCTTTTGGGGGTTTTTACTTTTTCCGGGGGAGCCCGAACGCGGTTAAAAGCGAATGGAATCCACCGAAATCCATTCGGCATTTTTGACCGGGCGGAGGCCAGAACGGCATCCCCGCTCCCTGAATAAAATGGAGAGAGAATATTGGGATTTTTCCCTGAAAAGGATGAACGCATATGACAACCGAACGTTCAAACGAATGCCGCCGTCCCCGCTGCGGCCGGCCCTCCTGCTGCTGCGGTCCCACGGGGCCAGCCGGTCCCGCGGGACCCATGGGGCCAGCCGGACCCACGGGACCACGGGGAAATACCGGACCCGCCGGGCCTGTGGGGCAGCCGGGCATGCAGGGACCCACGGGTCCGATGGGGCCCATGGGGTTTCCCGGCTTGACAGGGCCCGCCGGTCCCACCGGGAACACGGGAGTGGCCGGCCCGCAGGGGAACACCGGGGCGACCGGGCCGGCGGGGCCCACCGGCGCCACGGGGCCCGCAGGCCAGCCAGGGCTTCAAGGGCCCACGGGCCCGATGGGGCCCATGGGGCTTCCCGGCTTGACAGGGCCCACCGGTCCCACCGGGAACACGGGAGTGGCCGGCCCGCAGGGGAACACCGGGGCGACCGGGCCGGCGGGACCCGCCGGCGCCACCGGACCAGCTGGTCCGCAGGGACCCGTCGGCGCGCAGGGGCCCATCGGCGCGCAGGGCGTCACGGGACCTGCGGGTACAACCGGACCGACAGGTCCGCAGGGACCCACCGGAAACACGGGCGCGGCGGGGCCTGCGGGCGGTCCCGGCCCCACGGGGCCCACGGGCGCGGCAGGCGTTTCTGTGACAGGTCCAACCGGGCCAACCGGGCCTGTCGGCGTCACAGGAGCCACCGGCGCGACGGGCGCCACAGGCGGCACCGGCCCCACGGGGCCCACGGGCGCGGCAGGCGCTTCTGTGACAGGCCCGGCCGGATCCACCGGAGCCACGGGACCTACGGGAGAAGCAGGTCCCACAGGCGCGACAGGGCCGACAGGTGCGACGGGACCGACCGGGCCGGTCATCGGCGCGGCGGCTTCCCTTTCGAGTCACGGCGCACAGACCTTCAACGGGCCCAACTACGGTCTGGTCACCTTCGACCAGACGGGCAGCCTGCACAATTTTTCCCTTTCCAACAACCGCCAGAACCTCATCGTCGGGATCGCGGGGCTCTACCTGATCGAATACGGCGTGCGCGCGACGACGGGTACGCCGGGGTACTGCACCGTCTCCTTTACGCCCGGCGGGTACGACGTGGCCGGGCGGGTCCCGCTCACGGCGAACACGATGGTGAGCGGCTCGATCATCAGCCGGCTGGGCGCGCAGACATGGGTGGGCCTGCACGTCGCAGCCACCGACAACAACACCCCCGTATCCCTCCCCGCTACGCCCGATTACCGCAACGCCTACCTGACGATCACGCGCATCGGCCCCTACCCCGACGCCTGACCGCCGCAACCATCGCAACCGGGGCCGCGGGAACCCCGCGGCCCCGGGTCCCGGCAGCGGGAGCGGGCCGGTATGGAGTGTTTTCACATTGCCAGCGCCCGCTATGCATGATAAAATGGAAACGTGATTTTCAAGGAACGGGGAGGATGTCATGCAGCTGCAGGGAAAACGATTGCTTTTGGTGGGGTTCACCCTCTTTTCAATGTTCTTCGGGGCGGGGAACCTGATCTTCCCGCCCTTTCTCGGCGCGCAGGCCGGGACAAGCACCTGGCCCGCCATGGCCGGGTTCGCGCTCAGCGCCATCGGCTTCCCCATCCTCGGGGTGGTCGCCGTGGCGCGGTCGGGCGGGCTCTCCCGGCTGGCCGGACGGGTGCATCCGCGCTTTGCAGCCGTCTATACGATGCTCATCTATCTTTCCATCGGGCCCTGCCTCGCCATTCCCCGCACCGCCAGCACCTCCTTTGAAATGGCCGTCTCCCCCTTCCTCCCGCCGGACGCACCGTTCGGACTCCTTCAGCTCGGCTACTCCGCCCTCTTCTTCGGTGTGGCGCTCCTGCTCGCCCTCAAGCCGGAAAAGCTCACCGACCGGTTGGGCAAGGTCCTCTGTCCCACCCTGCTGCTGCTCATCCTCGTCATCTTTCTGGGCTGCGCCCTGCGGCCCCCGGGCGGGTACGGCGCGGTGACGGACGCGTACGCGTCCAACCCCGCGGTGCAGGGGTTTCTCGTCGGCTACCAGACGATGGACACGATCGCCGCGCTCAACTTCGGCATCGTCATCGCCCTCAACATCCGCGCGGGCGGCGTTACGGACGACGGCGCCGTCGTCCGCGGCACCGTCCGTGCCGGCTGGCTCGCCGGCGCCGTCCTGCTGGCCGTCTACGCCATGCTCGCCCATATCGGCGCCCTTTCGGGGAGCGCGTTCCCCGGCAGCCAAAACGGCGCGGAGGCCCTCACCCGGCTTGTCTCCGCCCTCTTCGGACCCTTTGGGAGCGTGTTGCTCGCCGCCGTCTTCGTCATCGCCTGCCTCAACACCTGCATCGGCCTCATCAGCTGCTGCAGCGAGTACTTCCACGAGTTGTTCCCGCGCGTCTCCTATCGCTGGTGGGCACTCTTCTTTGCGCTCATGAGCATGGCGATCGCCAACCTCGGCCTCAACCAGATCCTCGCCGTCTCGGTTCCCGTGCTCGGCGCGATCTATCCGGTGGCGATCGTGCTCATCCTGCTCTCCTTTTTCCACCGCTGGATCGCTCCGCTCGGGAAGATCTATCCCGTCTCCATCCTCTTCACCGCGACCGCCAGCGTGCTCTACGCGCTCGCGGACGCCCATCTCGCCATCCCCGTCCTCACCCCCGCGATGAAGAGCATCCCCCTCGCTGGGCTTGGGCTCGGCTGGGTGCCGCCCGCCGCCGCGGGCATCCTGCTCGGGGCGCTGCTCTCGCTCGCACCGGGGAAAAAGGGCAAAAAGGGGGCCGCATAACGCGGTCCCCGCGCGGCCTGCGTGAAACGAAAAAGGCCCCCGGGCGACTGAATACAGTCGCCCGGGGGCCTTTTGGTGCCGGTAGCCGGGGTCGAACCGGCACGGTATCGCTACCAACGGATTTTGAGTCCGTCACGTCTGCCAATTCCATCATACCGGCGGATACGAGGATAGTATAGCAAATCCGCGCAAAAAAGGCAAGGGCGCGGTGGAGTTTTTTCATGTGCAACAGTTGTATGTTACATATGTACATCTTTCATATTTTGTTTTCTTGCCGCGGATTTTCTCTTGCCTTTGTGAAAAGCACATGTTATAATAGCTAAAAAGTATGCGGAACACACTGTGCAAGTTGCCGGTAGTGCCGTAATGATCAAGGTTATCCGCGGACTCGGGCTTTGGGGAAACGGTTTTGAGTTCCCGCCGGAATAACAAAAGGGACGGTTCTTGGAACCGTCCCCTTTTTTATCCGTTTTCTCGCCGCGCCCGGGCGGCGCGCCCCTCCCCGAGCGGGGAAAAGCCGGAGGACGGCTGATTGATCAGCCGTCCTCCGCTTCTATTCCACAACGATCGCAGCCGCCCGGCGTTCGACCGCCTCGCCGATCACGGCCGCGCTTGGCAAAACGTCCTTCAAGCGGCGCAGCAGTTCGTCCGCTTGCGCCTTCGGCACCGCGAGCAGCAGGCCGCCCGACGTCTGCGGATCGGCAAGCAGGTCGCGCAGCACGCGCGGCACCCCCGCGCCGTAGGCGGCGCGCTCCCCGACATAGTCGCGGTTGGCGTAGGCCCCGGCGGGCAGGATGCCCATCTCGGCCAAATCCGCCGCGCCCTCCAGCAGGGGGAGCTCCCCGGAAAAGAGCCGGATCGTGACGCCCGAGCCCTCCGCCATCTCGAACGCGTGCCCGAGCAGGCCGAAGCCGGTCACGTCGGTGCAGGCGCTGACTGGGAAGTCCGCCGCGATCTCCGCCGCCGCGCGGTTGAGCGCGGACATCGACGCGATCACCGGGGCGAACGCCTCAGGCGTGATGAGCTCCGCCTTCGCGGCGGTGTTGAGCACGCCCACCCCAAGGGGCTTGGTGAGGATCAGTAGGTCGCCCGGCCGCGCGCCGGCATTCGCGAGGATCCTGCGCGGATCGACGAAGCCGCTGACGCAGAGGCCGTATTTGGGCTCGTTATCCTGGATCGTGTGCCCGCCCGCGAGCGCCGCGCCCGCCTCGCGCACCTTGTCCGCGCCGCCCGCCAGAATCGCCCGCACCGTCTCCTGCGGCAGGCAGGAGGGGTAGCAGAGCAGGTTCATCGCGAGCTTCGGGACGGCGCCCATCGCGTAGATGTCCGAGAGGGCGTTGGCCGCCGCGATCTGCCCGAAGGCGTAGGGATCGTCCACCACCGGCGGGAAGAAATCGACCGTCTGCACAAGCGCGAGCTCGTCGCTGATGCGGTAGACACAGGCGTCGTCGCTGGTGTCGAAGCCGACCAGCAGGTTTTCATCGTGGAACTTTGGTAAGCCGCACAGAACCTGTGCGAGGACCCCCGGTCCGACTTTGGCCGCTCAACCGGCCGTGGAGGTCATTTGGGTGAGCCGTTTTTCCTGTTCCGCCACGATGCGAGCCTCCCTTCCGTGCGATTTCCCGTATCCCGCGCCCGGGGATGGTAAATCCTGCCGGGTTGTGCTATCATGGATCTATCGGGATTATCTATAGCATAGCCCACTTTGCCTAAAAAAACAAGCCTCAAAGGATGACTTTTGGGGCGGATTTTGGTATAATGGATGAAAAGTCGGACTTTTCCGAAGGGAGGCGGGCGGTTGGATTTTAAACAGCTCGAGGCGTTTTCCGCCGTGGTGAGCCTCGGCAGCTTCTCCCGCGCGGGGGAGCGGCTCTTCCTCACCCAGCCGACGATCAGCGCACACATCCGCTCCCTTGAGCGGGAGCTCGGGGTGCAGCTCGTCGTGCGCACCACCAAGGAGGTCTACCCCTCCGAGGAGGGCAAGCGGCTCTACGCCTACGCGCAGAAGCTGCTCCGCCTGCGGGACGACGCGATCGCCGCCGTCACCTCCTCCGCCCCGCCCGTCGGCGGGATCGTCACCGTCGCCGCGTCGAGCATCCCGGCCCAGTACGTCCTGCCCGGAGCGGCCGCCGCTTTCGGCCGCACCCATCCCGACGCGGCGGTGCGCAGTCTCCGCTGTGACAGCGCCGCCGTCGTCCGGCAGGTCGCGGAGGGGACCGCCGACCTCGGCATGACCGGCACCGCGATCCCCTCCCCGCGCTGCGTCTTCCACGACCTGTGCGGCGACGAGCTCGTCGTCGTCACCCCCAACACTGAACGCTACCAGGCGCTGCCGCGGGAGGGCTTTCCCCGCTCGCTGCTGCTGCGGGAGAAGTTCATCCAGCGGGAGGCCGGGTCAGGAACCCGCCGCGAGTTCGAGCGGTTCCTCGAGGAGATCGGGGTCTCGCCCGAACGGCTGAAGGTCGCCGCCGAGATGGACGACCCCGAGGCGATCAAGCGCGCCGTGTCCCAGGGTCTGGGGATCTCCATTCTCTCCCGACGCGCCGCCGCCGATTTTGAGCGGTTCGGGCTGCTGCTCGCCTTCCCGCTCGAGGGGGGCGCGCTCGGGCGGCGGCTCTACCTCGTTCAGCGCAGGGACGGCCGCCTCTCCCCCGCCGCGCGCGCGCTGGCGGAATTTCTGCTCGGGCAGTTCCGGGACGCCGAAGGAGGGAAACCGTATGGAGCTCTCTGAACGGCTGGGGCTCTGCCCCGGGCGGGAACGGATCGTGTCCATCGTGGGCGCGGGGGGCAAGACCACCCTCATGTACGCGCTCGCCGGGGAATATGCGCGGCGGGGGCTGCGCGTGGGCGCGGGGACGACCACCCACATCCTGCGCCCCGCGGCAGACGGCCGCGTCGCGGTCGTCTGCGACGGCGATCCCGGCGCGCTGGAACGGGCGCTCGCGGGCGGGCGGATCGCCGTTGCCGGCACGCCGGCGCGGGGCGCCCCCGGGAAACTCGCCGCGCCCGCGCCCGAGACGCTCGCGTGGCTCGCGGCGCACACCGACGCGCTCTTCCTCGAGGCGGACGGCTCCCGGCGGCTGCCGGTGAAGTTTCCGAACCCCACCGAGCCGGTCATCCCGGAGGGGACCGGCCGGGTGATCGCCGTGGCGGGGCTGTCGGCGCTCGGCAGGCCGTTCGACGAGGTCTGCCACCGCGCCCCGCTCGCGCGGGAGGCGCTCGGCATCCCGGAGGGGGCCTCCGTGACCCCCGGGATCATCGCCCGGCTGTTGCTCGCGGGCTACGGGAGGTTTTCCCCCACCGTGCTGCTCAACCAGGCGGACACCCCCGCCCTGCGGGAACAGGGGGAGCAAGCCGCCGCCCTGCTCCGTGCGGGCGGCGTTGAAAAAGTACTCATTCTTTCACTCAGACAGGAGGCGGAAATCACATGCTGATCTTCATCAAGGGCGCGGGCGACCTCGCCACCGGCGTGGCCTGGCGGCTGCACAATTGCGGCTTCCAGGTCGTCATGACCGACATCGCCCGGCCCACCGCCGTGCGCTGCACCGTCGCGTTTTCCCGCGCGGTCTATGAGGGCGCGGCCGAGATTGAAGGGGTGACGGCGCGGCTCGCGCGCGACCCCGCCGACGCGCTGCGGATCACCGGGGAGGGCGAAATCGCGGTGCTCGTCGACCCCGAGGCGGCCGCGATCGAAACGCTGCGCCCCCCCGTCGTCATCGACGCGGTGCTCGCCAAGCGCAACCTCGGCACCAGAATCACCGACGCGCCCGTTGTGATCGCGCTCGGCCCCGGCTTCACCGCCGGCGCGGACTGCCACGCGGTCGTCGAGACCAAGCGGGGGCACTATCTCGGCCGCGTGATCTACGCGGGAAGCGCGATCGCCAACACCGGCGTGCCCGGCGACATCGGCGGCTACACCTCCGAGCGGATCATCCGCGCGCCCGCCGACGGCCCCTTCGCCCCCGCGGCAAGGATCGGGCAGCTCGTGCGTGCGGGCGACGTCGTCGCGCGCGTGGAGGGGGAACCGGTGCGCGCCCTGATCGACGGGGTCGTGCGCGGCATGCTGCCCGAGGGGACCCCGGTGACGCGCGGGATGAAGTCGGGCGACATCGACCCGCGCGGCATCGTGGAATACTGCCATACCATTTCCGACAAGGCGCGCGCCATCGCGGGCGGCGCGCTGGAGGCGGTCCTGCACCTGAGGGGAGGGGTCCTGTGAACCGGTTATTTTTCCGCACGCTCGCCGACATCCTCGACGCGGGCGGCAGCGCCGACCTGCTGACCATCCTCGCGGGGGAACGGGAGGGACGCGCGCTCACCGCCCAGAAGGCGCTCGTGACGGCGGACGGCCTCGTCCCCTATGACGAGGGGCTGCGCGGGCTGTGGGAGGAGCTGACGGCCGCCCTGCCGGGCGGAGACCGGCCGCTCTCCGCCGAGGTCCTCGGCGTGCGCCTGCTCGCCGAGCGGTTGAGCGCGCGGCGTCAGCTCATCATCTGCGGCGGCGGGCACATCGCGAAGCCGCTGGCGGAGATCGGTTCCCTGCTCGACTTTGACGTGACGGTGATCGACGACCGGGAGGAGTTCGCCAACCGCGAGCGGTTCCCGCGCGCCGGCCAGGTGCTCTGCATGCCCTTCGCGCAGGCGATGGAGTCGGTCCCCTACACCGACGGCAGCTACTTCGTCATCATCACCCGGGGGCACGCGGACGACCGCCTCTGCCTCGAACGCATCCTCCCCCGCCGCTTCGCCTACTGCGGCATGATCGGCAGCCGTAAAAAGGTCGCCGTGGTCATGGAGCAGATGGAGCGGGAGGGGTATACCAGGGAACAGCTCGCGCGGGTCCATTCCCCGATCGGTCTGCGCATCGGGGCCGAAACCCCCGCCGAGATCGCCGTGTGCATCGCGGCCGAGATCATCCAGGTGGGCAGCGGGCTGTCGGCGGGTAGCGTCAGCCGCGAGGGACTCGAATGCCTCGCGCGGGGGGAACCGATGATGCTCGCCACCATCATCGAGAAGCGCGGCTCCGCGCCGCGCGGCACCGGCTCCAAGCTGCTGGCCGACGGAAAGGGCGCGCTCTACGGCACGATCGGCGGCGGCGCCGCCGAGGCGCGGGTGGTCGCCTCCGCGCCCGAGGTCCTCGCGTCGGGCGCGCCGCGCGTCGTCCTCTGCGACATGACCAACAACGACGCGCGCCAAGCGGGCATGGTGTGCGGCGGCACCGTCGAGGTGCTACTCGACCCCATCCTCTGACCGCTTTCCATCGCCGGGACACAATAACAGCCGCAGCAGGGCCGCGCTCGGGGCGAAATGCCGCGAGGCCTGGCCCGAGGTGTGCTCCAGCTGCCCGCCGGACGGGCTGGGGGAGGACGCGTCCAGCCACCCCGTCTGCTGCGATCCCCTGCCGAAGGGCACCGTGGACGTCACCGCTTGAACGGAAAAACAATCAAAAAACAGCCGTCTCCGGGCGGCTGTTTTTCTTATTCCTGTTCGGTCTTTTCCGGTTCCTCAACCGGCTTCCAGTCCCTTAGCGCATTGAGCGTCGAAGATACCACACGCAGAAAAAGGGACTTCCGCCACGGCTCCATGGTGCTGCTGATCCCCCGCAGGTGGCGGAATTCATCGTACTGCTCGGGGAGGATGTCCACCTCGTCTATCCGGAAGAGCTCCGCCGGAGAAAGCCCCAGCGCCATGGCGATGCTGTCGAGCGATTCGATCGACGGGTTGGCGACCATCCGTTCGATCCTGCTGATGTAGGACGCGCTGGTATAAGCCTTCGACGCCAGTTCCTCCTGCGTCAGGCCGCGCTGCTGTCTGTAGAATTTGAGGTTCTTTGCTACGATTTCAATCGTTCTCAAAGCACTCCCTCCATACCTTTATCATAAGCAGGTATGAAATATTTTCCAATGACCTCATAGTCCTAGCCGTATTATCCTGATTTTCCAATCGTTTTTTACCGTTTCGTGACGCCTTTTTTATTTTAATGTATAGTGCACTATATTTCAATAAACGGATCTGTGCAAATTTCAAAAATATTTTCGTCTAAAATGCCGATTCCCTGTTACGATCAGTAAACATTGTAATAATGTTCTATAATTGCTATAATATTGAAGGGGTCGGTCTCATGGCTTACAACGAAGCGAGCAAAAACGCCACGATGAAATACCAGCGGGAGAATCTGGAACAGATCCGCTTCTGGGCGCCCAAGGGTTATAAGGACAAAATCAAAGCTCATGCCGCGGGCCGCGGCATGAGCATGGCGGAGTATCTCAAAAAACTGATCGACGAGGATATGCATCATGAACCGTAAAGTCATCCAGGCCTTCTGGGTCGTCGCGATCCTGCTGCTCGCCGCCAGCTTCTTCGTTGCCGGCGTCCCCGGCTCGGTCCTGACGGTCGGCGCGATGGCCTTCGCCATCGCCGCGCTTGTCGTCACCTTCGCGGGCCGGAACAAATAGAGGCTTCATCAAACAAATCCCCGTGCGGACGAGGCGTCCGCACGGGGATTTTCATTTTGGCGGGGGCGTGTGAGAATCGAACTCACCCGGACGGCTCTGCGCCGCCCACACCGGTTTTGAAGACCGGGAGGCACACCGGCGCCCATCCGCCCCCATATCCGCGCGGCAAAACGCCGCGCGTTTTTTTGTCCGCGCAGGTAACCGGCCCGTCACTCCCGCAGGAGATGCGCGTCCCCCTCCCTGCGGGTGAAGCCGTCGGCGTCCATCCGCTCGAGCAGCGCCTGCGCGTACCGCCGGGAGGTTCCAAGCGCGTCGCGCAACCCGGAGAGCGTGACGCTTCCCCGCTCCCCGGCGACATTGCGGGCCGTTTCCCGGGCGCTCTCCCACGCCGCACGGGTGAAGCAGAGTCCCGGCGCGGCCTCGACCAGTTCGCCCGCCTCGAGCAGCAGATCAAACACCCGCCCGGCGGGCACGGACGGCGGAAATTCCGCGAGCGCCGCCGCCCGGTCGGGCGGCGCGCAGGGCTCGCGCGCATAGAGAGCGAGCAGCTCCGCGGCGGTACGGCGATAGAGTTCCGTCCCCTCCGGCGCAAAGCCGGGCAGCGAGAGCGCGTCCCCCGCGCGGGAGACGGCGCCCTCCTCCGCGAACCACTCGGGCAGTCCGCCGGGAAACCGTTCCCGCAGCAGGTTAAGCGGCATCCCCCGGTCTAGGGGATGCGCCCCGTGATAATCCGCGAGGACGCCGAGCAGCTCCTCCCGCAGGCGGGCGAGTGTCCCGGGCGTCAGGGCGAGCCGGCCCGCGCACCGGATTTCCCCGTCCACGAGCAGGCCCTCCCACGCGGTGGAAAATTCCGCGTCCGAGAGAAAAAAGAGCCGCTCCCGCGCCTGTTCCCGCGTCATCGGCTCTTCGGCGAGGTCGAAACGCAGGCGGCCGCGCGCGTCCGCCCCGTCGTAACATTGTAACCGCGCGAGCACGGCGCTGTCAAGCCGTCTGTGGCGGCGGGCGGGGATGTCGAGCACCACGCCGCCCCCCACCGTCTCGACGGGCGAATAGAACCGCACGACGAACCGGTCGCCCGGGCGGACCGCGACCGGCTGCTCGAGCAGCAGCTGGGCATAGCCGCTCTCGCCCGGCGCCAGGGCCTCCCGGTCGAGCAGACGCGCGCGGCAGAGGACGCAGGCGGTGCCGAGCGCGAGGTGCAGCCGCTGGTTGTGGGTGATCGCGCGGGCGGAGGCGGGGTGCGCGGCCAGCCGCACGTCGAGCAGCGCGTTTGCGCGCGCGGACGGTGCGGCCGCCAGCGCGTCGCCGCGCGCGAGCGAGCCGGGTTCCGCCCCGGCCAGGTTGACGGCGACGCGCTGGCCCGCAAAGGCGGCCGCGGCCTCGCGGCCGCAGCTTTGCAGGCCGCGCCCCCGCCCGCGGGCTCCGCCGGGGCTGCCGGGCCGCCGGTCGCCGGGGCGCGCCGGGCCGGCACGCGGGGGCGCGGGCGCGGCGGCGGCGGCGCCG
>ENA-UOIV01002532-UOIV01002532.1-human-gut-metagenome-genome-assembly--contig:-C59-NODE-2532-length-12246-cov-18.208679_pt1 | contig 12246 bp, 10 predicted proteins | sample MGYA00242333_ERZ723880 | MGnify/ENA metagenome assembly ERZ723880 | reverse complement strand
ACATCTATAATCCGTTCAGTCTGTTGAATGCTTTTGCGGATGGTAAATTTGGTTCTTACTGGTTCGGTAGCGGTACTCCTACATACTTGATAAAGATGTTGGAGAAGTTTGGTGTTGAACCTTCGGAAGTCGGAGGAAAAACAGCAGCTGTGGAGGATTTTGACGCACCGACGGAGACGATGTCCAGTATTACTCCATTGTTATATCAGAGCGGTTATATCACCATCAAGGGTTATGATAGCGAGTTGGGACTGTACACATTGGATATTCCTAACAAAGAAGTTAGGGTCGGCTTGATGAGGAGTCTGTTGCCTTATTATGTGTTTACACCTACTGAGAAAACGAATACCATGGTGGCTTATCTTTCGCGTGATATCCGTAATGATGATATGGATTCTGCGTTGCGTCGGCTGCAGACTTTCTTGTCTACCATTCCTTATTGTGACAATACGAGGTATGAAGGTCACTATCAGCAGATGTTCTACATTATTTTCAGCTTATTGGGTTCTTTTGTGGATGTTGAAGTCCGTACCCCTCGTGGTCGAGTGGATGTGGTGCTTCGTACGAAAACCACACTTTATGTGATGGAGTTGAAGCTTGATAAGACTGCCGGTGAAGCTATGGAGCAGATCAACCTGAAGAATTATCCTGAACGCTTCGCTTTATGCGGGCTTCCGGTCGTGAAAGTGGCGATAAACTTTGATAGTGAGCGGGGGACGATAGGAGACTGGATGATTGAAAAGTAATAGTAGTTCTAAAGAAAATATAGATATTGATATGGAAACCTTGCAAAGATTATACCCTATAGGGATACAGACTTTTTCTAAGATTCGTGAGGGTAATTACCTCTATATAGATAAAACGGAGTATATCTATCAGATGACACATTCTGCATCTAGCTATGTGTTTCTGAGTCGTCCTCGCCGTTTTGGTAAGTCTTTGCTTGCTTCTACTTTGCATAGTTATTTTTCGGGTCGTAAGGATCTGTTTCAAGGGTTGGCTATGGAGAGGTTGGAGAAAGAGTGGATAGAGTATCCGGTTCTTCATTTCGATATGAGTACGGCCAAGCATGTGGATAAGGAACAATTGTTGCAAGAGCTGAATCTGAAACTTTCAGAGCATGAAAGTGTTTATGGAAAGGGAGAGGAGGAGATTAATCCTAATCAACGTTTGATGGGGTTGATCAGGCGCGCTTATGAGCAGACGGGCCGACAAGTTGTTGTTCTTATAGACGAATATGACGCTCCTTTGCTTGATGTGGTGCATGAAAAGGAAAATCTAGGCGTATTACGTAACATCATGCGTAACTTCTATAGTCCCTTGAAGGCTTGTGATCCTTATCTGAAGTATGTGTTTCTTACTGGTATCACCAAGTTCTCTCAGTTGAGTATCTTTAGTGAATTGAACAATATTGAGAATATCAGCATGGATGAATCATATGCTGCGATCTGTGGAATAAGCGAGGGTGAGATACGTTCGCAGATGAAAGAGGATGTGGAGAGATTGGCTGTGAAACTGGAAATAACACCTGAAGAAGTCTTGCTGAAGTTGAAGGAGAATTATGACGGTTATCATTTCACTTATCCGTCTCCCGACATCTATAATCCGTTCAGTCTGTTGAATGCTTTTGCGGATGGTAAATTTGGTTCCTACTGGTTCGGTAGCGGCACTCCTACATACCTGATAAAGATGTTGGGCAAATTTGGTGTAAATCCTTCTGAGATCGGTCCCAAACAAGCGAAAGCTTCCATTTTTGATGCTCCTACCGAGACCATGACGAATATCACTCCTTTGCTATATCAGAGCGGTTATATCACCATAAAGGATTATAATAAGATTCTGGACCTTTATACGCTTGATATTCCGAATAAGGAAGTTCGTCTGGGTCTTATGGAAAGCCTTCTTCCTAACTATGTGGGCAATGAGACCCCGGAAGCCACTACTATGGTTGCCTATCTTTTTTATGATATTCAGAACGGTGATATGGATTCTGCCTTGCGTCGTTTGCAGACTTTTTTGTCTACCATTCCTTATTGCGACAATACTAAATATGAGGGGCATTACCAGCAACTCTTTTATGTCATATTCAGTCTGCTGAATTATTATGTGGATATTGAAGTCCGTACCCCTCGTGGTCGAGTGGATGTGGTGCTTCGTACGAAAACCACCCTCTATGTGATGGAATTGAAGCTTGATAAGACTGCCGGTGAAGCTATGGAGCAGATCAATCTGAAGAATTATCCTGAACGCTTCGCTTTATGCGGGCTTCCGGTTGTGAAAGTAGCGATAAACTTTGATAGTGAGCGGGGGACAATAGGAGACTGGGAGATTGAAAAAGGCTGAGAAAGGCTGATAAAGTGTACAAATCGTAGCCATATCTTTTCCGTGTGCGATAACGCGGACGCAAAAAATAACATTTTATTATGTGTAAAAAAATAGGGAGAATGCTTCGTAGTTCATAAATAATGATTAAATTTGCCGCGATTTGTAATGTTGAGTTTGCAAAATGACGAATAATACTATAAAGCATCTGGGTATTGTGGAAAACATACAGGGTTCTCATCTGTCGGTGAGGATTGTTCAGACATCGGCTTGTGCGGCTTGTAGCGCAAAGGGACACTGTTCCTCAGCGGATAGCAAGGACAAAATCATAGATATTATCGATACGGCGGCATCTTCCTACCGGGTAGGAGAGAAAGTCATGGTGATTGGCGAAACGTCGATGGGCATGATGGCGGTGGTATTGGCTTTTATAATTCCTTTCGTACTTCTGATATTTTCACTATTCCTTTTTATGGCGCTGATGGAGAATGAACTGTATTCCGCTCTTCTTTCTCTGGCTATACTTATACCCTATTATTTCATTCTCTGGCTCAACAAAACACGACTGAAACAAAAATTTTCATTTACTATAAAACCAATAAATAACTAAAACATTATGAATTTGATTCTGATTGCAGTGATTTCATTGGGAGCGATAGCGCTCGTGCTGGCCGCTATTCTGTATGTGGCTTCCAAGAAATTTGCCGTGTATGAAGACCCGCGGATTGCCCAAGTGGGGGAAGTATTACCCCAGGCTAATTGCGGTGGATGTGGCTACCCCGGTTGTAGCGGATTTGCCGACGCTTGTGTCAAAGCCGGTTCACTGGAAGGTAAGTTCTGCCCTGTAGGCGGACAGCCTGTCATGGCAAAAGTTGCTGATATTCTCGGACTGGCAGCCGGTGAGGCTGAACCGATGGTAGCAGTGGTGAGATGTAACGGAACCTGTGCCAACCGCCCTCGCATCAACCAGTACGATGGTGCCAAGAGCTGCGCTATTGCCGCTTCACTGTATGGTGGTGAGACAGGATGCAGTTACGGTTGTCTGGGATGTGGTGACTGTGTGGCGGCTTGTCAGTTTGACGCCATCCACATGAATCCCGAAACGGGCCTGCCGGAAGTGGACGAGGCTAAATGTACGGCCTGCGGCGCTTGTGTGAAGGCCTGTCCGAAAGCGATTATCGAGATTCGCCCGCAGGGTAAGAAGTCACGCCGCGTGTACGTCTCTTGCGTGAACAAAGACAAAGGCGCTGTTGCCCGCAAAGCTTGTACGGTAAGCTGTATCGGCTGTGGCAAGTGTGTGAAGACTTGTCCGTTCGAGGCTATCACATTGGAGAATAATCTGGCTTACATTGATCCGAACAAGTGTAAGTCTTGCCGGAAATGTGTGGAAGTTTGTCCGCAGAATTCCATTATCGAGCTGAATTTCCCTCCTCGCAAACCGAAGGCGGAAGAAGCTGTGGAAGCTCCGAAAGCACCAGTTGCTCCGAAAGCTCCGGCTACTCCGAAAGTAACAGAATAATAACAGAATAAAATACAGAATTGTATGTTAAAGACATTTTCAATTGGTGGAGTTCATCCACACGAAAATAAATTGTCGGCACATCAACCTATCATCACGGCGGAGGTTCCTGCAAAGGCCGTTATTCTGCTGGGGCAGCACATCGGCGCACCTGCAAAGCCGATTGTAGCGAAAGGTGATGTGGTAAAGGTGGGCACTAAGATTGCCGAACCGGCCGGCTTTGTTTCGGCAGCAATTCACTCTTCCGTCAGTGGCAAAGTGGCGAAGATTGATACGATAGTCGATGCCAGCGGTTATGCGAAACCAGCTATTTTTATTGATGTGGAAGGTGATGAATGGGAAGAAACGATTGACCGTAGCGCAACCCTGGTGAAAGAATGTGAACTTTCGTCGGAGGAGATTGTGAAAAAGATTGCCGAAGCGGGAATCGTCGGTCTGGGTGGCGCTTGTTTCCCTACTCAGGTGAAACTTTGTCCTCCTCCTTCTTTCAAGGCCGAATGTGTGATTATCAATGCGGTGGAGTGCGAACCTTATCTGACGGCCGATCATCAGCTTATGCTGGAACACGCGGAAGAGATCATGGTAGGTGTTTCTATCCTGATGAAAGCTGTGAAAGTGAACAAGGCGTTTATCGGAATCGAAAATAACAAACCGGACGCTATCGAGCTGATGACAAAAGTGGCTTCCGGTTATGCCGGTATCGAGGTAGTGCCTTTAAAAGTGAAATATCCGCAAGGAGGTGAAAAGCAACTGATCGATGCGATAACCAAACGCCAGGTGGCGAGCGGCGCCCTTCCTATTTCTACCGGAGCGGTCGTTCAGAACGTGGGTACTGCTTTTGCTGTGTATCAAGCCGTTCAGAAGAACAAGCCGTTGTTTGAACGGGTAATCACAGTGACCGGTAAGTCGGTTGCAAAACCTTCCAACTTCCTGGCCCGTATCGGTACGCCGATGAAGCAGCTGATTGATGCTTGCGGCGGTCTGCCGGAAGATACGGGAAAAGTGATCGGCGGTGGTCCGATGATGGGTAAGGCTTTGGTCAATACGGAAGTTCCTACCGCGAAAGGCAGTTCCGGTATTCTGATCATGAATCAGAAGGAAGCCAAGCGTGGTGAGGCACAGAACTGTATCCGTTGCGCGAAGTGTGTAAGCGCTTGTCCGATGGGACTGGAACCGTACTTGCTGGGAGCTTTGTCCGAAAACGGTGATTTTGAAAGAATGGAAAAAGAAAGAATCATGGACTGTATCGAGTGCGGATCTTGCCAGTTCACTTGTCCTGCCAACCGTCCGCTGCTCGACTATTGTCGTCTCGGTAAAGGCAAAGTGGGAGCTATGATTCGTGCACGTCAAGCTAAAAAATAACGAATATGGAAAATAAATTAATCGTATCACTATCACCCCACGTTCATGGCGGAGACAGCGTACAGAAGAATATGTACGGTGTGCTGATTGCACTGATTCCGGCGTTTCTGGTGTCTCTCTATTTCTTCGGACTGGGTGCTCTGATTGTTACTGCTACTTCCGTTGCGGCCTGTTTATTCTTCGAATGGGCGATCGGAAAATATTTGATGAAGAAACCTACTTCAACAATTTGTGACGGTTCTGCTGTCATCACAGGTGTGTTGCTGGCTTTCAATTTGCCGTCCAACTTACCTGTATGGATTATTATTCTGGGCGCATTGTTCGCTATCGGTGTAGGCAAGATGTCTTTCGGCGGATTAGGCTGCAACCCTTTCAACCCCGCATTGGCAGGACGTGTCTTCCTGTTGCTTTCGTTCCCCGTACAGATGACTAGCTGGCCGGTAATAGGTCAGTTGACAGCTTATACGGATGCTACTACCGGAGCTACTCCGTTGGCGCTGATGAAACAGGCTATTCACGGTGATATGTCCGCGTTGAGCCAGATCCCAGACGCATTCAGTCTGCTGATCGGTCAGAACGGTGGCTGTATCGGTGAGGTCAGCGCGTTGGCTCTGCTCATCGGATTGGGCTATATGCTTTGGAAGAAAATCATCACTTGGCATATACCTGTGTCTATTCTGGTCACTGTATTTGTTTTTGCCGGTATCATGCATTTGGTTTATCCTGCAAAATATGTATCTCCGGTATTGCAGTTGCTTTCCGGCGGATTGATGTTGGGTGCCGTATTTATGGCAACCGACTATGTGACTTCTCCGATGAGCAAGAAAGGAATGTTGATTTATGGTGTTTGTATCGGTCTGCTGACGGTTATTATCCGTCTGTTCGGCGCATATCCCGAAGGTATGTCGTTTGCCATCCTGATTATGAATGCGTTCACTCCGCTGATTAACACCTATTGTAAACCTAAACGCTTTGGGGAGGTAGCGAAGAAGAAATGAAAAAGTTAGAATCATCTTTAAAGAATATGTTGCTGGTACTTACGGGGGTGACTGCCATTTCCGTAGCATTGCTGGCTTACGTGAATGAACTGACAAAAGGTCCTATTGCCGAAGCGAATGCGAAGACATTGAACGAGGCCTTGAAACAGGTTCTTCCGGAATTTACTAATAACCCGGTAGGCGAAAGCGACACGATCTTCAGCGAGAAAGACGGAAAGAAAGTGGTGGACTTCATCGTTTATCCGGCAAAAAAAGGAGAGGAATGGGTCGGTTCGGCAGTTGAGTCCAAAGCTATGGGATTCGGTGGCGAGCTGAAAGTGCTGGTCGGCTTTGACGCTGAGGGCAAGATTTACAATTACTCTTTACTGGCTCATGCCGAGACTCCGGGACTGGGCTCGAAAGCAGCCGACTGGTTTAAAGAAGGAAACAAGGGAAGTATTAAAGGTATGAGTCCGGGCGAAGGTGAACTGAAAGTCTCTAAGGACGGAGGCCAGGTAGACGCTATTACCGCTTCCACTATCACATCACGTGCTTTCCTGAAAGCTGTCAACAAGGCTTACGAGGCTTATAAGACGGGAGAAGTAAATACAGTGTCGGGAGCTACCCGGAAAAATGAACCTGCCACTGCTCCGGAAACTGAAACGGTGAAGCAAGATTCTATTAACTAAGAAAGGAGGAGATTAAGATATGAATAATTTTAAAGTAATGATGAACGGGATTATCAAAGAGAATCCTACGTTTGTGCTCCTGCTTGGTATGTGTCCTACATTGGGTACAACTTCATCGGCTATCAATGGTATGGGTATGGGACTGGCCACTATGTTTGTGTTGATTTGTTCGAACGTGGTAATTTCTTCCATCAAGAATCTGATTCCGGATATGGTACGTATCCCATCGTTCATTGTAGTCATTGCGTCTTTCGTGACATTGCTCCAGATGGTGATGCAGGCTTACGTGCCGGATTTGTATGCCACACTGGGTCTTTTCATCCCGTTGATCGTGGTAAACTGTATCGTGCTGGGACGTGCTGAAGCATTCGCCGCGAAGAATAACCCGGTGGCTTCCATGTTCGACGGTCTTGGTATGGGACTTGGTTTTACGATAGCCTTGACCCTGTTGGGAGCTGTTCGCGAATTCTTGGGAACAGGCAAGATTTTCAATCTGACAATCATGCCGGAAGAGTACGGAATGTTGGTGTTTGTATTGGCTCCGGGTGCTTTCATCGCTTTAGGATACCTTATTGCTATAATTAATAAGTTGAGGGCTGAAAATTAAACTTTCAATTCTCAACTTTCAACTTTCAACTTAACAAGTATGGAATATATATTGATTTTTATTTCGGCAATCTTTGTAAACAACATCGTGTTGTCGCAGTTCTTGGGTATTTGTCCGTTCTTGGGCGTATCTAAGAAAGTGGAAACTGCGATGGGTATGAGCGCTGCGGTTGCTTTTGTGCTGACCATCGCTACCATTGTCACTTTCTTGATTCAGAAATTTGTTCTGGATGTTTTCGATCTGGGATATTTGCAGACAATCACTTTTATTCTGGTGATTGCCGGACTGGTGCAGATGGTGGAAATCATTCTGAAGAAAGTCTCTCCGGCTCTGTATCAGGCGTTGGGTGTATTTTTGCCATTGATCACAACCAACTGCTGTATCTTGGGTGTGGCTATTCTGGTGATTCAGAAAGACTATGATTTGCTGACAGGCGTTGTATACGCGTTCTCAACAGCTCTCGGATTCGGACTGGCTCTGGTGCTTTTTGCAGGATTGCGCGAGCAGATGAGTCTGGTGAAAATCCCGAAGGGAATGCAAGGCACTCCGATCGCATTGATCACCGCCGGTCTGCTGGCTATGGCATTCATGGGATTCTCCGGCGTGGTGTAAGATTTACAGTTGATAATTAAATATGGATTGGGAACTCGGCTGTGTGGAGACATACAGATAATGAGTTCCCAATTCTTTTATAAATAAAATGGTTATGGAATATTGCATTCTCATTTTATTTCCATACATTTGTAGCTCAAACAATAATAGACCGAAGAACTAACCATATAAGTAAAGAATATGAAAGAAAGAATTTTAGTGACAGGGGGAACGGGATATATTGGTTCCCATACTGTTGTAGAGCTGCAAAACAGTGGGTATGAAGTAATCATCATCGATAATTTATCAAATTCCAGTGCTGATGTTGTCGACAATATAGAAAAAGTTTCCGGTATCCGTCCGGCTTTTGAAAAGTTGGATTGTCTTGATTTTGAAGGTCTTGACGCCGTATTCACAAAATATAAAGGAATTAAAGCTATCATCCACTTTGCCGCAAGCAAGGCGGTAGGTGAGTCGGTGGAGAAACCGTTGCTTTATTATCGTAATAATCTGGTTTCTTTGATTAACCTTCTCGAACTGATGCCGAAACACGGAGTGGAAGGTATTGTATTCTCTTCTTCTTGTACGGTGTATGGACAGCCGGATGAATTGCCGGTGACAGAAAAGGCGCCGATTAAGAAAGCGGAATCACCATACGGAAATACAAAACAGATTAATGAAGAGATTATCCGTGATACGGTAGCCTCCGGTGCTCCGATCAATGCAATCATGTTGCGTTATTTCAATCCGATAGGCGCGCATCCTACTGCATTGCTGGGTGAGTTGCCGAACGGTGTTCCCCAGAACCTGATTCCTTATCTGACTCAGACAGCTATCGGTATTCGCGAGAAGCTGAGTGTGTTCGGTGACGATTATGATACGCCCGACGGTTCTTGCATCCGTGACTTTATCAATGTTGTTGACTTGGCTAAGGCACACGTGATTGCTATCCGCCGTATCTTGGAGAAGGCGCAGAAAGAAAAAGTGGAAGTATTCAATATCGGTACGGGACGTGGTGTCTCTGTATTGGAATTGATTCAAGGCTTCGAAAAGGCTACCGGTGTGAAGTTGAACTATCAGATCGTCGGACGTCGTGCGGGAGATATTGAAAAAGTTTGGGCAAATCCTGATTTCGCTAATTCCGAATTGGGATGGAAAGCTGTGGAAACTTTGGAAGATACTTTGCGCTCTGCCTGGAACTGGCAGTTGAAACTTCGTGAAAGAGGTATTCAGTAAATAGCATTTTTTTGTTTTATCATCTGATAACTCAAACAAATCAATGTAGATTTGTTTAATTTGATGTGATCGACCTGAAGCTGTTCGCGGGTATGTGAATATACAAGAGCAGTACTTATACTTCTTTGGTATAGACAGGTAGATTGCACAGTAGTTTTGTCGTGTTTTATTTTGTGTTTGTGTTGTGACGGTACTACGACGTGAGTCGTGGTACCGTTTTTATTTAAGTGTTCCTGTGAAGCAGAACGTATCCGTTCCCCAATCAATTTCCGGTAACAGTGCATCGGGTGTGAATAGTCCGAAAACTGAAGAACCGGAACCGCTCATGGATGCGTAGATTGCTCCGTGATGATAGAGCTCTTTTTTTATATCTCCGATGATGGGATGTTGCGGGAATACGCTGGCTTCGAAATCATTGATCAGGGTATCTTTCCACTCTGTAACCGGACGTCGGATGACCTCTTTGACGGGATATTCCGGATGATGAGGGCGGATGTTTGCAAAAGCTTCCCGAGTGGATACGAACACATCCGGTTTGATAATCATGATTTGGTAGCCGCTTAATGAAAGATCGACCGGAGAAAAGATATTACCGATTCCTTCGGCAAAGGTCGGTCTGTTTTTGATAAAGAAAGCACAGTCTGCTCCCAAAGTGGCAGCGTATACCTCCAATTGTTCTTCAGATACCCCTAACTGATAATGATTATTGAGCAACTTCAGCATGAAAGCTGCATCGGATGAGCCTCCACCCAGTCCGGCTCCGGAAGGAATGTGTTTATATAGATGGATCTCTACAGGAGGAAGATGGAACTCCTTATCCATCAACAGATAGGCTTTTACCACCAGATTATCTTCCGGCTTGCCCGCTATTTCCATTCCGTGTTGGTAAAGGGTAAATTTCCGGTCAGTGTCGGGAGAAGTACGGATTTCCAGCGCATCTTCCAAAGCCACCGGATAGAACACTGTTTCCAGATTATGGTATCCGTCCGGGCGTTTTTCCGTAATGGAAAGCCCCAAGTTTATTTTGATATTGGGAAAAGCAATCATATTCAATTAAAGATTAAAAATTAAAGAAAAAGCGACACAGGGGACAAAGTTAGTAAAAACTTCATTTTTCCTTATCTATTCTTCGTGATTATGTTCTATCTTTGTCCTCCCGACCGGAAGAAATCTGTTATGAATGAATATGTCCAGTCGTAACTTTTAGTTTTTAATCTTTAATTTTTAATTGAATTAATGGCCGAACAGAGAAGAAACACCCGCAATACGAAGTCTGCTAAAGTGCAACCGGTAAATGATTATGGACGTATTCAGCCGCAGGCACCTGAGCTGGAAGAAGCGGTATTGGGGGCTTTGATGATTGAGAAGGACGCTTATTCGTTGGTGAGTGAAATTCTTCGTCCCGAATCTTTTTATGAACACCGGCATCAACTGATCTATGCCGCTATCACCGATCTTGCCGTAAATCAGAAGCCGGTGGATATTCTGACAGTAAAGGAGCAGCTTAGCAAACGCGGAGAGCTGGAAGAGGTCGGAGGTCCGTTCTATATTACTCAGTTGAGTAGCAAAGTGGCCTCTTCGGCGCATATTGAATATCATGCACGCATCATAGCACAGAAATCATTGGCGCGCGAGTTGATTACTTTTACCAGTAACATTCAAAGTAAGGCGTTTGATGAAACGCTGGATGTGGACGATCTGATGCAGGAAGCCGAAGGAAAGCTTTTTGAGATTTCGCAGCAGAACATGAAGAAGGACTACACGCAGATCAATCCGGTGATTGACGAAGCGTATAAGCTGATTCAGAAGGCAGCGGCACGAACGGACGGATTGAGTGGCCTTGAAAGTGGTTTTACGAAGCTGGACAAGATGACTTCCGGTTGGCAGAACTCCGACCTTATTATTATTGCCGCCCGTCCTGCGATGGGTAAGACAGCTTTCGTCCTTTCTATGGCGAAGAATATAGCCGTCGATTATCGTAACCCAGTAGCGTTGTTTTCTCTTGAAATGAGTAATGTCCAGTTGGTGAATCGTCTGATTACGAATGTCTGCGAGATTCCGAGTGAGAAAATTAAAAGCGGACAGTTGGCGAATTATGAATGGCAGCAATTGGATTATAAACTGAAGGATTTGTTGGATGCACCGCTGTATGTGGATGATACTCCCTCTCTGTCGGTGTTTGAGCTTCGTACGAAAGCCCGTCGTCTGGTGCGTGAACATGGGGTGAAAATCATTATTATTGACTATTTGCAGTTGATGAATGCTAGTGGAATGGCGTTCGGAAGCCGTCAGGAGGAGGTCAGTACCATTTCGCGTTCACTGAAGGGATTGGCGAAGGAGCTGAACATCCCGATTGTCGCATTGTCGCAGTTGAATCGTGGTGTGGAGAGTCGTGAAGGAATTGATGGCAAACGTCCGCAGTTGAGCGACCTTCGTGAATCGGGAGCCATCGAGCAGGATGCCGATATGGTATGTTTTATCCACCGTCCGGAATATTACAAAATTTATCAGGATGATCGTGGTAATGACCTTCGCGGTATGGCGGAGATTGTGATAGCCAAGCATCGTAACGGTGCGGTGGGTGAAGTGCTGCTCCGATTCAAAGGTGAGTTTACCCGTTTCTCAAACCCGGAGGATGATATGGTGATTCCTATGCCGGGTGAGCCTGCCGGTGCTATGCTGGGGTCTAAGATGAATGCCGGAGGAGCCGGTTCTGTTCCGCCACCGCCGGCACCGGACTTTACTCCGCAGTCGGGTAATCCGTTCGGGGCACCGGTAGGAGGGGATGGACCCTTGCCATTTTAGTTGCGTCCTCTGTGGTGAAATAACCTGCAATTTTTTATCTAACCTTTTCGGTCAACCGAAAAATCTTATTAACTTTGCGAATCTTTTGAGAAACAATAAAAAATTAATTATATGAATATCTCTTATAACTGGCTGAAA
>ENA-UOIV01002527-UOIV01002527.1-human-gut-metagenome-genome-assembly--contig:-C59-NODE-2527-length-12264-cov-13.264313_pt1 | contig 12264 bp, 11 predicted proteins | sample MGYA00242333_ERZ723880 | MGnify/ENA metagenome assembly ERZ723880 | reverse complement strand
GCCGCCAAGCAGCAGTAAAAGACCAGTTTCACGGGCCCGCCTTCCGGCGGGCCCCGCCCTTTTCCGCTTCCAGAGTTATCTTTCCTGTTGCCCGTAGTAGGCGTGCGCGCCGTGCTTGCGCAGGTAGTGCCTGTCCAGCAGCACCCGCTGCATGGGCTCGAGGGTGTTCCCTGAGAGCGCCTTGCAGTGCCAGGCCATCATGGCGACCTCCTCGAGCACGACGGCGTTGTGCACCGCCTCCATCGGGTCCTTCCCCCACGCGAAGGGGCCGTGGCTGTGGACCAGCACGCCGGGGACCGCCGCGGGGTCGAGCCCCGCGAACCGCTCGACGATGACCGCGCCCGTCTCCCTTTCATACGCCCCGGCGATCTCCTCCGCCGTCATCCGGCGGGTGCAGGGAATCTCCCCGTAGAAGTAGTCGGCATGGGTGGTGCCGTAGGCGGGGACGCCCATCCCCGCCTGGGCGAAGATGGTCGCCCACCGGCTGTGGGTGTGCACCACTCCCCCAAGTCCGGGGAACACCCGGTAGAGCTCCAGATGGGTCGGCGTGTCGGAGGAGGGGTTGAGCGTCCCCTCCACGCGTTCGCCCGTCCCGAGCGAAACAACCACCATGTCTTCCGGACGCATCGCCTCGTACTCGACGCCCGACGGCTTAATCACCACGAGCCCCTTTTCCCGGTCGACGCCCGAGACGTTCCCCCAGGTGAAGGTCACGAGCCCGTGGGCGGGCAGCCGCATGTTCGCCCGCCAGACCTCCTGTTTCAGCGCTTCCAGCATGTCTTTATCCCCCCTCAACAGTCCCCGCACCGCTCAAACTGGCGGCGCAGGAACCGGTTGTTTTCCAGAAGCCGGGCCTTCCAGTCCGGTTCCCCCGTATACCAGAATTCGGCCGTAAAGGCGCGCACCCCGAGATCGAGCGCCCTTCGCACCGCGCCGGGGAAATCCACGTGCCCGGTCCCGTAGGGGACCTCGCGGTAGACGCCCGGACGCGTCTCCTTGAGATGCATCGCCGCGATGTGCCCGCCCGCGCTGGCGAGGTCGTCGAGCACGTCGGTGCGGTAGAGCTTCGCCGCGTTGGTCATGTTGCCGATGTCGGGATAGACGGACAGGTAGGGCGAACCGATCTGCGCGACGCAGCGCATCGCCTTTTCGCAGGTGTCCATAAAGGGCGTCTCCATCGTCTCGAAACCGAGCTGCACCTTGTGCGCGGCGGCAAAGTGCACCGCCCGGCGCAGGTTCCGGAGAAAGTTCTCCCGCGTGCGCGCGTTCGATTCGCGGTAGTATTCGTCGTATCCGGCCAGCTGGATGAGCCGCACCCCGACCGCTTCGGCCAGCAGCACCGCCCCCTCGAAAATTTCCATGCCGCGCCCGGCTGTTTCGGGGTCCTCGCTGCCCAGCGGGTATCGGCGGTGGGCGCTCAGGCACATCGTCGCCACCGGGCAGCCGGCGCGGGCGGCGCTCTCCACGAGGCGCAGCCGCTCCTCTTCGCCCCAGTCCAGCCGGGCGAGCTTCTCATCCGTCTCATCGATGCTGATTTCGAGGCAGTCGTAACCGGCCTCACGCGCAGCCGCCAGCTTTTCGGGAAGGGACAGGCTCCCGGGCATCGACTTCTCGTAGAGTCCCAGCGTGTACCCGTCCATCACAGGCACCCCCAGACCGGCTCGAGCGCCTGCGCGACCTTCCGGTAGGCGCGGCGCTTCTCCCGGTAGGCCGCCGTCTTTTCCAGATCGGGCTCCACCCGTTCCCTGACCCGCACCATGCCGCCGGCCGCCGCCCGCAGGTCGGGATAATCGCCCGCCATCACGGCCGCGGCCATCGCGCAGCCGAGCGCGCCGAGCTCGGCGGTGTCGATCACCTCGACCGGCAGGCCGGTGACGTCCGCGAACAAACGCACCCACAGCGGGGATTTCGCCGCCCCGCCCGCGAGCCGGATGGCGTCTGGACGGGGGCGGTTGGCCAGCAGCCGGTCGATGTGGTCCATGTGGCAGAAGACGATTCCCTCGAGCACCGCGCGGATGATCTGCCCCTTGGTGTGGGAGCTGTCCATGCCCACCAGCGCCGCCCGGGCCCGGGGATTGAAGTTGGAGCCGAACAGGTAGGGCAGGAAAACGATCCTTTCCCCGCCGTCCGGCGCCTCCGCCGCGAGCCGGTCGGCGTATTGGTAAACCGACAGGCCCGCGGCCGCTGCCTCTTCGCGCAGCTCCTGCAAAAACATTCTGGTAAACCACTCGTGATTTCCCGCCGAGGTGGGGCTGCTCTCTTCCACAAGATAATATCCCGGCAAACAGAATATCGAATTCATCAGCACCGAGCCGTTTTTGACCGGCTCGCGCGCGACGTATTCATTGATGCCCCAGGTTCCCGCGATCACGCAGAGGTTTTTTTCATCGGTGACGTCCATGGCGACGGCGCAGGCGTCGATGTCGAACATGCCGCCCGCGACCGGCGTGCCCTCCTTAAGCCCGGTGAGGCGCGCGGTCTCCGCCGTGACGCGCCCGCAGCGGTCGCACGAGCGGCGAAGGGGCGGCAGGCGGTCGAAAAGCTCCTCCAGCCCAAACAGGGCGAGCAGCTCGCGGTCGTAGCCGCAGGCGTCGAGGTTGACGAGGTTGGCGCCCGAAAAATCGGTGAGCTCGGCGTATGCCTCCCCCGTCAGGCGAAAGCGTATGTAATCCTTGACCGAAAAGATCCATCGAATGTTGTCAAGCAGTTCCGGCCGGTGGTCCTTCATCCAGGCGAGCAGGCTGACCTGCTGGCTGGCGAGCACCTGCTGGTAGGTCTTTCGGAAGGCGCGGTCCGCCGTCCCGTCCTCCCGCCACCGCCGCGGGTATTCCCACGCGCGCGTGTCGGTCGAGACGATGCCCGGACAGACGGGGCGGTCATCCCTCCCCCAGAGGTAAAGCCCCTTGCCGTGCCCGGTGCAGGAGATCCCCGCAATCCGCGCGGCGGGCACGCCGCTCTCCTCCGCCACGCGGCGGATGCAGCGGCAGTTGGCGGCGTAAAGCGCCTCCATGTCCCGCTCGGTAAAGCCCGGCGCGGGGGTCAGCAGGGGGACGCTTTCGGACGCCTGCGCGACCTCATGCCCCGCCGCGTCAAAGAGGACCGCCTTGGTGAGCGTTCCCCCGTTGTCAATTCCCAGATAAAAGTGCTGTTCCATTGGTTTCTCCTTCCCTGCGGGTCAGGTTTTCTTGTACTCGAAGAACTTGCCCTCCGCGCGGGGCGCCTGCGACGACTTGGAGAAGACGACGAGCGCCAGCATCGTCACGACGTAGGGGAAGACCTTGAGGGCCAGCGGCGGCACGCTTGCGAAGGAGGGCAGCAGCATGGAGATCTGCGCCATCGTCACCGCAAAGCCGAAGAAGAGGGTGGCCGCCAGGATGCGGAAGGGCTTCCACTGGCCGAAGATGAGCCCCGCGAGCGCGAGGAAGCCGAGTCCGTCGACCGAGCCGTTGCACTGGCCGGCGGTCGTCACCGTGTAGATCGCGCCGCCCAGTCCCGCGCAGGCGCCCGACAGCAGCACGCCTGCGTAGCGGATGCGCGCGACGCTGATGCCCGCGGCGTCGGCCGCCTCGGGGAATTCGCCGCAGGAGCGCAGCCGAAGTCCGAAGGGGGTGCGCTCGATGACGAACCAGCTGACGATCAGAATCGCCAGCACGAACCAGGTGGTCGGGTAGGTGTCGGTCAGAAAGAGCTTGCCGATCACGGGGATGTCCTTGAGCACCGGAATGTCCACGCGGGTCATGCTGTTGACGACGATGTTGCCGGTGCCGACGAACCGCCGCGAGATGTAGAGCACGAGCGCGCCAGCCATCAGGTTGATGGCCGTTCCGCTGATCGTCTGGTCGGCGTTGAGGTTGATGCTCGCGAAGGCGTGCAGCACCGAAAAGAGGGTGCCCGCCAGCATCGCGAGCAGGATGCCCAGCCAGGCGGCGCGCGCGTTGCCCATCAACGGCCCGAAGTAGTAGACCGAAACGCCGCCGACGAAGGATCCGATGACCATCAGCCCCTCGAGGCCGATGTTGATGATGCCGCTGCGCTCGGAGAAGAGGCCGCCCAGCGCCGTGATGAGGATGGGGACGGTATAGCCCACCGCGTAGGGGGCCATCTGTTCAATGGTGTTCCACATGTTCCCCGCTCCCTTCCGATTTGGACGGGCGTTTGCGCCCGAAGAATTTTTTGATCCGGTCGAGGTTCATCTCGATCAGCTTGCTGGTCGCCGCGAAGTAGATGACCGTGGCGATGATCGTGTCGGCGATCTCGGGCGGAATGGGCATCATGGCGTTCATGAACCCCTTGCCCGTCTGGAGGATCGCGAAGAAGATCGCGGCAAAGACGACTCCCACCGGCGCGCAGTTGGCCAGCAGCGCGACCGCGATGCCGTCGAAGCCCTGGGAGGGCATGACGCCGATACGCATGTTGGAGAGGTAGCCGCAGTAGAAGGTGAGCCCCGCCAGCCCGGAAAGCGCGCCCGAGATGACCATCGCGAGCACCGCGTTCTTCTGGACGTTGATGCCGCCGTATTCGGCCGCGAAGCGGTTGAAGCCGACTGCTTTCATCTCATAGCCGAGCACCGTCCGGTTGAGGATGAAGATGACCAGCGCGGTGGCGATAATCGCGATGAAGATGCCGAGGTTGAGGTTGGAGCCCTTGGTCAGCAGGGTGATCGCCTCGGTTTTCAGCGAAGCGGCCGCCGGGATGACCTGCGACTCGGTATCGATCGTGGTGGATTTGAAGTGGTCGGAGATGACGATGTAGACCACCCAGTAGGCCACCCAGTTCATCATGATGCAGGAGACGACCTCGTTGACGTTGAAGCGCGCCTTGAGAAAGCCGGGGACCGCCGCCCACACCATGCCGCCGACGATCGACGCGGCGATGACGAGCGGCAGCAGCAGCGGCCGGGGCAGGCCGACGGTGAGGGCCAGCACATTGGCGAGCAGGCCGCCGATCAGCATCTGGCCGGGCGCGCCGATGTTGAAGAGCCCGGTCTTGAAGGCGAAGGTGACCGAAAGGCCGGTCAGCATGAGCGGCACCGCGTAGGCGATCGTGTTGCAGATGCGGGTGACGCACTTGAGCCCTCCCTGAAAGAGGTAGGAAAACCCGGTCAGCGGGTTCGCGCCGCTCGAAAGCATGAGCAGGGCGCCCGCGACGAACCCGAGCAGGATCGAGATGACCGAAACGAGGATCTTCATCCCGCTCTTCTGTCTGGAACTAGCGTTCAACGCCGCCACCGTCCTTTCCCACGCCGGCCATCATCAGGCCGACCTCGTTTTCATCGGTATCCTTCGCGAGCACTTCGCCGATCACCTGCCCGGCGTTGATCGCGACGATCCGGTCGGAAAGCTGGAGCACCTCGTCAAGCTCCAGCGAGACGAGCAGGACCGCCCGCCCGAGGTTGCGCTGTTCGACGATGCGCTTGTGGATGTACTCGATCGACCCCACGTCGAGGCCGCGGGTCGGCTGCACGGCGATGAGCAGGACGGGCTGCTTTTCGATCTCGCGGCCGATGATCGCCTTCTGCTGGTTTCCGCCGCTGAGGCTCCCCGCCCGCGAGAGGACCCCCTCGCCCGCGCGCACGTCGAAATCGTCCGCGATCCTCGCGGCGTAGTCGTGGATCGCGCGCTTGTTGAGCAGGCCGTGCTTCGAGAAGGGCCGCTGGCCGTAGACCTCGAGAACCATGTTTTCCTCGACGGTGTAGTCGAGCACCAGTCCCCGCTTCTGCCGGTCCTCCGGGATGTGGGAGACGCCGCGGCGGATGCGCCGCGCGATCGTCTCGTGGGTGATCTCCTCCCCGTTCAGGAGGATTTTTCCCTTCTCCGCCCTGCGCAGCCCGGTGATCGCCTCGACCAGCTCGGACTGGCCGTTGCCGTCCACGCCCGCGATGCCGACAATCTCCCCGCCGCGCACGGTGAGGGAGAAGTCGCGCAGGCCGAGGCTCCCGTGGCTGTTCTTGACCGACAGGTCCTCTATCTGCAAAACCGGGTCTCCCGGCGTCTTTTCCTCTTTATCGATCACAAAGGAGATCTCGTGCCCGACCATCATCTCCGCCATCTCCTGTTCGCTCGTGGCGGCGACGTCGACCGTTGCGATGTGGCGGCCGCGGCGGATGATCGTGCAACGGTCCGCGACCTCCTTGATCTCCTTGAGCTTGTGGGTGATCAGGATGATCGATTTGCCCTCGCTGATGAGGTTTTTCATGATCGCGATGAGCTCCCGGATCTCCATCGGGGTGAGCACCGCGGTGGGTTCGTCAAAAATCAGCACCTCGGCGTCGCGGTAGAGCATCTTGAGGATCTCCACCCGCTGCTGCATACCGACCGAGATCTCCTCGATCTTCGCGTTGGGGTCCACCTCCAGACCGTACTGCCGGGAGAGCTCCGCGATCCGCGCGGCGGCGGATTTGAGGTCCATCGTAACGCCCCTGCGCGGCTCCAGGCCGAGGACGATGTTCTCGGTCACGGTGAAGTTATGGACCAGCTTGAAGTGCTGGTGCACCATGCCGATGCCCAGCTCGTTGGCGACGTTGGGGTTGGTGATCTGGACCTCTTTGCCCTTCACCAGGATCTGCCCCTCATCCGCCCGGTACAGCCCGAACAGGATGCTCATGAGCGTGCTTTTGCCCGCGCCGTTTTCCCCCAGCAGCGCGTGCACCTCGCCCTTTTTCAGCTGTAATGTGATGTGGTCGTTCGCGCGCAGCCCCGGGAAATCCTTCACGATGTCGCGCATTTCCACGACGTATTCCGCCATCACGGGTTCCCTCCTCCCAAATAAGGGCGGGGCGGCGGAAAGCCGCCCCGCCCGTCCGTGGTCTTGGTGTGCCGGTCTTTTAGTTGTACGCGGAGACGTCGGTCGGCTCGGCCGAAACGACGATCTCGCCGGTCTTGATCTTCTCGAGGACGGCGTCCGCCTCCTTCTGGACCTCGTCGGAGAGGTTGGGGTTGGTCTCGGGGATGCCGACGCCGCCGTTCTTGGCGTCAAAGATGATCTGCTGGCCGCCGACGAATTCTCCGTCCAGCTCCGCCTTGATCATGTCGTAGGTGGAGTTGGCCAGGTTCTTCATGGTGGAGGTCAGCGTGACGGAGCGGCCGTCCTCAAGCAGGCCGTCCTCGTACTGGTCGACGTCGCAGCCGACGACCCAGACTTCCTCGCCCTTTTCGGCGCGGGCCTTGGCCTCATTGAAGCCGCCGAGCGCGGTGGTGCCGCAGGCGCAGTAGACGAGGTTGCAGCCGGAGTTGAAGAGCTGCGCGGTGATCTGCTGGCCGAGGGCCGCGTCGCTGAAGGAGCCGGACCAGACAAAGTTTTCTTCCTTCATCTTGATGTTTGTGCCGAAGTTCTCGTTGGCGTAGATGACGCCCTGCTGGAAGCCGGTCTTGAAGAGCTTCGTCGGGGGGATCTCCTGGCCGAAGAGGGCGCCGAACTCGCCTTCCTTGAGCTGGAGGGCGCAGGCGAAGCCCGCAACAAAGCCGGACTCCTGGGCGGCGTAGTCGATGGCAGCGGTGTTCGCGGCGATCTCGGGCGCCTCGGCGCCGTCGTCCTGCGGGGCGCTGTCGAGGATGACGAATTTGCAGTCGGGATAGATTTTCTGGGCGTCAAAGATCGCCTTGGAGAAGGTGTAGCCCGGGGTGATGATCATGCGGAAGCCCGCGTCGTAGAGGTTCGCGATCTCCTGCAGGAAGCCCGCGGCGGACTGGTCGGCCGCGATGAGGTACTTGGTCTCGATGCCGAAATCCTCGGCCGCGCGGGTGATGCCCGCCCAGGTCGCCTGGTTGAAGGACTTGTCGTCGATCGTCTTGGCGTTGCAGACCATGCCGACCTTGAGCGCGGGCTTATCGGCGGGCTGCTCCGCGGGCGCCTCGGACTGCGCCGCGGAATCGGCGGGGGCCGAGGGGGTTTCGCTTCCCTGCTGGGAGCCGCAGCCGGCCAGCATGGACATGCCGATACAGATTGCCAGGACTGTTGCAAGAATCTTTTTCATCTTTTTTCCTCCCTGAAACGGTTGTTATTTAAGCAAACAGCTTGAACAGGCGTTCCTTATAGAGCTTGCTGTTTACCTGCTGACAGATTTTGGCGTTGCTCTCCCGGTGGAGCTGGCGCTGCTTGTCGATCGAGAAGTACCCGTAGGTCATCTCCGCCTTCGTCTCGATGTCGCAGTAGGCGTCATAGACCGGGCCCATGACCTCGGGATAGACGACCGCCATCATGATGACGCTGTCGATCACGCCGTAGCTTTCGCCGCCGTATTTCTTCTTTTCATAGGCGCGCAGGCCGGCGGTGCAGTCGACACAGAAATCCGCGACGCGGCTGTGCAGGCCGCGCAGGTATGCGATGTCGCCGGGAGTGATCGCCGTGTCGCCCCGGCAGACGTCCCACGTCACCCAGGTCGCGTCCATGCCTGAATCGAGCACGATCTTGGCCGCCTCGGCGTCGACATAGACGTTGAATTCGGCGGCGGGGGTCGCGTTGCCCTGGTCCATGCCCGTCGCGCCCATGATGTAGACCTTTTTGACGTTTTCGGCGATGCGCGGCTCCTTGAGGTACGCCATCGCCAGGTTGGTCAGCGGGCCGAGGGTGACGATCTCGATCTCGCCGGGATTCTGCATCACCGTGTCGATGATCGCGTCCATCGCGTGGCCCTTCGCCTCCGAAAGCGGCGGGTAGGGCAGGTTGAGGTCGCTCAGCCCGTCCTTGCCGTGCACGTAGTCGGCGGTGAAGAGCTTGGGCCGCACCAGCGGCCGGGCCATGCCCCGGTAGACGGGCGGCGCGTAGGTGCCCGCCACGTCGACGGCGATCAGCGCGTTCTTGACGCACAGGTCGAGCGGCACGTTGCCGCAGACGACGGTGATCGCCTCCACCTTGACCTCGTCCACCGCGCGCAGCGCGGCGATGAGCGCCCAGACGTCGTCCGAGCCGGTATCGGTGTCGATTAGAAGCCTTCTCATAGTGTTCCTCCTTTGTTCTGCCGCTCAGCGCCTGCCGAGCACCTCCCGCTCGTAGCGCTTGACCTCGTCGAGCCACTGCGCGCCGACCGGTTTTTCCTTTGTCATGCAGTAATAGTCCCACACCGCGGAGAAGGGCATCGACTTGGTCTCCTCCCACAGCGCCAGGCGGCTGGTGAAGTCCCCCTCCAGCTCGGCGCGCTTGATCGCGCCGATCGGGTCGAGCGCCGCCTTCAGAAGCGCCTTGCGGGTGTTGCGCATCGCGATCGCCCAGCAGGCGATCCGGTTGATCGACGCGTCGAAATAGTCCTGCCCGATGAAGACGCGGTCCTCGTAGCCGTTGTGGATGACCGCGTTCATGATCCGCTGGAGCTCGTCGTCCCACAGTACGACGTGGTCGCTGTCCCAGCGCACCCCCCTGCTCAGGTGGAGCAGGACGCTGTCCAGGAACTGGAGCACCGCGCTGATCTTGTCGCTGATATACTCGGTGGGATGGAAGTGGCCCGCGTCGAGGCAGTAGACCTTGCCGCGCGTGATCGCGTAGCCGAGGGAAAACTCATGGCTGGCGGCGGTGTAGCTCTCCACCCCCATGCCGAACAGCTTGCTCTCGACCGACTCCCGCACATACCGCACGTCGAGCGGGCGCTCAAAGATCTCGTCGAGCGCGGAGACCATCCGCTCCCGCAGCAGCTTGGTGTCGGCCGGGAGATCCTTGTAGCCGTCCGGCATCCAGTAGTTGACCACGCAGGTCTGCCCGAGCCTGCGGCCGAATTCCTCGCCGATCTCCCGGCAGCGCCTGCCGTGCTCGATCCAGAATTCCCGGACGCCCGGGTTGCCGCTCGTCAGCGAGAGGTTGCCGTCCATCCTCGGGTGGGAGAAGAAGGTGGGGTTGAAGTCGAAGCCGAGCCCGCGCTCCTCTCCCCACGAAAGCCAGCCCTCGAACTGCTCCGCCGTGTAGGCGTCGCGGTCGAGCTTTTTGCCGCCGAGCTCGGCGTGGCAGGCATGCAGGCTGAGCTTCACCTTCCCGGGGATGAGGCGCAGCGCCTCGTCGATGTCCGCGCGCAGCTCGTCCGGCGTGGCGGCGCGCCCGGGATAGTTGCCCGTCGCCGCGATGCCGCCGGTCAGCTCGCCGATGCCGTCGAAGCCGATCAGGTCGTCCCCCTGCCAGCTGTGCATCGACACGGGGATCCGGTCGGCCAGCTCGATCGCGCGGTCGACGTCGACGCCCGCCCGGCCGTAGATATCTTTTGCATATTGGTAGCCTTTTACTATGGTTGCTTCGTCCATTGTGACCCTCCTGGTTCCCGGCGGGATTCCCCCGTCCGGAGTGCTGCCCACGCAGCGGTTTTTGCATCCGTGTTTTATTAAAAAATATCGCATAATTTACTAAATATCAAGCGAATGTCAATACATTCTCCTTTTTACACAAAATATTATGCAAAAAACCGGGGATTACCACGATTTATCTGTATGAAATTTCCACCTCTCAGCTAAACTTTAAATAATTTAATAAAATCACTTGTTTTTTTGAACGAATCTGATATAGTATAAATAGAATCCACAAAAGTTTTGAACAGAGGAGAGGTGTCCTTGTGAATCTGAAGGAGATCGCCAAAGCGGCAAAGGTATCCCCGTCCACCGTCTCGCTTGTCCTCAACGACAAGGGGGGCGTCAGTCCCAGGACGCGGGAGCACGTCGCCACCTTCCTCTGTGAAAACGGGTACAACATCAACTACCACAAGCCGGAGGTGCAGCAGAAGAGCATCCGGTTTTTGAAGTACAGCCGCCACTCCCACCTCGTCAACGGCAACGCGGGCTTCGTCTCCGCGATCATCGACGCGGTCGAAAAGGAGACCCGCCTGCTCGGCTACAACCTCGTGATGACCGTGTTCGGCGAGAACAACATCAGCGAGGTCTTCGACCTTGTGCGCAACCAGCCGCTCTGCGGCATCATCCTGCTCGCAACCGAGATGGAGGAGGCGGACTATGCCTACCTGCACGACATCCCCGTGCCCATCGTCGTGGTGGACAACTATATGGATTTCCACAGCTTCAACTGCGTGGATATGAACAACACCGAGTCCACCTTCGCCGCCGTGCGGCACCTCGCCGGACTCGGGCATCCGCGCATCGGCTACCTCTATAATAAAATGCCCAGCAGCAACTGCCGCGCGCGCCGCGCGGCCTACGAGGCGGCGCTTCGCAGCCTCGGCATCCCCTACGACCCGGCGCTTGTCTACCCGATGCACCCCACCCTTTCGGGCTCCTATGAGGACACCCTCAACATGCTGCGGCAGGGCGTTTCCTTCCCCTCGGCGCTGGTGGCCACCAACGACAGCATCGCCATCGGCGCGGTCAAAGCGTTCAAGGAATCCGGCATCCGTGTTCCCGGCGACGTCTCCGTCATCGGGTTTGATGATATCCCCTTCTCCGCCATCGCGGACCCGCCGCTCACCACCATGAAGGTCTCCTGCAAGGACATCGGCATGTGGGCGGTGCGGCTGCTCTGCGACCGGATCGATTACCCCGACTCCCCCGTCGCCAAAATCCAGATCGGCGCACAGCTGATCGTGCGGGAGAGCACCGGGCCCTATCGAAAAAATACGACTGATGAATGAGGTTATACTGCCATGATCCAATCCATACGGCCCGTCGGCTCCGACGCCTTCGGGCCTTACGGCAGGGTCGTCGCCGGCTACCGGTTCGACGGCCTGCTTCAGGTACTGCGCGAACACACCCCCAGGCCGTCCGACGGCACGGTCTACGTCGCCTCCGACCCGCGGCTCGAGCGCCTGCCCGTCTTCGGGGAGGTGCAGGCGGGCTTCTTCGGCGGCCTGCCCGCCCAGTTCGGCTACTGCAACGGCGTGAACACCCGGCTCGCCTGCTGTGAATACCACCAGTGCAGCGAGCTGCTCGTCGCGGCGGACGACCTCGTGCTGGTCGTCGGGCCGCGTGGCGGCATTTCGGGCGGCGTCTGCGACACCGCCCGGTTCGAGGCGTTTTCCGTCCCGGCCGGCACGGCGGTCGAGCTCTACGGCACGACGCTCCACTACGCCCCCTGTTCCGCGCGCGCCGGGGAGGGGTTTCGGGCGCTCATCGCGCTCCTGCGGTTCACAAACTTCCCCCTGGCGGCGGGCGGAGACCCCTCGCTCGCGGCGGTCAACAAATGGGTGCTCGCGCATCCCGATTCCCCCGAGGCAAAGCAGGGCGCCCATATCGGACTTTCCGGCGAGATCGTCTACATTGCTCCGCTCATCGCCTGATAATTTCCCCATGTAAAAAACGGGGGCCGCACCTTCTGGTGCGGCCCCCGTTTTTTTATATCCTATTT